>Ga0247610_10002035_pt1 | contig 24004 bp, 29 predicted proteins | sample 174DNAGHGhighgp2_FD_193483 | JGI IMG/M metagenome (GOLD analysis project Ga0247610, IMG submission 193483) | Sheep rumen microbial communities from Palmerston North, Manawatu-Wanganui, New Zealand - 1742 DNA GHGhigh gp2 | ecosystem: Host-associated > Mammals > Digestive system > Stomach > Rumen...
AAACCTGTCAGGTCACCAACCTGCTGAACGATTGAATCTACACTATTGCAACTTAACATAGACTCGCATATCGTACGATTATATCAAGTATAACCGTTGAGTGTTTATGAACACACAATGTGGTTATGATAGCCCCGAGGGATACAATATCCATCCTATCTATCTTTCATTAAGGGAGATGTGAGGCACAACCCTCACTAGCAGTTTGCACAATTGCTCCTGGAGTTCCCACTGCTTAACCTGAGTGGTGGGTGGACCGTTGCAACAGCCCAAAGGGGTTTAATTGCTAGTTTTCCTTCTAGCGACAATCAAATGCCCTACTTTTTATTTTAAAAAGCATCCAATGAATCGGCATTGAACCTTAGTCAGCAACTCAATTTCAGCGTCTATCATTGACTTTTTTTACCATTCTTATTATAAAATATTTCTTGATGTTTGTCAAGAGATTAAATGCTATATACAAAAAAATCTTCACCAAATCTTAAATCAGTTCGTTTAAAACATTTTTCGCTTTTGTCATATACAAACCATTCTTCGTCTTCTTTATCGCAAAGTGGATAACAACCCTCATTTAATTTAACAATTAAAGCTACATTAAAATATCCATCATCTGCAATATCACAAGAATTTGTCTCAACACATTTAATAGCATCATCGTGATTAGAAAACCATGCAACATTGCCACAACATTCACAACTACCTATTGTATGCTGAAATAACTTAACAACATAAATATCCATTTTATCATTCCTATCTATTCATTGGCAGGGGCGGGTGGAGTCGAACCACCATAAGCGGAGTCAAAGTCCGCTGCACTGACCATTATGCTACACCCCTATTTGGTGTGAGGTACGGGAGTCGAACCCGTATACCTGGGGCCACAATCCAGTGTCTTAACCATTAGACTAACCTCACCATATATAAAATCAAGAGAAAGTAAAATTGTTTATTTTCTTTTGTAGTATGCTAAGGCTTACGTTGAATTGCGGCAAAATCAATTATTTTTGGCTCTTATGAGAAGTTTTTCTCCGCCTTTTTATCAAAACGTTGTTTACGTTTCAATAATTGTTTTAATTCTCTATTAGTCTTAGGTGTAAAGTCTTTTTGTAAAACTTCAATTCTACTACAAATTTGTTCATAACTTAAAAATTGATGTCGTTTCATTACTTTCTCACCATCCCTAGAATGATGCTTAACCTAGCACCAAAGGATATAATATCAAGGCTTATACTACCTAGTTGTTTAACCCTAACAAACCTGTTGAAAAGGAAAATTTTACTGGTAACTATCCATAATTAGTATATTATTTTTTATTCTCTATTGTCAAAATTGGTAGTCCGTATGAGGCTCGAACTCATAATCTTCGCCTTGAGAGAGCGACGTGTTGACCAATTCCACTAACGAACTATTTAAGTGGGACTAATCCCACATATCATCAGCATATTCCATATAATATTCAAAAAACTCTCTTTTCGCTTTTTTATATGCTTCATTGAATTTATCTACATCTACAGAACCATCTTCTTTTTTAAAATCAGATAAATTCATATCACTATATCTATCATACAAAGCTTTCATTTTTAATGCAATTTGTAATCTAGTAGGTCTATCAGGTCGATTAAATTCAGGAGTATCTTTTACTTCCATCGCAACAACATTATAACCTAAAGTATAATAATCTATCCAATGTTTAAATTGAATATATGCAAAACAATCAATATAATTATCCCATGGGCCATAATTTTTCAATAATTGTTTTAATTCTTTCATATATTTTTTATTAAAACGTTTATAGATTTTTTTGCTTTTTCTTTCTAATTTATTACTCATTGTAATATACCCCCTTAAGAAGGTAGACAGCTTTACGGACTGTCTTTAAGTATTTCTACACCGACGCTATTTAATAGGGTTTGTTCTCCCCTAACTATTTAACCCGATAAAGTGCATCGACTAAATTCATAGTCCAACCACTCTTCCCGCTCACGGCATTTGCTTACTGGGTTTACCGATTTTTTTACGGGGTGTTACCCCATGGTCGCCGTCACTTGCTTCACGCTACCACCGAGCGCCTCAATTTAAGTGCATACTGCTGTGTCGCCGCTTGAGGGTCTGCCGCAGATGGGAGCTACCCACGCCACGACTCTTTTAACGACACCCTATTTTACGTGTCCGTTTCTATAGCGAATACGAAATTCAAAAGAACCCGCTCGATATGATAAATGCTTAATTACTTAATTACTTATCTTATCTTTTACACTTATATTATATAATGATTTCTCGTCTTTGTCAACAAAAATTACTTGTTATCAGCAGATTTTTCGCCGCTTGCATTTGGTAAGTTTGGCATCTCAAATGTAGGGAACTTAAATCCACCTTGCATCATCATCATAGCTAATAATAAACCATTATTACTATTACCAGACTTATCATCACCCATTAATGCTTGCATCATTAACATATTACCAAATGAGTTTTCTCCTGACATATTGCCCATTGGATTGAAAATCTTTGAGTACATTGTCATACCAAATGGTCCACCAGGAACTAAGTTCTCTTCTGTTCCATTAACTAAGTCTACAGCCTTAACTACGCCATTACTAACATCTAATACATAGTATGCCTTACCACCCTTATCAATGATATCGCCTTTCTTAACCTCAGGAGATGGAATTAAATATAACATATCAAAATTGATTGTCATTCCTGTTGCATCAAAAATCTTGCCTTGGTAATAAGTCTTACCATCATATGCGATTGTACCAAAATATGTTAAACTATATTTTGAACCTGCCTTACCTACTTTAATATCTCCGAATAAATTTGCCATTTTGTTTTGTCCTTCTTTCTTTTTTTCTATTGTTGTTTTTGTTGATTCTTCTGATGCTTCTGCATCAATAAAATTAAGATAAATTCCATTTGCTTCATTTCGAATTTCTTTATAACTGTAAGGTTTAAATCTTGATTCTCTATACGCAATATCAAATATTGCATAGAATACGTCATCTATTGCAACTATATCCTTAAGTCTATACGCAACATCATGAACCGTAATCCAATCACAAAGTGCTGAACCAAAAATTATATCATGTCTTGGCTTTAATGACTTTTTATACCAACCTTTATCTATTTTTGGTAAATTTGGATGTAAACCATAAAATAAAGTTTCGCTCGTAGAACACCTTATTACTTTAATGGTATGTGCGGTTAATTCTATTATTAACTCACTCATGTTTTGTGGTATAGAAAAATCTTCAGTATAAGAGTGTAATGGAACTATGATTGTATCTCTACCATCTGCCATTTTTTTCTCCTTTCTTAAAATATTATATCTTTATTATTACAATTATATTATATAATAATTTTCCCCTTTTGTCAATAATATTTTGTGTATTTTCAATGTTTTTACTTATGGAGATTAGGGTCGGATTCGAACCGACGACGTATAACAGGGTTGCAGCCTGCCGTGTTGAGCCACTTCACCACCTAACCATAAAAAGGACTAGTTAATTAAGTCCTTTAAGTTTTCAACTTTGCAAATATCTCTATATTTACACTTACCTTTTAATGGATGTCCATTTGCATCATATAACATAACGCCTACTGGTTGTAATACTAAACCTTCCATTTCATGCTTATGTTCACCTAATGTTGACATCGGATGTTTTTCAACAAAATCAATAGCATCATCAATAGTTCCATAGAATACAACAGGAACTCTATCTAATTCCATTTTATCAGCAATGTCATTTACATTTGCTCTTGTTAAATAGAACTTACCATCAACTAAAACATCAAATAAAATGAATTTTGGTTCGCTTGCATAAGTTCCACCATTTTGAATCTTTGGTCCATATCCTTCACCAAATAAGATGACATCTTTTTCACCAAAAATTTCTTCAAACTTATATTCCATTGGTTTTGATAAAAAACGTTCTACTAACATATTGTTTAAATCAGTAGGGATTTGAGCTTTATCAGTTCTACCACCAATTTCTACATTATGTCCGTCCCAATGAATACGAATATTTGTTCCATCAACCTTTTCAGTTCCTTCCCATTGAACATTACGAAAAGCTTGGAATAATGGTTGTAAACCTGTTATCTTTCCTTTTGTATCCATTGTGAAAATATTTGAAATCTTTGTAAATTCTTTCATTTAAAATACCTACTTTCTCTTTATCTTTACATATATATTATAGATTAAAAATTGCCTTTTGTCAATAGAAAAAGGTCAATATACGCAAAATTTTATTCTGGAGCCGTAGAGCGGGATCGAACCGCCATCCTCACCTTGGCAAGGTGATATACTAGCCATTATACGACTACGACATTTATTGGTGGGGACGGCGAGAGTCGAACTCGCATGGCTTTCGCCGCTAGTTTCTAAGACTAGAGTGTCTGGACCAGTTGCACCACGTCCCCATTGGTCCGGATTACAGGATTCGAACCTGTGATATACCTCTCGGTCCCAGGCCGAGCGCTCTACCAAACTGAGCTAAATCCGGATAAAAGTTTTACTTATTTTGTAAAACTATTACGGCTTTCTCAAAAGCCTTTTCATCAAAACCTCTCTTAACAAAGCTTGTGTGAACGAAATGCGGCACCAACTCACTAATTAAGTCAGGATGAGCTTCACCTACGACATCATCGTCATCTAAAATAACATAATTATCTTCAGGAGCCAAATGTTCCTTTACATAATTATAAATCTCTGTTGGACGACCCCAATGAATTCCCTCATTGACACTGCCAGTTTTGCCGCATAATACGATACCAGCTTCATTTAACATACGCAATAATTTAGCACATCTACTTTCTTGTTCAGTACCATCACCATTTTTAACTGTTAAATATTTTGGTTGCAAATTGTCGTCAAAACCATTTCTCCAAGAGCTAGACAATATTACTTTTGCATTAAATTGTTTAACTAACTTTGCTAATAAATCAACAGATTTTTGATTGATAACACCATCTTCGTCCGCATAGAACAATAAATAATGTTTATCATTCAAAACCCCATCAATATCTAAAAAGATATAATTCATATATATCACTCTTTCTATTGGTGCCCTGAGAGGGATTCGAACCCTCAATCCTCTAGGGCAGTGGATTTTAAGTCCACTTCGTATTGCCATTTCCGACACCAGGGCATATTGGCTGGCGCTATAGGAGTCGAACCTATTTACTCCGGGTCAAAGCCGGATATGTCACCGTATCATCCAACGCCAATGTTTAATTTATTTAATGGTGCCCCAAGCAGGATTCGAACCTGCAAAATAACAAGGTTTGAGCTTGTCCCGTCTACCAGTTGCAGCATTAGGGCATATGGCGTGCCGTGAGAGACTTGAACTCCCGACCTGAGTTTTAGAAGAACCCTGCTCTAGTCCAACTGAGCTAACGGCACATATTGGTGCGCCCAGAAGGATTCGAACCTTCGTCTGCATGATTAAGAGTCAAGTATTCTACCACTAAACTATGGACGCATTGGCGGTTCTTAGAGGATTCGAACCTCTACTATCACGTTCGTAGCGTGGTGGTCTAGTCCATTAGCCTAAAGAACCATTGGTGCGCCGTACGGGATTCGAACCCGTGGTACATAGATTAAAAGTCTATTGCCATACCGCTTGGCTAACGGCGCATTTATTTACTTTATCATTTTTTCGACTACGCTTACATTTTCGTCTCATGCGCCGTCACCTCTTTCTTAATAATTTCTAATCAACTTTACCAAACAATACATCACAAACATCAGCAAGATTTATGATATATTGTTTTGTTTTATAAATTAAATCTAACATTTCTTTATCGAATTCAATAGTTCTTACATAAGTAGTTTTTGTAATAGCAATACCACCATTCATTGGGAATGCAATGTCATACTCATTACCACTAAATATTGTTCCAACATGGTCAAAACCTCTTTCTTCCCATTGTTTTACAATATCGCTATTATCAAATACTTCTCTAAACATTTCAATAGAGTCTTTCATAAGATACCTACTTTCTTTTTTCTATTGGAGCCGTATGACGGAATCGAACCGACATTATCTGCTTGGAAGGCAGAAGTCCTAACCATTAAACGAATACGACATTGGCGCCGAGTACAGGATTCGAACCTGTGCACGATTTAACTCGTGGAAGCCTTAGCAGGGCTCTGAGATACCACTACTCCAACTCGGCATATGTTCGCAGTTTCTATGGAGGAAACGCTGCTAAAAGCCATATTAAACTATTTGATATAGAAGGTACTGTGCTCTTCTCTTTACACCACCGCCTTTACTCTCTATATCCATCAGTATTGAGTATGCCTACTCACTGGACCTGCTCATTGCCGCGCACCGTTTGTATCGTCCACCTTGCGTAACTCGACGGTTTCTTCAACTGCTCGCCAGCAGCGAAAGGTAATTTACAATTTGCAGGAATATATCCTAGCCTTACTTACTTGCTGCAAGTGTGGGTTTCAAGCCCAGTAGCGCTACTCACTCCGCTTTCAATAAGGTGATATTAAATGGTTTATCGTGCCTGCTACATATTGCATCACATCAATTGCGAGTTGAGAGGTGTGTAGCGTCGTGCCAAAACCATTGTATCAATATTCAAACTATTGCTTGAATACTCATATAATGGTGCCCCAAGGTCGATTCGAACGGCCGACTAATGATTACAAGTCACTTGTTTTACCACTAAACTAAAGGGGCATATTGGTGGTCCCGGGTGGAATTGAACCACCGACACGGAAATTTTCAGTCTCCTGCTCTACCTACTGAGCTACAGAACCATCTTGGTTGGAACGGCGGGAGTTGAACCCACATTACCGCGTTATCAGCACGGTGTCCTAACCATTAGACGACATTCCAATATACGGGCCTTGTCGCGGCCAACGCTTGGTTTAGCTTTACATTCACTTACACATTCGGGCATCACTCCGAAAAACCAAGTTCTAGTTGATGAGGCTAGAAGTGTGTTTTGTATATACTGCAGGACTGCAATATTACGAAGCCACCAAGCTTCCACCTGCTCTCTCGGAACGTTTTTAGCTAGGGCGACCCGAGCGAAACCCATAATTTCTATTTATGGTGCTTGTTGACAGAATTGAACTATCATTAGAGCCTTACCATGGCTCTGTAATAACCATTATACTAAACAAGCATTTGGCGCCGACGGAGGGATTCGAACCCCCAAGTGTTTTACCACCGATAGTTTTCAAGACTACTGCATCCACCGCTCTGCCACGTCGGCATTAGATATTAACAATAATTAAATTATTCTTTTCCTTATCTTTACATTTATATTATAAAGTATTTTTTACGTTATGTCAATGATTTTTTATATATTAAACATAACTTTTGGCCGTCCCAACGGGATTTGAACCCGTGTCTGCGCAGTGACAGTGCGCTATCCTAGACCACTAGACGATAGGACGATTATGGTGGTGGGAGTAGGACTCGAACCTACGAACTCTAAGAGGGCTGATTTACAGTCAGCTGTCGTTGCCGCTTGACTATCCCACCATTTGTTTGGTCAGGGTAACTGGAATTGAACCAATATTCTGGGCTTCCAAAACCCACATCTTACCATTAGACGATACCCTGATTGGCGGGGAGTAAGGGGCTTGAACCCATAACCTAACGGTTAACAGCCGTTTGCTCTACCGATTGAGCTAACTCCCCATATGGTGCGGAGTGAAGGGCTCGAACCTTCGACCTTTAGTTTGTAGGACTAATGCTCTCCCAACTGAGCTAACCCCGCATGGTGATTAGAGATTACTCTCTAACCATAATTGTTTTAAAATTTGTTTCTACATATTTTGGATATTGTTTGAAACTCCAACCTTCTGAACCATCGTATTCCCAACGTTCTAACCAGAAGTCTTTACCTACTAATTTTAATTCTCGATTAATTTCAACACAACCATATCCAGAATCATAATTTTCATTTAATAAAGATTGTAAGATTTTCTTATTAACTCTTCTAAAATTACAACCATCAGTAACATATAAAATGTCATCTAATTTTTTTTCATACTTTTGTAAAAATTGAATTGTTTCAAATAATAAATTAACCATATTTTCAATCTCCTTTAAATTTTTTATTGGTGGAGCCGAAGGGGCTTGAACCCTCGACCTCCTGCTTGCAAAACAGGCGTTCTCCCAACTGAACTACGACCCCATTTATAAAATTTAAAAGGGTATGCGATTTCTCACATACCCAATAATTCTTATTGATTTGCATCACTACGATATTGAAGTGACGCCGCTATGTGTAAATCCAATCTTATTTTCTATGTAGTTGTTTTTAATACTATACCCAAAACTATCATTACGTAATGAGGGTGCAGTTGTGGCGTTAAAAATTCTAACAAAACTATTAAGTTGCGAATAATTTTTAACTAACTTACTCATAATTTTCCCTCTCGTAATTTTTAATTATTTTTTAAAGATAATATCTTTCTTTATCTTTACAATTATATTATAAAACTTTTTTCGGATTTTGTCAACTAATTTTTAATTGTTTTTGAAAAATTTTTAGAATTCGCGGATTAATTCAAAATCCTCAATATCAAATGAAATTATAATTCTAATGCAATATCTTCTAAATTTTCAGGAGTAATCCTTTCTAAACTTAAGATATTGCTTATATAATCATCTATATTCATAGCAATATCGTATGGATCGTTTTGGAAACAGCACTCTGAATTATCTGAGTCTGAAAAATATCCATAGTCATAACTCTTAATGTTGAAATGTTCGTCTAAACCAACTTGACTATTATCTCCTGTAATGCCTGTATACATAACGATTGTATCTAAGAAATCTCCAAATTCATATGCAAAATCTTCTAATTCCTCTTGATTAAAACCGTGACGTTTTATATCAGCAGCATATTCTTTAGCGAAGTCATAAAATCTTTCCTTACTAGTGCGATAATATCCAACTCCATCTTCACTATATAAACAATCATATGCATCTCTAAAGAAGTAAGTTATTCTACAATCTAATTTCTCCATAATTTGCATTGAAGTTCCATATGCATATATCTCTGCGAAACAGTCTGCATGACCATTTTCCCAAGCATCTATATATACATCTCTTTCTTGTTGAGATTGAATACAACCACTTTTTCCAATATTTATTTTAATAACACAATTTGTATTGATACCTAGTTTTTCTAATATCTCAGTAGTTTTTTCTCCAATACTTAAAAATACTACACGAGAACTACCATTATCATTATCCCAATTTTCGTCATTGAATAATGCTCTTAAAATCATTTGTTCTTCAAGACTATTTAACTTCCTGATAATTTCCATTTAAAAACCTTCTTTCCTTATCTTTACAATTATATTATATATTATAATTTTGGTTTTGTCAATAAAAATTACTATAATTGCGGCATAAAAGTTATACTTGCCCTAGCAATACACTTACCTTTTACTTTATTGAATTTGAAACCATATTTTGTTTTATTCTTCTCTAAACAATCTATGACTTCATCGACTTTTATTTCAGGGATTATTTCTTTCATTTCCTTTGTTAATTGTTCTGGAGTTTTACCTTCAAAATAATTATTTTTAATACGCATACTATTATTTTTTACCCACCCCATAAAAGTAGGATTTATAACTCCACACTTTGATAAAAATTTTATGGCAGTTGAAACTTCTTGTGGAGTTTGAATATCCTCTTTTTCTTTAGATGAATCAAAAACTTCACTAGCACGTTGCACGTTCTCTTCTTTAGAGATATATTCTAAATTACATAATCTATTATCTCTTTTATTAGAATTTATGTGGTCAACAGTTAAATCAGATACTCCTCTAAAAGTATGTAATACTACTCTATGAATTAATCGAGATAACCCATTTACACTACACCTTTGAGGAAGAACTAAATATCCTGCATTACTAACTAAAGGTCGAACCAATTTTTTATTTTTATCTTTTATTCTTCCTTCAGTAGATACATACAAATCATAATCCTTATTATATTTCCATCTTTCTACTGTAAAATGTAGACTAATTCCAAACATTAAAACTTACCTCCATAAATTATTGGTTCTTTATCGCTATTATATTCATAAACAATAACTTTTCCTTCAGGAAGACTAGTGCAGCCATCAATAAAGATTGTATTATGAGTTTCATAAGCTACACCTATTTTATCAGGTTGCTTTAAAACCCAATCTTTTTGACCTTTATCTCCAATTACTAATTCCCAAATCTTATCTCCATCATATTCCATAGCTCTCCAAGCGTGAATATGACCAACTAGCATTTTCTTATCACTTGGACCGCAATCCATAATAATTGCATTTATTCCACTCATCCAAGTAGCTTCTTCCCACATTTCTTTAGTTGACCAAAAACGCCAATCAGGCCAATAGTTATGGATTGCAATACCTTTGTTTGTGCTAACACTACTAGTTGGAATCCAACCATGGACTGCAATAAGATTCTTAAATTCTACACACCAAACACATCTATCAAAATACTCAATAATCTTTCTTTTGATTTTTAAACATCTATCATCACTTCTAAAGATATTTAATAATAGATTTAAAGTTGATGGAGAATTACTTTTACTTTGAAAATCTGTATCAGTGCCAATAAAACTTTTTATTGTTTCTAATACTCCATTATGAATATCAATCTTATTTGCTCTATCTTTACCAAAAATTAAATCTTTTAATCTTAAATCGTGATTACCCCACACAAGAATACAATTTGGAAGGTCAAGGATAAATTCTAATACTTCTCTACTGTGCGTGCCGCGGTCGAACATATCTCCAAGACAAACCAAAGTGTCTGTATTTCTATCAAATTTTGCCGCATTTAATGACGCAATCATTTTATTATATTCGCCATGCACATCACTAATGAATAAATATCTCATTCTATCACTTCCTTTAATTTTATTTTTTCTTACCAAAAATAATAACAATGAGAGAAAACGAAATCGTCTCCTTCAATATTGTAGTAAAGATAGCCGCCATCTTGCATCTTTATAACAAGGTATCTTTCTCCAGAATCACATTCAGCCTCAGCTTGAGCTTCACCTTTTAATTCATCTAACTCATCTTCGTCCATCTCATCTGGGTCTTGTCCGTCTAATAAATCGTCAAGATAATCTTCTATATTTTCACAAGCATTATCAGCTAACATTTGATAAAAATAATCTATTACATCTTTTAATGTAGTAAAACCTGTTCCATAGTTCAATTCCTCTTCACAAGATGTTACACCTTGAGAACCACTAATCTCAAGTCCAATAGTTGAACAATCTCCACCAAACATATCATTTAACTCTGCCAAAGAGTATTTTATATTATCTGCTGAAATAAATCTACCATCAAATTTCTTATTTATTTCTTGTTCTCTTGTATATCTTTCTATGCCTGTCATATTTACTCCTCCATTAATCTCCATAATCTACAATATGAAAGCCACCGCCATCGCCAATTTCTTCAATATCATTATCACATAAATACTCGTGAACGAACTCACTAACTTCGTCGTCGTCCCCGAACTCCTTATCTGTTTCTATTTCTACCATATAAGTTACTTCAACTGTTATCTTTCTCATTATTTTTACACCTCTTTCTTATTATTACAATTATATTATATAATAAAAAAAAGGCTTTGTCAATAAAATTTTATTGAAAAGCCAAAAATATTAAAATTGAATATCAAATCTCGCTTTTAAATTATGATTTTCTCCTAAATCTCCATAACTACGAGATATTGAATAAGCAGTACCTTGTCCGAATTCATCTTCATTACTTTCAACAATTACAAACTGTATTCCATAATAATGAGAAGATTGTCCATCCTGCATCTGTGATATGAATTCAAATACTTTTTCTTTAACAGGAGGTAGGTTAGTTTCTACATAACCCCATTTAGTATTGAACATTTTTACTGTAAACCAGCAATCTTCTTCTTCAAATTCAAGACGTTCTGCTCCAATTTCTTCTTCATTGAAAATAGTAAAATCTAATATTAAATCATCTGTATCTACAATTGATTTATTAAAATGTATTCTAAATCCAATATCGCAGTTTTTCATAGATTATCTCCTATTAAATAAAAACCATAAAACCCAAGTTGGAACTTCATCCGCGGGCTTATTTCCATACATAACTAACAATGTTGTTTCAAAAGCAACTAATCCAACTAATATTAAAATTACTATAACCCATAAAAAATTACGCATAATTTTCACTCCTTCTTAAAACAACTTTTTCTTTTTCTTTATAGAATACTCCAACAAAAGCGCGGTGATCGTCCTCATTGAAAAACCAACGATACCTTACACAATTTAATACATTTTTAAAACCAGCAACTACAAAAGCATCTAATACAGTTTCAAATAGCTGATTAGTTTCCATTATCTCCGCACTAATCTCTACTTCGTCTCCAACGTCCATAGAGTCAATTTTCTCGGCAACAATGGCAACTTCTTTGTAGTCTGCATCTCCTAATCCATTATTACTCATATACATACTAATCTTCCTCCTTGCCGTTAAAAATATAAACTCTACCTACATCATAGAATGTATCCCCATTCTCGTCAGTCCAAGTTCTATATATTTTTCCACCATTACTTAATGTGTCAGCTTGAGCAAACATCCAATTTAAGCACTCTTGGTATGTTCCCTCAAATACAACTTGTCTAGTATATGCAGTATATACAGTATAATTTTTCATTATACCACCCTTCCTTTCCATTGTTAATCCTTTAATTCTTTAATATAAACTTATCTTTCCATTCACTCTTTAAAATTATTAAACTCTTCTTTTCGATTTGTCTAATTCTTTCTCTTGTTAGTTTTAATTCTCTACCAACTTCTTCAAGAGTGTACTCTCTACTATAAGGATATAATCCAAATCTCATTCTTACGACTTTTGCCGCACGTTCATCAAGAACTTTATCTAAACCATCTTGGATTTCTTCTCTTATTTTCTTTTCTTCTGTATATTCATATGGAGTTTTAGTTCCATTATCAGCTTGTAAGTCAGCCAAAGTGTCTTCGCCATCTTCACCAAGTGGCTTATCTAAAGAAACTGTTGTGTTTTTCCAAGCTTCAAGATTACTTAAATCAAATTCAGTTAAACCTGTCTTCGCACAAATTTCTGCGGTTGTAGGTTCATGACCATCTTTAGTCAATTCTTCAATGGCTTTTCTTACTTTTGATTGAGCATCCCAAATATGAACTGGAATACGAATTGTCTTTGAATAATCCTTTAATGCTTTTGTTATCGCAGCTCTAATCCAATGAACTGCAACTGTTGAGAAACGATTACCAAAAGCTGGATCGAACTTATCAACTGCTGTCATTAAACCAATATTTCCATATTGAATAATATCCATCTTATCTAAATTATCATTTGAGTATGAACCAGCAATTTTTACGACTAATCTTAAATTACAGTTAATTAGTCTATCTTTTGCCTTTCTTGCTCTTTCTTTATCTTCAGGTGTTGCATCTTCTGCATTACCCTTCTTTATTAAGTTTCCTAGTTCGAACTCTTCTTCTTTTGTTAAAAGAGGATAACGAACTACTCCTTCCATATATTGTTTGTATGGTGATTTTATAATTGCGTGCATAATTTTTTCTCCTTCCTTTAGACAGACTTTTTTATTATTATTCTTTTTCTATCTTTTACAATTATATTATATAATAGTTTTTACGCTTTGTCAATACTTTTTCCCCTATTTTTCAATAAAAAAGACAGTGGTTTATTTTTCACTGTCTTGTTGATTATTTATTTGTGATAGGATTTTTTCTATCATTCCAAAATATTTATCAGTTATTTGTTCTGCTTGTAATATTGATATAACTCCCATGTCGATTGCTACTTTATCTACTACTTGAATTACTGAGCCGTTTAATTGTTGTTCAATACGAACTTTTAATAATTGTTTTCTCCAATTTAATTCACAAGTTAATTTGAAACCTCTCTCGGCATATAATGAATAAGATGTGAGAATATTATCATTGAATAAGATAACCTCTGTTTCAATATCTTGAGATGATTTTCCATCAGCCTCTAACCATTTATCTACGATTAAACTATTCCATATCATATCCACACTTTTACATAGCATTTTTACTCTTTGATTTATAATGTCATTATCAGAACTTTCAACATAACTTACTTCTTCAGTTGAATCTCCTACTAAAAAATATGCTATTATAAATAAAAGGATAATTGCAATAATTAAAATACCATTACTCATTATTGAACCTCCTTTACATCGCAATCATTTAAATCTTCGCTCTCGCTCAAACTTTTACCGATATTATCTAAAAACATAATAGATAACAATTCAAGCTCGTGACCACTGATTTCTTCAATATAATCTTCAGCATCTTTAACGAAAGTTAAACTTTCATGAATCGCTAATGCTTCGTCTTGTTTTAATTTTTCTCCTGAAATGGTTAAGTCACCATTATCTTGTAATTTTAAAATTCCGTTTTTTGATAACTCATCACCAAATACCAAAATTGTCTTTAACATAAACATATTAGTTCTCATTAAAGCCATTAACTCAATATAAATTTCCGGATCGATATTCTCATCTTCCATTATTTGTAAATATTTTTTAAGCATTTTTTCATTATCCAAATAATCTTCTAATGTTAATCCTTTTGCTTTTTCTAAAATCATATTATTCTGCCCTCACAATCTGTTGATTATCAACCAAACCACATAAATAATCGAAATGTTCTTTACATATAGGAACCTCACTACCTAACTCATCGAAACATATATAGTATTGACCATAATAATCTAATAAACTATTAAAATTACTTGATTTTAGTATTATCTCTAATACTTCTTGTGCGATATTATCCATTTTCTGCCTCATCTGTAATTACTTCATACTTTGCTTCAATTATAGGTCCAACTGCGTAGTTTTCGCCGCATACATGACAATATGCTAGACTATTACCCATTTGTTCTTGTGCTATTCTATGTAAAGTTTCACCATATATTCCTTGCTGACTAAACAAAATTGCGCCGCATTGTGGACACACTCCTACAGCAACAGGAACATTATCTTTGTGAGTTTCTATTTTCCCATCGGAAGTCCTTTGATTATATTCAATACCACGTATATCAGTTTTAAATACTATATATTTCATTTTTAACCTTCTTCTCCTTTATAATAATTCTTATTTTATTTATTACAATAATATTATATACAATATTTTGCTGTTTGTCAATAAATTTTTAAGTATATATGAAAAAATTTTATAAACCCGACGGAATTGACCCAAAAGTTTACGCGGCGTAATTGAAGTTCGGTGCCACGTTCCGAGGCATTTTCCACTCTAAAAAAGAAAAAGTCCGAATCTCACGGACCTCTAGCATTTATTCAGGGTTATCAAAGCTAGTGAAAATTACTAACCACACAAGCATCTTTCGACGCCAGGAACAATCGTTAAAGTGATTGTGTCAATTACTAATTATTATGTTAACGATAGCTAATTATACTATACGGCATACTTAATTTAAAGTCATAGGTTTATGCTACTTGACTGTAAAATATCACTCAACGGTGGGCGTAAAAAGCACCTCGTGATATGTCAGGGACTGCTGAACCCGCAGTTTGACGTTACTACTACTTTTCGAGTAGTCAGAAGTTCGTGCGTCCCAGGTCTTGCCTGCCCCAGCACTGTCATAATGCGGAAAAGTTAGGGATGGGTCGTCGCTCTTTTGCTTCGGGTCATCGTTATGGAGAGGTGGTATAATCCCGTAGAGTTAGCTTTTAACTGATTATACTCTCATGCTGCGTACACCTTAGCTCCGCCAACGCATTACTGTCGATAAGTTTTGTTTATTTACGAGTCGAGACTTATCTTAGAATTGACTCTAAATGCTATTTCTTAGTGTTTTTTTCACTGACCTTATTATTTAATAATTGGTTCTTTTTATTATTAAAGACTGACTGGATTTGCACCAGCACGCTTTCGCTACGCACCATATAGGCACGCGTCCCTTTTCTTATTGAGAACAGTCGTATGGCTTTCCTGGCTGCCACAACCAACCCCGATTAAGTACCCAACTTGCCACCGTCAAAGCACGGCGTCAGCATCTAGACAGCGTTGTATCTCTCGCAGTCGGGTGGGGCTCAATGGAGAGGCTTTGAATGCATCGCGTCGCATTGAGGATTTTTTGGAAATAGTGTCATATGCCACTATAAAGTTCATATTGAACTTATGGAAGTCAATGATATCACGTCCATCATATCGGAGAGTTCCCTGCTATCCCTCTCAAGGTTCCCACTCCTCAAGTGTGTGGTCGACTGAAAGTTTCCTATTCAAACTTACAACGTCACATTGTTTATTTCAGGAAACAACGGAAAGCTCATACGTTTATTGGTAAACCTATTATAAAAACCATCTTTTTCACGTGCAGACTACGACCTTTTCACTCCTATTTGGAAAAGCTATTAAAGTGTCAAGTGAACGCCTGTCACTTAGGTGTCGCCAGCATATCGCCTACATCGCAAGATTGACCGTCTCGTTCAGTAGTTGCCGCACAATTAGTATTCAAGGCTCTAATAATCGCCATCGGAGTGTTTTGTTACTGTTGTCAGCAGGTCGGTCTCCTCAACCATGAAAGTTTTTACAAGACTTACATTTTATAACTTGAGTTTATTTTTAACGTAAGAATTTCTACTAACGGATAGAAGTGAATGTCTCATCTACGCCCTGACCGCACAGGTCACGGTGGTGGTCCACCACGCCCACGTATGTAGGAGTTGAATTTGGAACACTTTTACAATGGATACGCCATAACCAACTAACCTTCGAGTCTCAGACCCTACTGAATCCTACCTGAATTTGTTATTCCTCCCAGTTTGGAGGGACTCTATCTCTGCCGTATCATATCACGACAAATCTTATTACTAGCCGATAGAGCCTTGCGCAAGATAGTTTGCGGCATCTCTTTATTTATACACGTCAATCAAACGCCTTTATGTTGTACGTGTAATTGGGTTCAGTTTTGACTTTGGTATAGAACTTGAACAATCATAGAAAACTATACACTCTTGCTTGAACTTTTGACGTGAAGTGCATGAGCTTACCCGAGAATTTCGGCTACGAGCACTTGCTTCTCTACTTTTTGTTATCACGAGGAATGAACTTTCGTTCAAGGAAATACGAAGCGAACCCCGAGTCCTTATATTTACTTGGAAATTCCAATTTTATACACGCTACAGGCTAACCTACGTGTGATAGTTGACCAATGTTTTATACTCTAAGAGTATTATCTGGTAGTTAAAGCAACTAACAAGCATGTTCTACCGCAGTTTTTATCAGTTTCGGACGCTAAGTGCAAACTTACATAAAGTACCTTAGTGCCTAGTGGGGACTTACGGCTTTTTGCCTATTATTCATAAGCTTAACGATGCTTTCCCGCACGGCTTAGCACCGAAGTGAACTTATTGGTCAGACCATTCCATACCCTGCTCACTCAGTGGGTGTTTTAAGTCAACCGACAGTCGGATAACGGAAGTGTCGGAGTCCCTACCTCGTAACGATAAGAGGTATCGGCACTGTTTATTTTCTAAGTCAACCTGCTTTAAAATATCTCGGAGTCCGTCAATCATTTGTTAATCGCATTGTGTCCAAGACCGAAGTCCGAGAACTGGCGTCTTGCGATTCCTTGGAACCAAGACCATCTTGTGGATGGGAGAGTTAGCTGAACTCTCAAGTGAACACTCGCAAGGAGGAGGTACGAGTGCTCGCTTCAGAGTTCAGAATTTAAAAAACTTTTTCTTGTTTCCTTACATATATATTATATTATATTTTTTAGACTTTGTCAATAAGTTTTTAACTTAATTCAAAATCTTTTTGATACGGACTAATTAGCATCTCTACTAATTAGCACAGACGGTTCTCAAGCCGTTAATTTTTAATTTTTTTTCTTTATCTTATTACATATATATTATATAATACTTTTTACCTTTTGTCAATAATTTTTGACATTATTTTATAAAAATTTTTTAAGAAAGGGTGCGGCACATCGATTCACGTTTTGACATCTTTCGCTTAGCACCACTGATTAGTACCGCATGGGTGTTTTGGGACCAGAACCAGATTTGCACTGGAAACTAACCAACTTGGCCGGCCATTTGGTCGCGGGAGTGGGAGTCGAACCCACCTGCATAGGGTATGAGCCTATTAACTGACCGATAGTGATATCCCGCAATATAAAGGCTTTAGAACTGAAAGGTGTAAAAAGGGGGGTATGTTCTAAAGCCCGAAAAGGAGAACTCGCGTGTTTTGCTCGCATACCGTTATTAAGGAGTGTCGTTCGATTTGCCGCCGCAATGTTAGATTTTCTCCATTGATTATTATTTGGTACCCGCGGTGGGACTTGAACCCACGATCTCCGACCTTGAAAGGGTGGTGTATTGACCTGTTCTACTAAGCGGGTATTTAAGTTGTCCGTGTCGTGGACTGACGCTCATCTTCTTTGTTTTTTTAACGAGGGGTATACGCCTGAGTGGGAGATGTTCCTCGAACAAATATTTTTATTTTTATTTTTCCTTTATCTTATTACATATATATTATATAATAGATTTTACGTTTTGTCAATAAGTTTTTAATTTATTTTTAAAATATTTTTTAGCCATACCCCAGCACTCTGTTCACTGCCTTCGGGCTATCCTTCGACTTTAAGTTGCAACTCCGTCCCTAGATATGGCACTTGTGTCAACGGCTCCGTAGTCCTATTTCAACCCATTAGAATTAACACTTTTTAAAATAAATATTTTACCTTATCTTTTACAATTATATTATATAATATCTTTTAGAATTTGTCAATAAATTTTTAACTTATTTTAGACAAATTTTTAAATGTCATAATAATCATTCTTTACTGATAAGATAACTTCAATCATACCTGCAATAAAGTCTGCAGATTTATTTTCAACGCTTCCTAAATTTAAAGTGAAGTCATATTCAAAATTGTACTTATTATCTGCGTCTTCTTTAAAACGACCACATCTGCACTTAACTGTTACGTATGCATCATCATAATTGCCTTCAAAATATTCATAATTGATTTTTTCAACTTCACAATAGAACTCTCTATCTAAACCTCTATATTCTCTACGTAAGAAATTTAAAGTTCCATCTATAACATAACTAATTAACACTTTATTTTCCATAAAACTCAATCCTTTCCTAGATAAAATAATATAATATCTTTTCTTATCTTTTACAATTATATTATATAGTATTTTCTTCATTTTGTCAAGATATAACTAACTTATCTCGTTAAAAAATTTCAATGAATTTTATTCTAAATTTCAATCGTTTTCACTTAATTCTAATATAGAATCTGGTATTTTATAAGAATAACCATATGAATAATCTACACCGAAACGAAATTTTCCGCACCTTTCAATTAAGCCTAGTTTTATTAAATTTAAAGTTGCATCATTAAAAATTCGCTTTGTGACACCGATCTTTTTTGCGCCACCATCTTGTGTAATTCTAGCAATACCATTCGCAGCATGACATGCCATTCAATAATAACATCATTCTCTAAAAAGACCACTTCAAGCTTGTGGTTTTAATCCGCACTTCATTATTGTTTGCATAACATAATCCACAATAGGAAAAGGAATCACCAATAAAAAAGCTCCCTTTTTATCTTCGTATCTCTTTTTCTTATGGATATTTAGATGTTTACAAAGGGTACTCCATTGAATTTCGCCGCAATATTCAGCAATTTCTTTATCGAACCTATCTGTCACTTCGTAAGATATAAAAGCATTCTTTTGTTTTAGACTACGAGTGATGTTAAAAGTATGTTCTTTTAAACTAAAACGATATCAAATACAATAATATATAAACTCAGTACTAGGTGTAAACAATTCCTTATCTGTTAGGATTAAATATCTATTATTTGTTTGTAGTGCTACATCATTCACTATAATACTACTCACTCTATCACCTCTACAATTAGTATAGTATGTTTTTTAGTGAATGTCAAGAAAAAATCTTATGAGCTTGACTATTTGTTAGAAAAGTGTTCTATAACACATATAAGGCTAAGTAAAATTTCCTTCTTAGAATGATTTTTTCTTAATTTATTTTAAATTTTCATTGTCTATTAAAATTCATTAACTTCATAAAAAATTATTTCACCGAGCGTAGCGAGGTAGTTTATCTAAGCAAGATGCAAGAGCGCAGCTCGCCGCATCGGCGCAGAAATAACTCTATTCATTCCAATCTTGAACTTTCCGACGTGACATCTGCAAGCCTTCCGTACAAAAAGCGATTTCTATATGAAAATATTAAAATCAATGATTTCATTCGTCTCCGCTTCGGCTTGATGCCTCCGCTGCGACTCATCACATCATTTAAAAAATTTTGCAAAGAAAAAACCTAACATTTTTTCAACTTAGCGGAAAATCGTCTACTTAATGTTAGGTTTCCACACTTTAGCAGTGAACGCATCGCACTTCATAGAATTCGTGATAAGTGTTATCGCACGATTTCAATTCTTATTGAACTGAACCAAGTCAGATAATTTAAACAATAATTATCAAAATGGAGAGTGGTTTTAATTGGCTTTACTCACAAGTCACACCGTCTAATTAACGAAAAGAGCAATTCTTAAAGTTTTTGACCTACTTTATATAGTAAAGGTTTGAATTTGATAGTCATAACCTTTTTTAAAAGACTATGATACAAAGTTTTATGACATTATGTAATGGTCAGCAATATTTAATGCAACTATATTGCAAGTTGTTGCCACAGTGGAGTTACTCTGCGGCGATTAGTTTTAAAACTCATTGTTTACGCCTAGAGAAAGTTTTAAGACATTACTCTTATTGGTCGTGATGAATGAAATTTCGCCGCAACTATGCTACAATGTAAGTTGCTTTCTTTTCATTTACAATCTTAGTATATTCAACATCATCGCCCTTAGCTAAATTTCCCTTATTAACTAATGCAGTGAATGTACCTGGCTTATAGTCAGTTCCTAATGCTTCATTTAAACCTGCAATAGTGAATGCACCATCAACAGTTTCAGCATACTTTAAGATTGCTAATTCTTTTTCATTGTAGTTGAATGGCTTACCATCAGCCTTTGTAGCTACATCAGAATTAACATAAACATAAGTTGCTCTCTTAGCTTTTCTTTCAACTGCAACGATAACTTCATCGCCCTTAGCAATTAAACCCATTGTTAAAGCGTGAGTAATGTGAGCTGCAGCAAGAGGCTTGCCAGTAGGTAATGCGATAGCATCCTTTAATTCTGCGAATGTCATAGGTCTTTCTGCATTGCGTAATGCATCGACAATTAAATTGTCAGTTTCAGTAATTTTTCTCTCTGTTGCCATAATAGTCACCTATTATCCTTTCTTTGCGGGATTGCCGCTTTACTTTATGTTCGGATAAATTAAGTAGTTTTATAACTTTCATTTGCTAACACCCAACTGTTCGCAGTCAACACGGGTCTCATACTTTAATTTGTTCTTGTCTAACTCTTGATGTTGTTAAAACTATTTTTTCTCTCTTTATCTTTACAACTATATTATATAATAATTTTTGGCTTTTGTCAATGATTTTTCCTATTTATTCATCAACTTTTTCGCCGCTCACTGGTTCCAATACTTCTTTAACAGTGCATTGGTCCGCATGACGATAATCTTCAATCATTTGAGCTTCGTCTTCAGTTAAGAACATTAACTCTGTTCCACCAAAATATTCGATAGCATTGTTATGAGTATATTCTACTATAACTAATGATTCCTCTTGACGAACTCTTACAATGTAATCATTTTGCATTAACGCACTTAAAAATGCACTAATATCTTCATACATATCTATTTTGCTATTGTATCTATCTCTATCAAATACCATTTTAGAATACTCAGCATCTTTTACTACAATCATATCTCCATCACTTTGAACTATATCAAATTGTCCACCAAAATGCAATTTATTTTTCCATTCTCTACTCATCTTTTAAACCTTCCTTTTCAAAAAAATCGTCAATATAATCAAATAGTCTATTGATATCACTATCTAATTGACTTGCTTTAGCTATAACTTTAGTACAATCTTGTTCAACATCTATCATTGCTGTATATACATTTAATTCTAAATTCATGTCTCTCAATACACCATATAGACCTCGAACAAATTTAATAAATAATTCATTATTACTATTGTTTTTACCTTTCATTATATCTTATACTCCAATCTACCTATCTTCATTCTGCATACTTTAGAAATATCATAAGGTGAATCTTTATAATCTACAACACAACCATTCTTAATGCGGCAGAACATACCCATTTTCTCATCTCTATTGAATAATGTAAAATATTCAATATCACTGTGTTGAGCCGCAATCTCCATTATAATTGGCAATTTATTTTTTAACTTCAAATAACGATTAGGTTTCGCCGCAATTTTCTCAACTAAACCTCTATTTGCCATTGCATTCATAGTTATTCCCGCAACACCTAATTCTTTTGCTGTATATTTAATATCAAACTGCATACGATTATAAATCTCATTATAATCAGCCATAATTCTACGCCGCCTTTCTAAAAATATACTTTTACAATGTTATAAATTATTGAGAAGGGAATTTTCGCCGCAACATTGATACGATATTGATTATTCGACTCGATAATCTCTAACTCATAATTTTCTAACGTCTTTTGCATAATTTTAATTTCACTTATAATTACTTCTCTTGCTTCGTCTATACTTTCACAAGCATTTATATTTTTAAATTCTATATAATCTATGTGATCGCCGGCAATTTGCACTTCTTGAACACCATATACTACTAATCCTGTTAAATCTATACTGAAATCTTTTCTCATAAAAATATATCCTTTCCTTATCTTTACAATTATATTATAAAATAAAAATTACCTTTTGTCAATGAAAAATTGTGTATTATCAACCAACTTTTATCGGCTACGCTACGCCAAGAGGCTCCGCTTCGCCTATGTTATAAAATTTTTAATATTCTTTTCCTATCTTTTACATATATATTATATACTTGTTTTTGGGGTTTGTAAATAAAATTTTAAATATTTTTGGTGAAAAATGCTGGAGTTAATGAAAAATGGTTGGGAAAGGGAGGAATATACACGTGCGCCAAAGTTTACGTGTTTGTCAACAGAATTTCCAAATTTTACGAAAAATCTTCAGGATCTTCCCAAACTGCTTCATTTTTCCGCATTTTCTTTCTTTTTTGAAATTTTTAGCGTTTACGTGCAATATTTCAGATTGTATCTATGGTTTCAATACAAGAGAAAAATGTCACTGCTGCGTAAAAATGTCACAAAAATAGTATAAAAATTGTGACTTTTACCGCAAATTGTATCGTATAATGCGGCAAAACCTCCCTGCTTTAAGTAAAATTTCGCAAATATTATATAACTTTTGCGAAAAAAGTGCAAAAACATGGCATCAAAGTGCAAAAATTGCACAAAAACCCGGCGGAAAGTGCATAAAAGTGTAAAAATTTTTATGAAAATTATGAAAATGATGTTAAAGCGAACAAAATGTGGCAAAAATCGGCAAATATTGCACAAAATTTGTATGAAAACGTTTTCATAAGAATTAAATTAGATAAATTTGTCAAATAAACGAACAAAATTTCGTTAAAACCCGGCGGAAGGGATTTTCTGAAATAGAAACGGCAATGTTAACACAAATTGAACCGCAATTGCGGCAAAACCCGACGGAAAATGCACTATGTCGCCGCACATTACAATTTCTTTTTCTCTCTTGTTGTAAAAGCCAATGTTGCTGCTGTAGCTTGCGATGTTAACTTAGCTTGTGTGACCAACCCCTCCCCCCAATGCCGCGCCGCCCCCCCCCTCCCCAAAAAAATATGAAAACGCTTTCAGACCCGGCGGAATGGCAAAAGAAAAAAGGGAACATGAAGTTCCCTTGTGGATTTGGATTACGGAGTGCGGATTAAGCTAATCTGTAAGCC
>Ga0247610_10002036_pt1 | contig 23996 bp, 22 predicted proteins | sample 174DNAGHGhighgp2_FD_193483 | JGI IMG/M metagenome (GOLD analysis project Ga0247610, IMG submission 193483) | Sheep rumen microbial communities from Palmerston North, Manawatu-Wanganui, New Zealand - 1742 DNA GHGhigh gp2 | ecosystem: Host-associated > Mammals > Digestive system > Stomach > Rumen...
ATAAGGATGGATTTAATGTCCTTTTATCTATCCTTAAAGAATTAAAACCTAAAGGACAAATAAAAATAGGATTTGAATCTACTGGACATTATCACCTAATTATTAAAATTAGTTAAATGTACTTTTCCTATGCTTTTTCATTATGACGATAATGAATTGAAAAGGTAAAAACAAATAAAACAAAAACTTATATTTTATATATGACAATATACCTAAAGTTATTTTAGCTTCCTTCCAGTATATTTTATATGTATTTTTTCCATACAAATAATTCCATGGTTTCAATTTTCCAGGGAAATGAGCAACTATAACATTTTTACTAATTTCGTATATATCGCTTTTTTTATATTTTTTGTTTCTATATATTATGTAATTGTATTTTCCATCAAGAATAATTATTTTACCATCATAAAAACAATTTACAAAATCCTGGTCTAAATAAGGATATTTATCATAATTTTTTAAAAAATAATCAACTATATATTCTTTTGTAAAATCATTTCTTATTTTTTTAACATTATATATTACAAATCCCCCTCCAATATATTGCTTAGTATTATTAATTTTTTTGTATTGAATATCATTTGGAGATGGAACAGCCATTAAATAATTATCAAAAAAATCCTTATTATATATATCTTTAATTGAGCCATTTATAGTCATATCTGAATCAATACATAAAACTCTATCAATATCACTTGGTAAGAGATATGGCATCAATAGCCTAAAATACAATTCATAACCAAAACGTTTGTATACTGGGAAACCATTAAACATCTTCAAATCCATAAATATTTCTATGTATTTTGATCCATACTTTTCTATTGTTCTCTTTATTATATTTCTATTCTTAATACTTGTAGAATTAAACATAAAAAATATGTTATGTTTTCCAGGATTATAACGTAACAATGAATCAATCATAACTACACCTGGTTTTGCAAATAAATCACTTGCAGTAAAAATTATGTTCATATAATCCCTCCATTTATAGATTGTCTTTTAAATAATCTTCCGCAATTCTACGATTATCATCTATTTTTTTATAAATATCTACATAATTTATTTTTTTACTAAAGCAATCGATTAAATCTGATGAAATTATGTCTGAGCGAAAAGAAATATCAAAACTATTAATCATATCGATAATTTTATCATTTTTATTACAAAATACAAAAAAATCCTTTTTTAATGCAATAGATAATGCAGCACCATGAAAAGTAGAGGTTATTACATAATCAGAACATTTTAAATAATCTAAAAACTCTAACGGATCACATATAATATTTTTATTACACCACGAATTATATGTACCAACACTAATAATTCTTTTCTTTTTGTATTTTGCAAATTTCTTTATAGATTGTATTTGTTCCTTTGTCATACCATAACTATACACTAAAATAAAATCTCTTAAAGTACAGACTTTTCTTAACTCATTGCCTAATCCTTCATATATTAAAGTTGGATCAAAAATCTTTAGAGCTGTTCTATTTGATAACGACTCGACAATTTTCTTAGTATTATTATCACGAACACATAACGATTTAAATTGGCTAAAATCAATTATATAACTTTGAGTTTTGAATACTTCAATCGGACAGGTATTAGCTGAAGATGCAAACGAAATAAGTTTTCTATTTTCTAAACCAACACCAAAATACTCTTTATGATGTACAAAAGATGTAGAAAGTAAATTCCAACATTCATCAGAACCAAGTATAAAAGTATCATCAATATTAGTTTCTTCTAAACGTATTTCCTTAAATTCTTTTTGACATTCTAAATATTTACTCTTAGACTTATATTTATACATCATTTTCCTTAAACCAAATTGTTTTATATATTTGAACAAAGACCTTTTGCTATTTGAATTTGAATCAAACTTCACTAAGTATGTTTCATAACCTAGTTTTTTTAAAATTTTTACAGTCGAATAAGTTTGTAAATACGCGCCAATATTATTTGCGTTATATAGTGTCATTAAACATATTTTTTTACTCATTTTCTATATTTTCCTTTCTTTTATATAATATTTTTTTAAATTTATAAGAAAAAAATACCAATATAATTAAACTTAAACTTAAAATCAAAATTCTAATAACCAAATAATCAAATATAAATTGTATTAGAAGAATTCCGACTAAAAAAGTTAAGCTAATAAAATATATTAACTTAATATTTAAAACATCCGAAATATAATACTCATTATTTTTTCTTAAAATAATAGTCAAAACAAAACAATGAATTATATTAATAATAAAATATGATATTAGCGTGGTATAACATGCCGCAATAGGCCCATAAATTGGAATAAAAATAAAATTTAACCCAACATTTACTCCAGCTCCAATTATAGTTGATACAACTGTCATAATTGTTTTTTTATAATAAAATTCAAAATTTGTAAAAATAGATGTGATATAAATAAAAAGTAATGATCCTGCCAACGGAGGTATCATTGTTGCACCTTTTTTATAATTGTCTCCTCCAAAAAGCCATATTAATTCTGGTGAAAGCATTGATACGATTAATACTAGAACTGAGAGTATAAAAAGAACTAAAAGTATTATATTAGATATCCCAGAATAATCCGTTTTCTTTATTTTTTTATATATCCAAGGTATAATTGTAGAATTAACTGCAGTAATAAAAATATATAATAACCAGCTAATCGAATGTGCAACACTATAAATTGCAGTTTCAGTCTTATCATAATAATAATCAATTATTAACTTATCAGATTGCCCCATTATGCTTTGTGCTAAAAAATGAAATATAAGAGGTCCACCAAATATTAAACACATTTTCCATATCTTAAAATCAAATAAATTTTTGCTCTTTAGTATTATGAATACTAAGCAAAGTATAGAAAACATAAATGCGCCTAAAATAGTACCATAAATTCTTGCTTGTGCTTTTTCATCTAAAGTTATTACTAAAACAACACTTAAAATCGTAATTAAAACAGATTGAATAAATACTATGATTGCAGCTTTATAGTTGGCACTAAATTTCTGCTTAACTAGCCATATAGAAACTGGTATATTGACAATTATTTCAATAAACATTAAAATACCATATTTAAAAGTTAATCCAGGCAAATTACCAAATACAAATGTATATCCAATATACCCTAACAATATTATTAATGATAAAAAAAATTCAAAGCCTAAAACAGATGATATAATCTTATCTTTATTATCTTCGTCTTTTATTAAAAAAGAATTGAGCATACCAGATGCTAAATTTAATGTACATAAAACAATAAAAATATTGTGCCAACTCATATATAAATTATAGACACCATATTCTTCTGTTGACATTATTCTAGTAAAAATTGGTGTCGTAATAACGCTTAATCCTTTTTGAAAAAAAGAAGCTATAGTGAACCAAAATGTAGCTTTTAAAACATTGGGAAACGATCTATATTTTTCAATTATTTTTTTAAACACCATCACACACCTCATATTTTGCTTTTAAATAAGCTATGCCAATAATAAATGCGAATAATAAGGAAATAGAATTAACAAAAGAAGATTCAGCTAAACTAGAAATTAGCAAGTACAAAAAACAAACTAATGAACAAATAAAACAACTTCTATTCTTTTTAAATGCATATAAAATGAACTTTTTAAATATTGTAAACAAAATTATTATATATGATATAATACCTATTGCACCAGTTTGACCTATTATCATTGGCCAGAATGTATCTGATATAAAATTTGAAAAATCAGGAGATAATCCATACACTTTATCTATTCCATATATTGAATATAACATTGAATAATTTTTAACTGATTCTGATGAACCAAATGTAGCAAAACCACCACCAACCGGGAAATAGTCCTTTGCAATTTTAAAACATGTTTCTGTCAAAGCCTGTCTTGCATTGTAATCATTATTGAAATAAGTATCATAAGCGTCATAACCAATTATAGTAATAATTACTAAACCTAGTAGGAAAAACAAATATTTAATATTACCAAATAATAATCTTTTTCTAAAAATATAAAAACATGATACCGCAGTTACGACTGAAATGAAAGCCTTTGCTCTAAGTGATAAAATAGTTAAAATAAAGCCTAATATAATAAATATATAATCACTTTTCTTCTTCATAAATAAATATATTAAAACTGAAGAAACAAAATTTGCAGCAGCATAGTAAGTAGAGTGATTGAAATATAATTTTAAAGCTTTTATTCCGTATCTATATCCCATAAAACCATCATTATATATATTCAAATATGTTAATAAACCTAAAAAAACATTAACGGCAATGAAAATTTTAAGAAAAATTGAAAGAGTATTGCCTATTGATTCTAACTCATTTTTGTCCTTTATCAAGAAAATAGTAGAGAGTATTCCTAAAATAAATTTAATATTTGTAATTATGTCGATTATAATGCTAAAACTATTTTGATATTTATATATAAGATTACCTAATATACCTGCACTTATAAAAAGAACAAAAAATAGCAACGCTAACAAATCAGTTTTTCTAAATTCTATATTTTTCAAATTCATAACCAAAAGTGGAATAAATAATAACGCATATATCTCATCAACATATACAATAAAAGAATTTGAAAGAATTGTATTTTCAAATAGTAATAATAGAAATATTAAAATTATTATCAAAGGTTTTACTTTAATCATTTTCATTATTTTTCACCAACAATCAAATCAATTATTTCTTCCATTTTTTTATAACTAATACATTTATCATATTTTCTAGCCATATTAATACAATTAGCTTTCATTTCATTTCTTAAAGAAAAATCGGATAATTTTTCTATATTTTTTGCAAACGATACTTCATCAAATGGTGATGATAAATATCCAGTTTCTTCATTTACTATATAATCTTTAATTCCTTGTATATCACTACCGACTAAAGGTACTCCAGCAGCCAATGATTGAACTCCAGCCATTCCAAATCCTTCTCTTATGGATGGAATTGCACCTATATCTGAACATTTCATAATTTGAGGAATATCTTTTCTGTGTCCAAGAAGAATTAAATTAACATCTAAATCTTTCGATAACTTAATAAGATAATCTTTTGTGCCTGAACCTAGTATTTCACGTCCACATATAACATATACATAATCAGAATGATTTTCAAGTAACGAGATAGCTTTAATTATTATTTGATGATTTTTTCTAGAAGAAAGTTCACCAACTGACAGTACCATTATTTTTTCTTTTGAAACACCAATACTACTTCTGTATTCATCAATTTTAATATTATTGTTTTCAGAATAATACTTATTAAAATCAAAACCAACACTTGGTAGGTAATGGACATTTTCACATTTCATTTTTATTAACTCGTTGTAATCCTCATGATTTATACAAATAATATGATCTGTTATCCTTGACAAATAAGATTCAATAAATTTATAAATCAATTTATTCTTTCTTGAACTATATTTATTAAATGATAATCCATGTGTCGTGTAAATTACCTTAGTTCCTTTTTTCCTTAATTTCTTAGCAGCTAGTCTAACATATAAACCTGGAATAGGAGTATGACAATGTATAATATTATACTGTTCCTTTTTAAGTAATCGTTTTATTTTTTTAAATAATTTAAAATTTTTAATACTTAATGGCTTTTTCGAATTAAATTCTAAATCATAAAATTTTACGCCCATTGGTTCTAAATAAGTTAAAACATTATCACCAGCAAGAAAATTATTATTTGCTGCACAATGTACTTCATAACCTCTTTTTTTGTATTCTTCTATGTCATTTAATAAAAATGTATTTATAAATCCTGCCAACGCAGTAACTATTAATACTTTTTTCATTTTTATACTCCTAATTAATTGCTAGATTCAAATAATTCTTTCAACCTAGTCATATGTAGAGATGGTGAATATTCATTTTCAACTTCTTTTCTAGCATTATATCCTATAATAGATGCATAGTCATCATCCAATAATAGTTTTATTTTAGCAGATAGATCAACACTGTTTTTATTTTCAAATAAATAACCTGTAATTCCATTCTTAACTATTTCAGGAAAACAACCAATGTTTGATGCAACAACAGGCTTTCCATAAGCATATGCTTCAATAACTGTATTAGGCATGTTTTCATACCAAATTGCAGGACATAAAATACAAACAGAATTTGATATAAGCTTTTTAAGTTCATCCCCTCTTAAAAAGCCTACAAATTCTATTCTATCCTCAAGGTCATTATCAATTATTAATTTCTTTAAAACTCGAGAATAATCACTGGCATCTAATTCCCCTGTTATTTTTAATTTCAATTGAGGATATTCAGACAAGTACTTCATAGCCTCAATTGCATACTTAACCCCTTTTTCAGGAACTAATCTTCCTAAAAACAAAAGATATCCATCATTAGAATAGTTAGGTTCAATCAAAGTCGAATCAATGAATGTTGGAATTTTAATAATTTTATTTGCTGGAAAACCACCTTCTATTAATTTACTTCTAGTAAATTCAGTTGGTGTAACAAAATAATCAACATAATCATACAACTTATGTTTTCTGTGAAATTTCATAGACTTACTTCTTATTATAGAAGCTAATTTAGAATTGTGATAGCATTTATTCCTTACACAATTATTAAAATTGCCTTTTACACATAATTCACAAGTGTTTTCACCTAATAATAAATCACTTTTGGGACATATTAAATTAAAGTCTGAAATTCTATGTATTACTTTTAGTCCTTTCTTTTTGGCAATTTTAAAAATACTTGGTGATATTGTATTAATAATTTGTAAAGCATATAAAACTTCAGGTTTTTCATCTTTAATTAATTTATTTATTTTTTTTACAGCCTCTCTGTTATAAAATGCACATTTTAAAGTTTTCAAAATTGACTTAGGTGTTCTTTTAATTTGATTATAATATATACTATCCCCACCTCGACTACTTATGAAATATTTAGAGTAAGGTGTTTCTAGATTTTGACTATAATTAACAGAAAAAGGAATTGAATCATAATCAATGCTTTTACTCTTATCAATAAATTTATACATATATACTTCTGGTCCACCAGAAATAAAATACCTATAATTTGCAACAATAACCTTTTTCATATAGCTCCTTTATACTTCTTTTTATTTTTATTACTTATCTTTATTCTTCTTTTTGGATACCAAGTAGAATGTAAAAATGACATGATAGGTATTAGTAAAAATTTAGGACATATTTTACATAAAAATGTCATCATTTTTTTTCTTTTCTTTCTGTCATCAACTCTTAATTTTTCGTTATTCCATTCTGAGATAGACTTATAATATCTATATTCTTTTGAAAATTTATGATTATCTTTAACTTGCCATGGCCTAGTCCCAGTAAGAAAAGTAGGTGTAAAATGAACAACAATTGGATCATTTATTGCTTCATTATATTGTTCTTCAGATAAATAATGTGTTGGTTTTCTAAGTCTAATCAATTGTTTATATGTGAAATCAAAGAAAATCCTTTGTGCATTATATATAGCTTCTAATTCGTAAATTTTATTTTTAGGAACAAGAACACCATTAAGTGGTGCTTGATCCATATATGTACAATCGCCATTCCTAGAAGAAATAAACTTAGTGAATTCTTCCGATATATTTTCAGTTCTCCACTTTTTTAAATCAATAACCATAAAACCGTTATTTATATAAACTGAACCAGGTTTGCATCCAATATCTATACGATACAAATCTGATCTACAATCGTCCACTCCTGCAACAAGACAATCACCCATATCAACATTATAAACACTATTAAGAGAGTGTCTTATTATCATATCACAATCAATATAAATAACTCTTTCAACATCTATTGGCAATATTGACGAAAGATATAATCTATAAAACGTACCAATATTCCATCTACCAACATATATATTTGTTTTTGTCAATTCATTTACATCAATTTTATTAACAAAAAATAAGTTTCTCGAATACTCCTTAGCTGTATTTTCAAGTCTCTTTTTATTCAATTCAGATATATCATTATCAACAATATAAACATTAATAGTTCCAACATCTTTATTATTCTCAAACAATGAAACTAAAGATACCCCGCATATTTCAGCATATGAATCACTACTTGAATATACAACATTCATAAAACTAACCTTTAATCTTTCATAAATTTTTCGTAATTCATCATAAATTCTTTAAAAGATTGTAAATTATCATCTTTAATTGAATTGATGACTTTATCTTTTCCGCCTATTTCTTCATAAGGCCAAATGATTCCCATATCTTTATCATCATACCTAATTCCAGAATCATATTCACCATAAAACTTTTCAGAACATTTATACGAAACAATTGAATCTTCTATTACAAGATATCCATGACCAAATCCAGCTGGAACTAATAATTCATTCATATTCTCTCCAGTCAAATAAAAACCTTGCCATTTTTTAAAAGTTGGAGAATCTTTTCTTAAATCTATTATTACATCATATACCTTTCCAGATACACATCGTACTAGTTTAGGTTGTTGCTTAATATTTTGAAAATGGATAGCCCTGATTACTCCTTTATGAGAAATTGTATAGAACACTTCTTTTAAGTCATGATTAATACCATTTTGTTCAAATATTTCTTTTGAATAATCTTTAATAAATCCACCTCTATTATCATCTGCATAGAATGGCTTTATCAAATAAGCATCTTTAAATTCTAATTTTTGAAATTCCCACTTTTGCATTTTAGTCTACCTCTTTCAACCATTCAATAGTTCTTCTAGTACCTTCTGCAAATGATATTATAGCTTTAAATCCACAATCATTAACTATTTCACTAATATCAAATGTATTAATATCAACATTTACTCCAGTGAATGGGACATTTCCAAATAATGGTTTATTATCACCAGCGTTAGCATCACACATTTCTATAATAAACTCTTTTAATGGTCTTGCATTACCAGAACCAATCATATAACCTTTATTAGCTTTTCCATGTAAGCCAATTAAATAAAAAGCATTTGCCACATCATCAATATATACAAAATCATAATTCTGAGTACCAGCTGTAAATTCAAGTGGTTCATTGTTTATAATTTTTCTTAATGTTGTATTAATAAATCTAGGAGACTTTTCACCAACACCATATGCATTAGTTATATAAGCCCAAATTAAATCAATACCTAATTGATTTGCAATTGGCTTGCATAATTCATGTGCTAATACTTTGCCAACACCATATATGTAAGGCATTCCAGGTTTCGATTCTTGAGCATACATTGCTGCATGAACTTCATATTCCATAATTGTACCAGCACAAATAAATTTCTTACAACCAATTTCATGTGCTATTCTTAAACAATCAACAGTCCACATAGCATTTTGAACTTGAACTTTTTCATCAGTTCTTAAAGGACCAGCTGAACCAATCCAAGCAAAATGATAAAAAATATCGTATTGCTTATTTACTTTTTCTTTTAATAAACTAATGTTATCAATAGATAGTTCTAGTTTTTCAATCATTTTGTCATCATCTAATCTTGATGGATTAAATGATAAATCTATAGCTAAAACTTCAATATTATTTTCCAAAAGTTTTTTTACAAGATTTGAACCAACAAAGCCATTGGCTCCTGTTACTATTGCTCTCATAATAATTAATTCTCCTTAAAGAATTCCTTTATTTCCTTATCCATCTCAGATGGAATATCTTTCTTATTATTAAAATAAACCTTAGTGAACTCAACAATCTTATCCATACATTCATCTATATGCCATCTTGGAGTCCATCCAAATACATTTTTAATCTTATTATTATCAAGTTTTAGGAATGCTGCCTCATGTGGACCACCATCATGCTTATTAATCCATTTAGCCCCATTTCCCCACTTATCACAAAACATAGTAACTAAATCTCCTGTGTTAACACAATCACAATCATCTGGTCCTACGTTGTAGTATCCTTCATATTTTCTATCTTTATATTGTTTCTCACAAATATCTAGATAAATATATAAAGGCTCTAAAACATGCTGATATGGTCTTGTAGAATAAGGATTACGAACAATTATAGCTTCTCCTTTTTCAATTGCTCTAATGCAATCTGGAATAATTCTATCATTAGCGAAATCTCCTCCACCAATAACATTACCAGCTCTTGCAGTAGATACAGCAACATTCATATCTTTGAAGAATGATTTTTTATATGAATGAGTAACAAGTTCACTACATGATTTAGAATTACTATATGGATCATATCCATCTAGTGGTTCATCCTCCTTAAAGGGGTGATTTGGTATATCATCATTTAAATATACCTTATCAGTTGTAACATTTAAAAATGATTTAACTGATGTAGTAAGCCTTACACATTCACATACATTAGCTGTACCCATTACATTTGTTTCATATGTGTATAATGGATTCTTATATGAATTACGAACTATAGGCTGTGCTGCAAGATGCATCACAATTTCTGGCTTAAAGGAATCAAATACTTCCTTTAAGTGCTTATAATCTCTTACATCACCAATTATTGAAGTCATCTTATCTTCAATACATGCAAGAGAGAATAAATTTGGATTAGTTGGTGCTTCTAAAGAATAACCACATACTCTAGCTCCAGCATTTATTAAAATTTTAGAAAGCCATGAACCTTTAAAACCTGTGTGACCAGTAATTAGTACTTTTTTATTCTTATAGAAACTTAAGTCTAACATATTATTAATCCTTCCAAATCTTCCATGGACAATTTTCGGAATACCATAATTTTTCTAATTTTTCTTTTTCTCTTAAAGTATCCATACATTGCCAAAAGCCTTTATGTACATAAGCATTTACTTGTCCTTCATCAACAAGACGTTTTAATGCTCCAGATTCAAATGGTTCCATATCATCATTTATGTATTTAAATACTTCAGGTTCACAAACCATAAATCCAATATTTATTAAATCACCATCTAAATCAGATTTTTCTCTAAATGCTTTTACACTACCATCTGGATTAAAGTCAATAACACCTTTAGATTGACCAAAGTTGTATACAGACATTGTAACAAGTTTTCCAGATTTTTTATGACATTCTAATAATTCTTCCATATTAACATCACCAACTGCATCACCATAAGTTAACATAAAAGGTTCATTGCCAATGTATTCTTGAATCTTCTTTATTCTTCCACCAGTTTGAGTATGAAGACCTGTATCAACAACGGTCACTATCCAATCATCAGTTCCACGCTCATGAATTTCTCTTTCATTATTATTAGATGCCAAATTAAATGTAACATCATTAGTATACAAATAATAATGTGCAAAATATTCTTTAATAACTTGTTGTTTGTATCCTGCACAAATAACAAAATCTTTATAACCTTGTTTAGCATACCCTTTCATTATATGCACTAATATAGGGTATTCACCAATTTCAATCATAGGTTTTGGCTTTAAATGAGACTCTTCACTTATTCTTGTCCCTAATCCACCAGCTAATAAAACTACTTTCATTATTTATCCCCCCGAATGATCAAATATAACAATCCATGCAACTTTCACTAAAATTTTAAAAACTAGTCATAAACTTCTAGTTTCGACAGATTTGATATCTAAATCAACCCAATCATCAAAGTTCAAATTATGACGATTTTTTTGTTTTGCCATAAGCATAATAAATAATCCGCCTTTTACATCTAAACGATGTTTATTATATTCATCGTATTCAAGGGCTTCTTTAAACGTAACTGTCCTCCAACCAATAATACTCATTGATTCAAATAATATATAAAAGCTGTGGCAATTCATCAAGAGAAATTTTTCTTAAAAAATTACCATTTATTTAGTGATTATCAGATTGTAATCTACCTTTCTCTCTCTCAACTTTTATTGTATATTATACCATAATTTCCTATAAAGTGTAAATGTAAATGCTAATTCCATCAATTTAGTTCGAATAATTCTCACCAGTTAAGCTTGCTTATCATCATCAATTATATCTTTAGTTTGATCTACCAACAATATTAATGATAATGGTGTAATAATCTATCTAGTGTCGCATTTAAGATTACTGGATCGTCAAATATTTCACTTCATTTTGATTACTTTTATTTTAATATCTAGACTTTTTATATGTATTTTATTTTACATATAAAAAAAGTACCTTTTGCAAGTCGCAAAAGATACCAACTTTTTTTATTCAGCACCTTCATGCTTAAGAACCACCCATACGGTTCTAAACATTAGTCCTAAATCATAGAAGAAGCCTCTCTTCTTCTCTATATATAGTAAATCCATTTCTACCATTTCATCAAATGTAGTATTAGATCTACCATGTGTTTGCCAATATCCTGTTAATCCTTGCTTTACTAGAAGTCTTTGCTTTTGATAGTCATTATATAATGCAATTTCTCTTGGAGTTCCAGGTCTTGGACCTACAAAAGTCATTGTACCATTAAAAATATTGAATAGCTGTGGTAGTTCATCAAGTGAAGTCTTACGTAAGAACTTACCAAACTTAGTAATTCTTGGATCATCCTTCATCTTGAATGTTACACCACCTTCACTTTCATTTTGTGAAAGTAATGCTTCTAGTTTCTTATCAGCATCAACAACCATTGATCTAAACTTGAAACATCTAAACTCCTTACCATTCTTACCAACTCTGTTAGAAACATAAAAAACAGGTCCCTTTGAAGTACACTTAACTAATATAGCTATTATTATTAATAGCCAAGATAATAATAATAGTAAGCAAAGTGATCCAAAGAAATCAAATAATCTCTTAAAGAAAGAATATAAGAATACTTTTCTAACTTTGATGTGCCTGTAATCATTAGTATTATCTACATTTATTTTTTCCATAAAACCAACTCACTTTATCCAAATAATATCATACACTACTTTTATAAAATCGACTAATTATAGCATATATTAGCTTAAAAGAAAACATTTAAATACATTAGTACCTAATAAAAGTATTCTAGTATTATTTCAAGTATTTACCTAGTTTTCTATTAACAACATCTTTTACTTTTAAAATTGCATCTAACATATAATCCTACTTTAATTTGCATTTTTTAATCTTTATAAATATGAGTAACAAAACATTATTTATTATTTAACTATCAACCTCTTTTTATAAAAAGCTTTATTTTATTCCTAAAGCTCCTACGGAGGCATACAATTGCAACAGGTATAATATTAAATCCAACTGATAACGCACCACACACAACAAGATGTATAAAGCTATTATCAATTTCTATATTTATTCTTGAAAATAAATATAATTCTGCCACGAAGAATAGTATCAAACAATAATTCATAATATAGTATTTTATTGGTTTCTCTTCAAATCCATATTTAAAAAGTACAAATGGTTCAACAATATGATACATTAATAAATCTACTACAATTGTAGCAATTAAAACACCATATATTCCAAATTCATAAGCAAACCATACTGATAGACCTGCATTTGCTAAAGCAGACAACAAAGCCAAGAATCTATCTTTGTAAAACAAACCAAATGAGTCTTTAAAAACTGATGCTGATTGTCGCATAAATTGAATAAAATATGTTATTACTAAGATAATTATAAAATCCTTATCGAGCAATAACCCTTCTCCAAAAAATATATCAATTGCGTCATTACATACAGCATAATATCCCAAATAGAATACTATACCCAAAATAAAGTTTAAAGAATAAAAGAAAATAAAGAAACTTTTCTTCTCTTCATTATTAGCTTTAATACCCATATGTCCAATTACAGCCGTCAAAGGTACAATAAACAATTTAAGAACTTCATTCATTGCTATTAAAAAAGTTAAATAATTTGAATAATACCCTAAAATAACGACTCCAATAATTGATGATATTACAATACTATCTACATTTCCAAATATCACATCACCAATTTTATGTAAAAACATTGCCTTTACATTTTTTACTACTTTATTACTTAACTGCTTATCTATCTTTTCAGGTACAGAAGTTATATCCTTATTTTTATTATATAGTGAGAAAAGCAATAATTGAATTAGGGAAGCAACAATTTTGCAAACGCAATATGAAATAAATGATTTTGTTATAACTAATACAACAATTTGAAGTACATATTGAATAACTAGACCAATTGATGTAAATAAGGTAGTTATATAGTTGTTTTTATATGCATTTATAAGCGACATCTTAGCCGAATAAAAATAAGTAACAATAACAGCAACTAAAGATAATAAATACGTTATATAAATCGTTTTATTATCATCATACCCCTTTGATAAATATGGCATAAAGAATAGTAATATTAAACCAGCAACTAATACAATCAATCCTATTACAACATAAACTTTTTTAAATAAGGTATATAGTTGTCGGACTTTTGATACATCGCCTTTTATTATTGGCTCGTACATACAATATACAATAGCTGTCCCAATTCCGAGCTCTGCGATTCCCAAAAAACCTATAACACTTGTATAAAGTGAGTTCAATCCATTTGCATCATTTCCGACATATTTAATTAAAAATCTTCTTGCAAGTAATGATAATAATAAAAGAACGATTTTAAATATCACTGATACTAAAACATTCTTTTTAGCCCTTCCCGCATCAAAGTTTGATGTTTCATTAGATTCACTAGGCTGTTCTTCTATTTTACTATTATCAACATCTAGCTCATTTACATCATTTTCAAAGATGCAGTTTTGTGTTTCCATCGTTCTTCTCCAATTATCTTTTATTATAATTATTCTCAATCCAGTTCATATATTCACCAGATTCAACATGTGATAACCATTCTTGATTATCTAGGTTCCACTGAATAGTTGCCTTAATTCCAGTATCAAAGTTATACTCTGGCTTCCAACCAAGCTCTGTTTCAATTTTTGTTGGATCCATTGCATATCTTAAATCATGACCTGGTCTATCCTTTACATAAGTGATTAATGATTCAGGCTTTCCTAAAGCCTTAAGAATAGTCTTTACAACCTCTAGGTTAGTTCTTTCATTATGACCACCAATGTTGTAAACCTCACCATCACGACCATTTCTAACTACTAAATCAATTGCAGTACAATGATCTCCTACATATAACCAATCACGTACATTCTCTCCAGTACCATAAACTGGTAGTGGCTCATTTCTTAATGCCTTTTGAATCATTAATGGAATAAGCTTCTCTGGGAAGTGATATGGTCCATAGTTATTTGAGCATCTTGAAATAGTTACAGGAAGACCAAATGTTCTATGATATGCAAGCACTAATAAATCAGCACTAGCCTTTGATGCACTATATGGAGATGATGTATGAATTGGAGTATCCTCTGTAAAGAATAAATCTGGTCTATCAAGAGGTAAGTCTCCATATACCTCATCAGTTGATACCTGATGATATCTCTTGATTCCATACTTTCTACATGCATCCATTAATGTTTGTGTTCCAAGAATATTTGTTTGAAGGAAAATTCCTGGATCCTTAATTGATCTATCAACATGAGACTCAGCTGCAAAGTTTATTACGTAATCAAACTTTTCTTCTTCGAAAAGTTTGAATACTGCATCTCTATTGCAGATGTTCTCATGAACAAACTTAAAATTAGGCTTATCCATAATAGGAGCAAGTGTCTCCATATTTCCTGCATAAGTAAGAGCATCTATACACACATACTCATCATTTGGATATTTATTTACCATAATGTGAAGGAAATTTCCTCCAATAAAACCTGCTCCACCTGTTACTAAAAACTTTGACATAAAATGTTCTCCTAAAAAATTACTTTACAAACTCATTTACCTTTTCAATGATTAATTTAACATCATCATTACTTAACCACATATGAAGTGGCATAGTAATTAAATGCTGGCTAACCTCATGTGCTCTTGGACATGTTCCTTGTCCAAACTCAAAAATCTTATATTCTGTATTATCTCTATAATGAACACCACAGTTAATCTCATATTGAGCTAAATAATTTAATAATGCTTCTCTATCAGGAACTATAAGTTCATATAAATGATAACTACATTCATCAGCATAATTTGCAGGAACAATCTTAATATTTTTATTATCCTTGAATCCTTCATTATACATTTCAACAATTTCGCGTCTTCTAGCATTTTCATCATCTAGATACTTTAATTGAGTTAATGCAATTGCTGCCATAATAGCATTTCCATTATACTTATATCCAACATAGTCAACATCATACTTCCATGCATATGTTCCCTTGTTTGAACGTGCGTAAGTATCCTTATTAATTCCACACCAAGCTAAAACTCTTGTAAGCTTTGCAGAATCCTCATCAGCCCAGCAAATCATTCCAGAATCACCAGTTGCTAAGTTTTTGACAGCTTGGAAAGAATAAACTGCAACGTCAACACCAGGTAATGTTCCTGGGAATACTCCATTAATTCTTGTTCCAGACATATGGGCTGCATCTAATATTAACTTTAGATTATGCCTCTTACAAATTTTTATAATTTCCTCTAATTGTCCAACACGTCCACCATAACCAACAAAAATAACCGCCTTTGTCTTAGGTGTAATCTTCTTTTCTACATCCTTTGGATCCATACATAAATAATCATCCACATCAGCAAACACTGGTGTCATATTTTCATATAATAATGCAAGATTTGTAGAAACGAATGTGATAGGTGTTGAAATGATTTCATCGCCATCATTCCATCCATTGTTCATTTTTAAAATCTTTACAGCTAGATGTAAGCCAACTGTATTAGAATTTAAATAATAAGCATTTTTATGCCCTGTATATTTTTTCCATGCTTCCTCGAATTCGACAGTCTTGAATCCCATTCCTGTCCAACCCTTTTCTAAGCACTCCTTAACTGCATCTAAGCACTCATCAATATGAAACTTAGGCTTTAATACTTGAATTGCCATTTCCTTTACCTCCGATAATAAACACGTAATATTCTATCATACTTTATATAAAAAGTGTAGTATAAAATACTACACATTTCTAGGCTTAAAACTCAATCTTAGCATCCTTTAATGAAGGGTGCTTCTTATCCTTCTCAGAAAGTAAAACCTCTCCATTAAATGGCCAGTTAATTCCTACCTCAGGATCATTCCACATAATTCCACCTTCATCCTCAGGATGATATAATTCATCACACTTATAGCAGAATGTTGCACTTTCTGATAATACTACAAACCCATGAGCAAATCCTCTTGGAATCATAAACATATTACCCTTTTCAGCTGAAAGCACAACGCCCTCCCACTTACCATATGTAGGTGAGTTCTTTCTTAAATCTACACATACATCAAAAACCTCTCCCTCAAGGCAACGCACAAGCTTTGCCTGTGGGAATGTCTTTTGAAAGTGTAATCCTCTTAATACACCTGCCTTAGACTTTGATTGATTATCTTGAACAAAGTTATAATCTAGTCCTGCAGCCTTAAAATCAGATTCCTTATATGTTTCCATAAAGTATCCACGGTTATCACCATATTTTTTTACATCAATAATATATACATCCTTTATTGATGTTTCATTAAATGTAAAATTACCTATTGTCTTGCTCATGATTATTCTCCAAACATTCTCTTAAACTTATTATATGTATAATAAAAATCATATTGCTCTATAATTCTATCTTCAACCTCTACTAGTGGTGTGTTTAAGAATTTTTTTATTTCATTAATGTTAATATTTGTAACATCGTCTATTATATATATATTATTAGGATTATAAAAGTCATATGCCTTTAATTCTGCATTATTAGTTATAAGCTTCTTTTTAAACATAAATGACTCAATAGTTCTAAATGTAATATTCATAGTATTAACAACATCTAATAAGCATTTAGATTTCATTACATTATCCATATACTCATCAAATGATTTATAATCCCTAAAATAATTGATATAATTAGATGTTCTATTAGACTCATCATATATATCAAAATGTGCATTAATAGAACTATTAATTAATGCTTTTGCAATACCATTAATGATTTCTGCTCTACCCTTATCTGTGCCCATAAAATATACATCATATTCTAAATTGGATTTTTTTATTGGGTAATCTCTTAAGCAAAAATCATTTGTATATTGAAATCCATATTTTTCAGATTCCAACTTACTATATATGAAGATATTATCTTTGCTGATATACTTTGAAAAATACTTTGCCATTTTATCAGTAATATGATTCCAAATAATAAGTTTATAATTCTTAATTTTATACGACTTTATCAAAAAAAAGAAATCTCTGCATAAATGTGAATCAAGCGATACAACATTCTCGCCAGATAGTAACGATTCAATAAGCCTCTTATCATATGATTTTTTACATATAAATTTATTGAATGCTCTTACCCCAGGAATGAAGAACAATGTTTTAATCATAAAAAAATCAATTTTCCTCAATAGTCTAACAAAATTAGAATTCTTTTGATAAGCATAGCATATATTAACCTTATTAGTATCTATTTTATCAAAATAATATAGTCCTTTTTTTGGCAAACAAAATAGCATAATATCTCCTATTCCATGGTTTGTAAATAATCCATAATCCTTAAATAGTATTTTTCTAATGAATTATTCTCTTTAATCTCATTAACATTAGATTCAACAATTGAATAATATTCATCTTCACTCATCTGATAAGTATATTCAAGCTTATTAACCACATCATCTATATCTAATATATTGAATAATAATGCATTATTATGAATCATTTCCTTAATTCCACCCCTATTGCTTCCAATAACCAATGTTTTATTAGCTTTGCTCTCTAAAACCGTATTTGGGTAATTTTCAATCCATAAAGATGGAACGACTGTACAATATACATTAGAAAGGAACTGAAGAATCTCATCATTCTTCTTTTTTCCTAAGTACTCAAATGCTGGATTATCTGCGATTAATGATTCAAAATTATTCTTATCATCTGGATTAACTTGACCTATAAATACTAGTTTTACATTTTTGTCATTTTTAAACTTATTAAATGCTTCAATAAGTCTAAAAACTCCTTTTTTAGCAGAAATCAATCCATAATATAAATATATTTTTTGATCTTGTATTTTTTTATTATCAACAACCATTTTTTCAAAATCAAAAGGATTATTAATACATCTAATATTATATCCGTTTTGTGCACACTTATCAGTAAGAGCTTGACTAGGGCACGCAAAATAACGAATATATTTCATTCTACTAGCCATAACTTTATTGAATAAGTATTTTTTTACTTTATTCTTAAATCCTCTTGTACATTTTTTACAATTCTCATTCTTATAGCCAGCACATTCGCTCAGGTCATCAAAAATACAAGTTGATTTATAACAAACAGATACATAATCTCTAATAGTTTGAAAAACCTTATATTTAGATACAGCCTTATAAACTGTATGTGGGCATGAATAAACATTATTAATATGAATGAAATCAGGCTTTATATTACCTATAATACTTTTAAGTTTTTTCAATAGTTTTTTGTTAACTACTAGTTTATTCTTTAACTTGCTTAGCTTAGATGTAGGCATCGAAATATTATAATGATTATCAAATAATTTTTCCTTAATATTAGGATCAAAAGTAATCAAATATACATCATGTCCATAATTAATAAAATTCTTTACTTCTCTTTGAGTTTGGATTTCTGTTCCACCATATTCAAGAAACTCATTAATAATTAAATACTTCATAATAGCACCACTTTTTTAATATAGTATTTTCCCTTGTGCAACATTAATTAAATGCTTACCATAACTATTCTTAGCCATAGTATTTCCTATAGTTAAAAGCTCATCCTTTGAAATCCATCCATTATTAAACGCAATTTCTTCAGGACAAGAAATCATAAGCCCTTGATGCTCCTCTACCATCTTTACAAAGGCTGTGGCCTCTGCTAAAGATTCATGAGTTCCAGCATCAAGCCATGTAACTCCTCTTCCAAATGTAATTACATCAAGATTATCTTCATCTAAATACATTTGATTTAATGTTGTTATTTCTAATTCTCCACGAGCTGATGGCTTAATAACATTTGCCTTAGCTGATACACCAGCTGGATAGAAATATAGCCCAATAACTGCATAATTTGATTTAGGCTCTTTTGGCTTTTCTTCAATAGATATTGCCTTACCAGCCTTATCAAATTCAACAACTCCAAAACGCTCTGGATCATTTACATAATATCCAAATATAGTTGCTCTTCCATTTTCTGCATTCTTAACTGCAGATGCAAGGCTTTTAACCATACCATTTCCATATAACACATTGTCTCCAAGTATCATACAACATGGCTCCCCATTAATAAACTCCTCACCTAAAATAAAGGCCTGAGCAAGTCCATCTGGTGATGGCTGTACCTTATATTGAAGGTTAATACCAAAATGAGAACCATCTCCAAGCAATGCTTCCATTCTTGGTGTGTCCTCTGGTGTTGAAATAATTAATATATCTTTAATTCCAGCAAGCATTAAAATGCTTAATGGATAATAAATCATTGGCTTATCATAAATTGGTAATAACTGCTTTGATGTTACCTTTGTTAGTGGATATAGACGAGTTCCACTACCTCCTGCTAAAATGATTCCTTTCATTTCCATTCCTCCTAAAAAGTTGTATATATTATATCAAATAATGATTATAGGGGCAATTATTCTTTAAAATATTTAGAATGCACATCAAAGAACTTTTCACAATCATTTTCAAAATAATCATTCTCACCTTTAGGCTCAACATTCATTTTATTGACTAAATACCATGCTATATAATCTGTAACTTTTTTTGCACCATTGCAATTAAGATGTACTCCTTTATCATGAGAATCAGTCGTTAAATCTAATTGTTCTGTATAGTTCTCAAGCTCATTCGGATAATTAAAATCAATATAATCTATGTCATTATCTAAACAATATTTTTTTGTAGCCTCACACTGTGTTTTATTAGTGTAAGTTACACTAGGTATATTTACAAACAGTGGTATAGAATTATTACTTCTTATTATATCAACCATCTTATCAATGTATTGCTTTGTAATATACTTGTTAAAATCTATTTGACTATTCTTTTCTAAATAGTCAAATCTACCTGTATAAGCGTTTTTAGTCGCTACAAATGTATATCCCTTATCACGGATATATTTTTCAACTTTTAATTGTTTCTTTATAAAATTATGGTTTTTATATAATGATTCAAAAAAACCATATTTTTCAATAGAAACATTTTCATCAAGTTCCCAATAATAATTAAACATTGTTGTTTCTACTATTACAACACTAGGCTGTTGGTAATCATACATATCATTTAAATACATATTGGCATGAGTAACTCGAGAAGCAATCTTACCAGAATTATATGCACATAGACCTGACTGTTTATATAATTCAGCAGGAATTATTCCATTAAACGCTCCGCTATCACCCACAATTACCGCATCCAAATCTCTATTACGCTTTATTGTGTATCCTCTTATTTTTAACGTGTCATAATCGCAATTAGGAACATAGTTATATACAATAAAAAACACACACATAAATGTAATTAATGGGAGTAAGCTAATTTTCAAAAATCTAATTAAATATTTTTTCATATCACTTCATCTCCTAATACAAAGCGTACATCGGTGCTACATCAGAATAATCTGGTCCATAAGCGCCAAAAAACACAATCACTAAAATCATTATAATAAGTATTATATATCTTATGACAATATTAAAGTTTGATAACTTTAATTGTGGTCTAAAATAATGAATAATATCAACTAAAATGATTATTATTATTCCAAATACTAACAATCTAAAATCATAAATATTAAGTGTTCCAATCCCAATAAAATGTCCAAGTTTATTTGTTGAAGGGATATGTTTTAGGAAGCACCAGAAGAAATGGAATGATGGTGCTTTAAATAAAGCAAGTCCTATTGTAACAAATATAAAGGTTCTTATTATTGATAATAGGTGAAGGAACCAATTATCCTTCTTAAATACCATTTTATTTAATGGTTCTAATAGCATTTCTAGTATAATCACAATAAAGAAATACATTCCATATATTACAAACTTAATTCCTGCTCCATGCCATATTCCACAGCATAGCCATACAAAGAATAAAGGAATAGCATTTATAATTATTTTTTCCATCCATTCTTTGACGTTACCATGAAGCTTCTTTGATAATTTCATCATAGGTCTTGTTAAGGCAATTGGATAGAAAATATAATCTCTAAGCCATGATCCAAGCGAAATATGCCATCTACGCCAGAATTCACCTACTGTTCTAGACATAAGTGGTGAATCAAAGTTCTTTGTAAGCTTAATGCCAAATAGTCTTGATACTCCTCTTGCAATATCAATGTATCCTGAGAAGTCTGCATATAGTTCAAAAACATATATTACAATACTAAGTAGCCCTATATATCCATTGAATGTCCCCCAATCGCCATATACAGTTTCAACAAACATATAGGCCCTATCTGCTATAAATATTTTCTTAAAGGCTCCCCATACTATCAAATGAAATCCTTCGACTATATCCTGATATTCTGGGTTAGTATCCTTATAAAGCTGTGGGGATAGTTCATCATATCTTGAGAATGGTCCCTCCACAAGAGATGGAAAATATCCAATAAATAGATACAACTTTAAATAATTATGTTGTGCTATTGCCTTTCCCCTATACACATCAACTACATAGCTAATAGCAATTAAAGCATAATATGATATTCCGAGTATTGGGAATAAAATATCTAAAAAGTAATACTTATCAAACCAATTATTAAGTGTACCAAGTGGGAGATTAAAGTATTTTAATAACGCAAGCGTTAATAAAATTACTCCCACAAAGCTAAACACAATAATTTTGTTCTTTTTATTGTATTTCTTCTTAAGTTTCTTCTTTTCTTCCTTTTCTAATAAGGCTTTCTCCTCATCATACTTATTATTATTTCTATCTATTAGTCTTCCACTAATATAAGCCATTGTAACTATTACAAATATAAATATGATCCAATATGCTGTTAGTATGAATGCTCCAGCAATACTTACTATCACCAATGAAACCCATTTAAATCTTTTTGGTGAAATAAAATATAATAACAATCCAACTACTGCAAATAATAAAAATGCCAATAATGATATTTCTGTTGCAGACATCTTCTCCCACTTCCTACTCAATTACCATTTCTTTTTCTTCTTCTATATCTTCCTTTATTTCTTTCTTATTTGGTACTAAGCCTATATATACAAAGAACCAAACAAAGAAATTATATGGCTCTGGCACACTCATTAGCATTAGTAATACTATTATTACAAAAGGAATAGTCATCGCTAATCTTTTGTACTTATATCCCCTTACAATATAAGATATTACAAATGCTATAAATAATGCTAAGCCTAAAATACCTATATTACATAGCCAAGTAGATAATAAATCCTTACTTCTTGAACTACCAAATCCAACTCCAGTTGGATAATGTAGTCCAATATTAGACATAGTTTCAAACGCCTCAATTCTTTCAGAACCAGATGTATTTTTACCATAAAGCTTATCTAACAGATTTTCAGCAAAATCAAGCATATAACCAAATCCTAAGAACACTACAGTTACTGCAGCAACAGCTCCTGCTCCAATAGCCACAAGTGATACAGTTCTTCTTTTTTTCGATAGGAAGGTAAACTTAGTATTATTGACAAATGCAAGTACTATACAAGCTATAAGCATAAATATAATTCCCATTAGGAATGTTGATGAGAAGGAATATAATCCCAACAGCATACCAAGAGCTACTGCAATCCATTCGTACTTTGTAGGCTTTAATAAAATCATAAAGAATATGCTTGGTACCAAATAGTAACATAGCATCGAAGCCTCTATTGTAGGTCCGTATATTCTACTTCCCTGAACATTACCATGGGGAGATTGTCTAAATAATACATCAAATGGTAAATCAAGCTCAAATGCTAAAATTTGATATATACAAATAGCTATTACAGAATAGAATCCAAACTTATACCATTTTATAATATTATTATTTATTATCTCATTATTCTTATTC
>Ga0247610_10002037_pt1 | contig 23995 bp, 21 predicted proteins | sample 174DNAGHGhighgp2_FD_193483 | JGI IMG/M metagenome (GOLD analysis project Ga0247610, IMG submission 193483) | Sheep rumen microbial communities from Palmerston North, Manawatu-Wanganui, New Zealand - 1742 DNA GHGhigh gp2 | ecosystem: Host-associated > Mammals > Digestive system > Stomach > Rumen...
AACGCTGCATCACGGTGATATACACCACCGTCTCGTCGGCTTTCAGCTCCACCTTCGTCACGTCTAACGACAGATTGAAGAATCCGTCGCCATAACTGGTTCCAAACTCAGTCGTGGGCTGCTCCCAAACAATCTCTTTGCCTTTTGCTTGCCCCGTCAGTGTGACGACAGCAAATAATGTAGTTAATAATAACAGTTTTCTCATTTTCTTTGGTTCTATCTTTTCCAATTGCAAAGATAACATATTCTTTTTTATTCCCATTCTACAATCGACAAAATGGGTCGGCATCCATACGATGCCTGCCCATTTCTATTTTTTTATCTTATCTATTTTTCTTTCCTTTCAGTCCTGCTTTTGTTTTCTGTCTGCCTAACAAATGTTTCCGCCATGCGTTAGTTTTTATGTTTCCGCACGGGAAACATAAAATATAAGGTTACAAAAATACTTTTTGTTTTCGATTCAAAAAAATAAAATAGCCGAAATTCAATAAAAAACACTTAAGTCTCTAATCAAAATCAATTCAGTGAATTGTGAGTGGTGTGACTCTAATTGATTTTCTTTCGTTCTATTCTTTTTGCCTTTTCCTCCGAATCCTTTGAAAGTTGACCTTTCAAGTAAGCCTCGATGACAAGTCCTGCCATTGGCGCTGCCAAATCAGCGCCAAATCCGCCATGCTCCACGTAAACGGCAATAGCAATCTTCGGGTTGTTCATGGGGGCAAAGGCAATAAAGGCAGAATGATCCTCGCCAGGATTCTCAATGGTGCCTGTCTTACCACAAATGGGGTAAGAGGTCTTGATGCTGGTGGCTGTACCATTCTCCACCGCGAGACGCATGCCTTCAATGACTGGCGCATAGGCCTCTTTGGCTACCTTGGTCTGGCGTTTGGTCAGATAGCGCTGGTTCTTTGTGTCTTTATGGATATGAGGCACATAGTACCACCCGCGATTGGCAATCGTAACGGCGAGGTTACAGAGTTGTAGTGGGGTGCAGGTCACATCGCCCTGTCCCATTCCAGCCCACCAGATGGTCTTACCGTCCCAACCCTCCTTATAGCGACGGTTCAGGTAGTCAGCACCTGCCAACAAGCCACCCTGCTCTCCTTGGATATCGATATGCATGGGCCCACCAAGCCCCATCGACTGCATATAACTACGCCAGGTTGTAATAGCCTCTTCTTTTGACTCATACATGAAATCATCGTTGATCATCGACCCGAAGTTCACGATAAACCAAGTGTTACAACTCTGAGCTAGCGCATCTTTCAAATTCAGGGGTGAGCGGTGCTTATGGCAACCTACCTTGATATTTCCGTCTGTAATGCCGCTATTACATTCCATCTTGGTCTCTGGGGTGACGATGCCTTCCGACAACAGCGTCAGAGCCTGTGCCGTCTTGAAGGTGGAACCTGGTGCTTGTGGCTTGCCGATGGCCAGGCGCACATCTGATCCCTGGGGCGTGTTTGTCGCTAGGCAGATGATTTCGCCATTCGCTGGATTGATAGCTACGATACTGCCCGTCTTTCCTTTTAGCAGTCGTTCGCCCAATTGTTGCAGGGTTTGTCGGATGGTCAATGGACCATCTGTCGGAAGTTCTTGCGCTTTGATGGTCATACCCATCAATAACAAGGAAAATACTAATAAGTATGTGCAGGCATGTTTCATTGATGCTGAAATAGAGTTTCAAAAAATCCCCGCCCAAACGGCGAGGATTTGTTTTCAGTAGGGACACCCGGGCTCGAACCGGGGACCTCTGCAATGTGACTGCAGCGCTCTAAACCAACTGGGCTATGCCCCTGACTTTTTGTTTAGCGAGTGCAAAGGTAAGCATTTATTTTGATTTAGTTCATAGTTCATAGTTCAAAGTTCATTGTTTTTAGAAAATTTAACGGCCGCTCAGGGAATTCTGAAGCGGCCGGTAAACAATCTTTTTTACCTTTCTTTACCAAATGAAGCGGTTCTGAAGTGTGACTCCCAGCAGCTGCATGTAGGTGTTGAACTGCTTGTCGTTGAGTACGTTGCGCATCTGCTTGGCATCCTTTCTGATAGCCTGTTGAATCAGAGCGTGGCGCTGGAACCGTCTTGCTGAAGTAGCCGAGATAAGCTCGTCGTTGAAATTGTCGCTGATGACTTTCACTGCTTCCATCTGGTTGTCGGTGAGATCGAGTGTCACTGCCAGTCTGCGAAGGTCGAATGTGAGACCACTTTCTTCAACATTTTTTACTGCGCTGGTGTTTGTTGTTTCAGCGAAACTGATTGTCATCATCATTGCGGCTACTGCTGTTAAAATAATCTTCTTCATAATTTGTTCCTTTCTTTTTTTTATTTGTTATCCTGTTTTTTGTTATCCTGTTTGTTATCCTGTTTCTGACTCTTTGACGCATGAAAAACGAAAAGGTTTAAAGGAAAACAAAAAATTTTTATTCTGAGGCAAAAAAAGTTTGTTTTCAGGCTATAACTATAATTATTCTTAACGCGTGCGCGTATATTCATATTAATTTTGTACCTTTGCAGCCGAATTAAAAAAATAGTTTAGAGTTTAAAGATAATGGCACAAGAAGATGTATTTAAGAAAATCGTAAGCCACTGTAAAGAGTATGGCTTCGTGTTTCCATCAAGTGAAATTTACGATGGCTTAGGCGCCGTGTATGACTATGGTCAGAACGGCGTGGAGTTGAAGAATAACATTAAGCAGTATTGGTGGAAGGCTATGACGATGCTGCACGAGAATATCGTGGGTATCGACAGCGCCATCTTTATGCACCCGACGATATGGAAGGCTTCCGGACACGTGGATGCTTTCAACGATCCCCTGATTGATAACCGCGACTCTAAGAAGCGCTATCGTGCTGACGTGCTGATCGAGGATCAGATTGCGAAGTACGACGAGAAGATCCAGAAGGAGGTTGAGAAGGCCCGCAAGCGCTTTGGCGACAGTTTCGATGAGGCTAAGTATCTGGAGACCTCTGAGCGCGTAAAGGAGACCAAGGAGAAGCGCGACAATCTGCATGCCCGCTATGCAGCTGCCATGCAGGGCCCGGACCTCGACGAACTGAAGCAGATTATCCTCGATGAGGAGATCGTGTGTCCCATCAGCGGTACCCGCAACTGGACTGATGTGCGTCAGTTCAACCTGATGTTTTCTACCGAGATGGGTGCTTCTGCCGATGCCTCGATGAAGATCTATCTGCGTCCTGAGACTGCTCAGGGTATCTTCGTGAACTATCTGAACGTGCAAAAGACTGGTCGTATGAAAATTCCTTTTGGTATCGCTCAGATTGGTAAGGCTTTCCGTAACGAAATCGTGGCCCGTCAGTTCATCTTCCGCATGCGTGAGTTTGAGCAGATGGAGATGCAGTTCTTCGTACAGCCTGGCACAGAACTGGAGTGGTTCCCAAAGTGGAAAGAAACTCGTATGAAGTGGCATCTGGCTCTGGGTTTTGGCGCTGAGAATTACCGCTTCCACGACCACGACAAACTGGCTCACTATGCTAACGCTGCTACCGATATCGAGTTTAAGATGCCGTTCGGCTTCAAGGAGGTAGAGGGTATCCACTCTCGTACGAACTTCGACCTCTCGCAGCATGAGAAGTACTCTGGCAAGAGTATCAAATACTTCGATCCTCAGACCAATGAGAGCTACACCCCGTATGTCATCGAGACGTCGATAGGTGTCGATCGTATGTTCCTCTCTATTATGTGTCACGCCTACGAGGAAGAGAAATTGGAGAATGGTGAGACTCGCGTGGTGCTGAAGCTGCCCGCAGCTCTGGCTCCTGTGAAGTGTGCTGTGATGCCGCTGGTGAAGAAGGACGGTCTGCCTGAGAAGGCGCGTGAGATCATCGACCAGCTGAAGTTCCACTTCAACTGCCAGTATGACGAGAAGGATTCAATTGGTAAGCGTTATCGCCGTCAGGACGCTATCGGAACACCATACTGTGTGACCGTTGACCACGATTCTCTCACCGATGGTAAAGTCACTCTGCGTTTCCGCGACACTATGGAGCAGGAGCGTGTGAATATCAGCGATCTCAATGCTATTATCGAGGATAAGGTGAGCATCGCATCATTACTGAAAAAACTACAGTAAGAATGAAGAATTGGAGATGCATATTGCTGAGCGTGATACTGTTCCCACTTTTGGGAATGGTATCATCCTGCAGCGAGGACGATAGTACGACAGATGAGTTTGCCAACTGGCAGGAGCGCAATACGGCGACGACAGAGCAGTGGGCAGCCAACAGCTCGTTGAAGAAGATTCGTGTCTATACACAGGACGAAGCAACGGCGGGTCGGATCAGCGACTATATCTACGTACAGGTGCTGGAAACTGGTGACGGCACAGAGAGTCCCCTCTATACGGACACCGTTCGAGTGGCCTATCGTGGCAGATTGATCCCGACCACGAATTATGCCAGTGGCTATGTGTTTGACGAAACTTATCTCGGCGACTTCAGCTGGCATACGGCCGGCATGTCGACGATGTCGATCGGAGGTGGTTCGACGGGTGTTGTCAGCGGTTTTGCGACGGCACTGATGAATATGCACAAGGGCGACCGTTGGCTCGTTTATATCCCCTATCAGTTGGGGTATAATACCTCATCGCAAGGTTCCGTAACGGCCTATAGTAATCTGATCTTCGACATTGCCCTACTGGACTTCTGGCATCAAGGTGATCCGCATCCTGCTTTCAGGGCGAGGATAAGATAAACATAAAATTGAACAGACTAAAAACCTAACACAATGCAGAAATATGCTGACTATATCAAACGGATTGAGATTGACTCCCTGTGGAGTGGTAAAAAGCACATCCTCTGGGAACTCAATCCTGGTGTGAATATACTGAGCGGTATCAACGGCGTGGGCAAGAGTACCATCCTGAACAAGGTGGTGAAGGGCTTGGTTGCGGGCGGTGAGTTCCCCAGTCACATGCTTAAGGGTGTGCGCCTGGAGGTGGTGCCTGAGGATGCCAAGTGGATACGCTATGATGTGATTCGTTCCTTGGACTCTCCTGTGCTTGATCTCGACACAATGGCGCATGTCGATACGCGTATCTCCTCAGCTCTCGACTTCCAACTCTATCACTTACAACGGAAATATCTCGATTATCAGGTGAACATCGGCAACCGTATGATTGCTGAACTGCAGGCTGGGCATACCGATGCTGCCCAACGACTGTCGTTGCCCAAGCAACGTTTCCAGGATATGGTCGATGACCTGTTTTCGGATACAGGCAAAAAGATTGTCCGAACGGAGAATGAGATTCGTTTCTCACAGATCGGCGAGACACTGGTGCCTTATCAGCTCTCGAGTGGTGAAAAGCAGATGCTGGCTATCTTGCTGACGGTGCTCGTGGAGGATAATCAGCATTATGTGCTCTTTATGGACGAACCGGAGGTGTCGCTGCATATCGAATGGCAGAAACGGCTCATCGACCTTTGCGTGGAGTTGAACCCCAATGTGCAGATTATTCTGACTACCCATTCGCCTGCGGTGGTGATGAACGGCTGGATGGACGCTGTGACGGAAGTGACGGATATCACGATGTAATGCCCAAAAGACTCAAGGACAATATCAATAGTAGCTATTTCGAGGCGGCGAACGCACTGACCTCGAAGAAAGCACGACGTAGGATTGTGGCCTATGTCGAGAGTTATGATGATATCTATTTCTGGCGGACGGTACTTTCAGAGTTTGAGGACGACAAGCGCTTCTTCGAGGTGATGTTGCCTTCGAAGGTAAACCTGACACGCGGCAAGAAGTCTGTGCTGATGAATTTCCTCGAGGGTGCGCCTTTGGGTAGGGATATGATAGCGTGTGTGGATGCGGATTATGACTATCTGTTGCAAGGGTGCACGTCGCAGTCGCGCAAGGTGTTAGACAGTCCATACGTGTTTCATACTTATGTATATGCCATCGAGAACTTCCAGTGTTATGCGCCCTCGCTGCATAATGTCTGTGTGTCCGTAACACTCAACGACCATCGCATCTTCGATTTCCGAGCCTATTTCCAGGCGTTCAGCGAGGCCTTGTTCCCACTCTTCGTGTGGTCGGTCATGCTTTATCGTAATGGCAATTACAACAAGTTCTCCATTTCTGACTTTAACCGCATTGCCGATCCTGGTGGCTTTAATGTGCAGAATCCGGAACCCTCGATTGTCAATGTGAAACGCAAGGTGAATACGAAGATCAACGAACTACAGCGACAGTTCCCAAATGCCAAGGAGGAATATCTGTACACGAAAGAGGATATCAAGGCATTAGGGGTGACGCCCCAGACCACCTATTTATATATACAGGGGCATCATCTGTTCGATACCGTGGTGTCGCCGATTATGTCGAAGGTATGTAATCTGCTGCGCCAGGAGCGCCAGAATGAAATTTATTACGCGATGGCGCACAAGACACAGAAGCGTAATGAGATGACGTGCTATGAAAACTCGCTACAGGACATCAAGGCAATGCTCAAGAAAAACAGTGGCTACATGACCTCAGAGCCCTTCCACCGTGTCCAGGATGACATCCGTCATTATCTGGATCCTCATGCTGAGGCGTAATATCATGTGACAATCTTTTTGTTTTAATTGTCTTTCCAGAAACTGCGCGTGAAGAGCACAAGAACGGTCATAATCTCAAGACGGCCCATGAGCATCAGTAGTGAGAGCGCCCATTTGATGTAGTCGGGCATACCCGACCAGGTGATGTTGGCTCCGATATCGTTGCTGAGTGAGGGGCCGATGTTGCTGACGCAACTCAGGGCGATGACAATGGAGTTGATGGTGTCGACACCTGAGAGAATCATAAGAGCTGCTGTGACGAGAATCATGCACATGAACAAGGTGAAGAAGGCGAAGAGTGCTACAATCCTCGATTGGGGAACGCTCATACCGTTAATCTTCACTGGCAGGACAGCATTCGGGTGTAGGATCTGGCGGAAATTGTTGCGGAGCGTCTTGAGCGTCATCACCGCACGGATACATTTGAAGCCGCCGCTGGTGCTGCCAGCACAGGCACCGACGAACATCAGACCACCCAGAATAATCCACGTAATATGCGGCCATCGTGCTACATCATCGCTGAATACACCCGTTGTGGTCATAAACGAAACCACCTGAAAGAGTCCTTGTCGGAAAGCCTGTTCCAGAGCGTAATCCATTTGGGTCAATAAGATCGTGACGATAGCAGCTGTGGCCAACAGCACAAGGCTGATATAGAGCTTGAACTCCGAATTTTTGAAAAGATCCTTAAAACGTCCCTTGAAGATACTGATGTATAGCAGGGTGAAGTTGATACCTGCCAAGAACTCGAAAAGAATGGCGATGTAGTCGACAGTCGGATCTTTGAAATAGGACAGCGAGTCGTTGTGGATAGAGAAACCGCCTGTGGCCGTAGTGGTCATCGAGTAGTTCAGTGCATCAAACCAGTCCAAGCCTGCTATCCAGAAAGCGAGTCCGCAGCATATGGTCAGCAGCAGGTAAATGCTCCAGATCCACTTTGCGGTCGTGGAGAGTCTTGGGTGCATCTTCGCTTTGATAGGTCCTGTGGCCTCTGCTGCAAACACCTTTACACTTCCACCCACTAACGAGGGCAGAATGGCGATGGTGAAGAAGACGATTCCTAAACCGCCAACCCATTGGGTGAGTGACCGCCAGAAGAGAATGCCTCGTGGGAGACGTTCCACATCGTCGAAAATACTTGAGCCTGTGGTGGAGAATCCTGACATCGTCTCGAAATAGGCATCTGTAACGTTGGTGCAGCTGCCATGGATGAGGAAAGGGAACATGCCGAATAAGGAGAAGATGATCCATACGGCCGTTACCACCACGAAGGCATCATGACGGTTCAGACTGTTTCGGGCATTCCGGCCCATCAGTAGGAACAGAAAGGCACAACCAAAGGTGATTAGCATCGACATTAGGAAAGCAAGTGTGTCGTCTTCCTGGAAATAGAACGACACCCCAACACACCAAGCCATGAAGAAGGCCTCGATAAACAGCAGTGAGCCGATGATTTTGGATATGATGTGCCAGTTAACCATTCTCTATTTATGGCGTTATCGTATTGAGGATTGTTGTTTTCTTGAAAAATTTCTCGACCTGTTTGAGCTTTGCCTCATGACAGAAGACCATCACGGAATCACCTGTCTCGATCTGTGAGTTTCCGCTGACGAGCATTCCCACGCCGTTTCGTACTAGTCCGCCTATGGTGGCACCAACGGGAAGTCCCAGGTCTTTCACCTGTTTCTTCGTGACGCGTGAGCCTTCTGCTGCTGTAAACTCTGCCACTTCGGAATCGACGAGCATCAGTGTCCTTAGATTGTCAACGTCGGCCTCAAGCATCATCTGGAAGATATGACTGGCTGCAATTGTCATCTTGTTAATAATGGTACCGATGTCCAGTTCCTCTGCCATTTTTACATAGTCGAGGTTCTCCACCATTGCCACCGTTTTGCGCACGCCTAGACGCTTGGCCGTAAGACAAGCCAGGATATTGGTCTCGGCATTGCCAGTGAGGGCTACGAAAGCCTGGGTGTTGCGAATGCCCTCTTCCTCGAGCAGCCCTAGATCGCGCCCGTCGCCATGAATCACCATCGTGTCGCTGTTGCCAAGCAGTTCGTTGAGTTTCTCACATCGTTGGGCATTCTTTTCGATAATCTTTATGTTCATATAGTCGGGCGCAGTGAGGGCTGCACGGACAGAGGTCTTGTCGCCACCCATCACAATGACGTTCTTTACGTCGGCATAGTGCTCCTTACCCACAATTTTGCGGATATATGGGATATACTCCTGAGTGGTCATGAAGTAGACAAGGTCTCCCACACGCAGCTCGTCGAGACCACCAGGTATGATAGTGTCTTCACCGCGTTTGATAGCTACGACATGGTAAGGGTCATTGGGGCCGCAGAGGTCGCGCAGAGGCTGATTCAATACCTCCGCCGTCTCGCGCAACTTAATGCCGAGTAGGGTGAGGGCACCATCGTGCACATCCCAGCGTTGACGCACCCAGGAGAGTTTCAGACCATTGTTGATGTCGATGGCTGCGAGCACCTCCGGATAGATGAGCGAGTCGATGCCCATCTGCTTGAAGAGCTCTTTGTTCTGAGGACTCAGATATTCGTAGTTGTCAATACGGGCCACAGTCTTCTTCGCGCCAAGACTGTGGGCAATCATGCAGGCAGTCAGGTTCGTGGTCTCCTCGGGGGTAACGCCCACAAACAGGTCGGCATGTGCCACACCTGCTTCTTTCAAGGCCTTGATGCTGGTGGGCGAGGCATCGTAAGTCATGACGTCATACTCGCTCAGCGCATTCAGACGCTCTTCATCGTCATCAATGAGTATACAGTCTTGATGCTCTCGTGACAGTAGTTTCGACAGGTGAGTTCCAACGGCACCAGCACCTACAATGACAATTTTCATATCCCTTTTATTGCTTTGATGATCGCTTCTTTGTCGAGACCTACGATATGTTGTAGTTCTTCCACGGTGCCATGTTCCACAAACTGGGTATCAGGCAATCCGAGACGGATAATTTCCGGATGGTAACCGTGATCGTTCATCCATTCTATGACAGCAGTGCCGAGGCCGCCTGTCTTAACTCCGTTCTCGACGGTGATGATACGGTTGTATTTCTCTGCCACTTCCTTCAAGATAGTCTCGTCGATGGGCTTGAGAAAACGCATGTCGTAATGGGCGACGGTAGGAATACGAGCCTCACTCGTCTGGCCAGACAGACTTTCGATGGCCTCTGCAACATTATTGCCGATAGGGCCGATGCTCAGCACTGCCACATCGCTGCCATCATGCAACTTACGGCCTGTACCAACCTTGATCTCTTCAAGCGGACAGCGCCAATCCACAAGTACACCGCCACCTCGCGGATAGCGGATAACAAACGGTCCTTTGTCGGGTAGCTGGGCGGTATACATCAGTCTGCGCAGCTCGTGTTCATCCATCGGCGACGAAATAGTCAGATTCGGAATGGGGCGCAAGGCGGCCAGATCGAAGGCGCCATGATGAGTGGCACCGTCTTCACCCACCAGTCCTGCACGGTCGAAACAGAACACCACATGCAGGTTGAGCAATGCCACATCGTGGATGATATTATCGAAGGCCCGCTGGGCAAAAGCACTGTAGATGTTACAGAACGGCAGTAGTCCGTCTTTTGCCATACCGCCGGAGAATGTCACTGCATGGCCTTCGGCTATGCCGACATCGAAGGTGCGCTCTGGCATCTCCTTCATCATAATGTTCATCGAACAGCCGCTGGGCATGGCTGGCGTCACGCCAACAATCTTAGGATTCTGCTTGGCCAGTTCCAACAGGGTGTGTCCAAACACATCTTGGTATTTCTGTGGCTTTGAGGGGTCTTTGTCGACGATTCGCTCACCTGTCTCCGGATCAAACTTGCCTGGCGCATGCCAGATGGTGACATCCTTTTCGGCAGGAGCATAGCCGTGACCTTTCTGGGTGTGCAGGTGCAACAGCTTGGGACCTTTCATGTCCTTAATCTGTCGGAGTATGCGTACGAGTTCTTTGATATTATGGCCATCATAAGGACCGAAATAGCGTATGTTCATGCCTTCGAAAACATTCTGCTGGTGCGAGATGGCACTCTTGAAGGCATTGGCAAGGCGCTGAAGGCCGTTTTGCCTGGCATCGTTCATCAGTCCTTTTCTGTATAGCCAGTTGTTGGCCTTGAACTTGATGGCATTATAGGTCTCGTTGGTGCTGAGATTCAGCAGATACTGCTTCATACCACCTACACTGCGGTCAATCGACATGTTATTGTCATTGAGGATGATAAGCAGATCGTTAGGCGAGGATGATACGTTGTTCAGCCCTTCGAAGGCCAGACCGCCACTCATGGCACCATCGCCTATCACCGCCACCACATGACGCTGCTTATTGCCTTCTAATTTGGCAGCGACAGCCATACCCAGCGCTGCTGAAATAGAGTTCGAGGCATGACCGCAGGCAAAGGTGTCGTATTCGCTCTCTGATGGGGAGGGAAAGGGTTTGATGCCGTTTAACTTGCGATTGGTACAGAACTGTTCGCGACGACCTGTGAGGATCTTATGGCCGTATGCCTGATGGCCCACGTCCCATACGATGCGGTCTTCAGGGGTATTATAGACATAATGCAGGGCGACTGTAATCTCGGCTACACCAAGACTTGAAGCCAAATGTCCTGGATTGACGGAGAGCTCCTGTACGATGTCCTGTCGTAATTCCTCACATACCTGAGGCAGTTCGTCCACCTTCAGTTCGCGCAGGTCTTTCGGATATTGTATTTTGCTTAATAGTCTTAATTCTTCTTGTCCCACAGCATAAAAGTTGTATAAACTTTGCAAAGATACAAATAAAATGAGAATTACGAAGTAAAAATTAAAAATATTTGTAATTTTGCGCGCAAAAATCAAGAAAAGGCTAATCTTTCTTGTCCTTATTGTGCTCGAAACTAAGTCTTGGCTTCACTTTCATTTTGTGCATCTCATCAGTATTTGTAAACGAGAACTGCAAAATCAGATTCGTCAGACTTCCTTTGAGGGTAACGTCGCCATTGGCAATAGCACCATCACTTTCGATGTTGGCAATGATATTCTTCATGTGAATCATGCGATAGCCCACTTTCTTGATGTCTGCCTCAACATGGCCGATGGGCAGTTTACCGCCTTTCTCCCTGCGCATAAGGGCTGTACGAGGCTTGGAGATATCGATCTTGAACTTGGCAGAACAGCCGATGTCACTTATTTGCTTAAGTTGGAAGAGTTCGCCAAGGTGTAGAGAGTCGGTACTGACGTTACCTGTCAGGTATTTGTCCTTTCCGTCAATCTCAAAATCGAAGTTGACATTACCTTTCTCCGTATTCATCAGTCCTCTGAACTGCTGTTTTTTCCAAAGAATGTCAAAACTGCCGGCATACCTGATGAGTCCTAAGGCATAGACCTGATACATCATGTATTTCTTCACTGTGAACTGATTGATGATCTTATCCTTGATGCCAGGCTTGGCCTTCATCTCATAGACTTCGAAATGGAGGTTAAGCTTATGAGCATCCCTCAGATTCCGCAGCATGCCCATCGCGCTGATAGTCAGTTTGTTATCATCGGTGTTTACATGAATATCCTTGAACAGCATGCCTTCGTTGGTTCCGCTCAGATTGACGCTGAGGTTGAGTGGGATCGAGAATTTATGAAGTACCTTTGCGAAGGGTTGTGAGATATCTTTCAGCATGACGCGGCCCTTGATGCTGTCAGCGTTATAGCGCAGTGAGGTGCCTTCTTTTTTGTTGGGCAGGAAGATGTGTGCCTTGGGGATGTCCAGACGCGTGGTAATCTGTTGGACAACGGTGTTCGTGAGTGTTATATGCTTGCCGCAGATTGTGATGTCCGACTTCAGCTCTGTCAGGTCGATGCCGGCAATCGTATCTTTCACACAACCTCTGGTAAGAGCCAGTTGCACTGAGTCCTTGCCGGTATGAAGGATATCGATGCCGAAATCTGCTTGCAGGTTAAAGTGCCTGTCATCGAAGTCGCCATGATGAGGCTTGCCGAAGTTACGACGGGGCAGGTCACAGTCGCTTTTTAGCTCCAGACCTTTGATGTCGACGTGTTTTTTGCCCTTTTCTGGGAGGGTGGCCGTCACAGTGCCAGTGTCGAGATGCCAGCTGACGAGCGCTTTCTTCGTTTGCTTCTGCCAGTCAACCTTTGCATGGTGGATAGTAACCGAATGGGTGCCTCGCCAATGATTGTAGAAAGCCTGTGATAATTCATAGTTTGCATCGTTATAGCTGACATGGATGCTTTTCACCACTGCATCTTTCAGGTCGAATTTGAAACCGCTGCGCTTGGTGCTGTCCTTGGGATGACGGTTGTCTTTCTTTGAGGAATCCAAAAGGAACTGGTAGTTGGCCGGGCCGTCCTCAGGCTTGATCAGGCGTATGTCGATACTGTCCACTTCGCATCGGCTCAGGAGGATTTCCTTCTTCAGAAGGGCCAGTGGCTGCAGGCGCCCCCAGATCCTCTTTACCTTCAGCATGTCGCGCTGCTGCTGATCCTTGAGCCGGATGCCTTCGATGCTGGCACTCATGTTCAGAAGGTTCAAGCCGATATGGTCGACTCCAACCTCTGTGTTCAACTGCTTTGAGAGAGCATTGGTGGCGATGTCAACGAGCTTGTTCTGCACAAAACTGCTGTTGGCAAAAATGAGTGTTAGCAGAGCTAGGAAGGCTATGATGACAGCCATGGTTTTGAGGGCGATGCGGATGCCTTTACGAAGCTTTGCCATAAGTCTATTGAAATTTGGGGGCAAATTTACATAAAAAAGTGGAAAACGCAAAAAATAATAAGCAAATCATTTGGTTGTTACATAAAAACTTCATATTTTTGCAGTCAGAATCAATTATTATCGGATTGCTGCGGCCTAAATCATGAAGTATATCTCATTACCAGATGAAAAAGTGCGTCCATTGTCGTTTTATTTGGCGATGGAGGAGTTTGTGGCCCGTCGCTTAGCCGAGCCCGACTGTCTCTTCATGTGGCAGGTGGAACCGAGTGTTATTTTCGGACGGAATCAGGTGGCTGAGAATGAGGTAAACCTCGACTATTGCAAGGCGCACGGCATCAAGGTCTATCGCCGCAAGAGTGGGGGAGGCTGTGTCTATGCGGATATGGACAATCTGATGTGGTCATACGTGACGACTGGAGAAAATGTGGGCTTCGCCTTCAACCAGTTTGTAAACATGGTGTTGCTGGTGCTTCGTAAGCTTGGCATTTCCGCTACCGGCACCATGCATAACGACATTATGATTGGCGACAGGAAGGTTTGCGGTACGGCCTGTTATCACCTCGCTGGCAGAAGTATCGTTCATAGCACCATGCTCTTTGACACGAATATGGATCACATGCTCCATGCCATTACCCCAGACCGGAAAAAACTTGAAAAAAAAGGTATCCAGAGTGTTCGTCAGCGCATTACCTTGCTGAAAGACTATCTCAAGGACGACCATCAGCCTCAATCCACAGAAACGCTTAAGGCATTTATCCGTGCAACGCTTTGCAAGGGAGAATATATGTTGACAGAGGCTGACGTGGCTGAAGTGGAACAGATCGAACTGACATATCTAAAAGAAGAATTCATCAATTTAATACAATAAAAATTATGGCAATAAGACAAGAACTTGAAAAGAAAGAAAAATGGACCTGTCTGCATGACAAGCATATTTCCTTGGGTGCGACGATGGTAGCCTTTGGCGGTTTCGATATGCCGCTGCTCTACCAGAACGCTGGTATCGCCCCTGAGCATTATGCTGTGCGAGAGAAGGTGGGACTCTTCGATGTCTCTCACATGGGGGAGGTAATCGTGCGGGGTAAGGATGCTGAACGCTATGTACAACATATCTTCACTAATGATATCGCAGGCGCACCTGTGGGAAAGATCTATTATGGTATGATGTGTTACGAGAATGGCGGAACGGTCGATGATCTCCTGGTATATAAACTGGGCGAGAACGACTTCTTCCTTGTCATCAATGCGTCGAATATCGACAAGGACTGGGCTTGGATGCAAGCGAATGCTGAGGGGTTCGACATCGATCTGCAGAACCGTTCCGACTTTTATGGCCAGATTGCGCTCCAAGGTCCTGAGGCAGAGCATATCGTGGAAACAGTATTAGCTATTCCCTGCGCAGATATGATCTTCTACACCTGTAAGGTAATGAATGATATCATCATTTCCCGAACAGGCTACACTGGCGAGGACGGTTTCGAAATATATGGCTCTCATGACTTCATCCGTGACTGTTGGGACAAACTCATCGCTGCCGGCGTACAGGCCTGTGGGTTGGGATGTCGCGACACCTTGCGTTTCGAAGTGGGACTGCCGCTCTATGGCGATGAACTCTCTGAGGACATCACGCCCATTATGGCCGGTCTTAGCATGTTCGTGAAACTGGATAAGGCAGAGTTTATCGGCAAGGATGCCCTCGCGAAGCAGAAAGCAGAGGGACCTGCCAAAAAACTCGTGGGTATCGAACTGTTCGACAAGGCTATTCCCCGTCATGGTTACACCGTTCTTAATATGGATGGCGAGCCCATCGGCGAGGTAACAACGGGTTACCATGCTCTTTCAGTCGACAAGAGTGTCTGTATGGCTCTCGTCGATGCCCAGTACGCCAAACTCGACACGGAGGTGCAGATTCAGATCCGTAAGAAGGTTTTCCCTGGTAAAGTTGTCAAGAAACAATTCTATAACAAAAACTATAAGAAATAAATATTATGGCAAAGGTAATTGAAGGACTCTACTACTCGGAGTCACACGAATTTGTAAGAGTAGAAGGTGATTTTGGATTCGTTGGTATCACAGATTATGCACAGAATGCCTTAGGCAATGTGGTGTATGTTGATATGCCGGAAGTGGATGACGAGGTGGTGGCTGGTGAGGAGTTTGGTGCCGTGGAGAGTGTGAAGGCTGCTTCCGACCTCATTTCTCCTGTCAGTGGCACGGTGGTTGAAATCAACGAAGCCCTCGAGGATACCCCTGAACTCATCAATCAGGATGCTTTCGATAATTGGATCATCAAGGTGGAACTCTCCGACAAGTCCGACCTCGATCATCTCATGGACGCCACTGCCTACACCGCATTTTGCGAAAAATAATTATCATTTATCATTTATACTATATCATTTCATAAATGTACAAATTCTTTCCCCATACGGAGGATGACTTACAGGCGATGCTGGCAAAGGTGGGCGTGAAGAGCCTTGATGAGCTCTATGCCCAGATTCCTGAGAACATTCGCTTCAAAGGTGACTATGGCCTCCCTTCGGAAATGAGCGAGATAGAGGTACGACAACTCTTTGAGAGGTTAGGCTCACAAAACCGTCAGATGACTTGTTTTGCAGGCTATGGTGTCTACGACCATTATACCCCATCTGTCATTCCGCAACTGCTGCAGCGTTCAGAGTTTCTGACTTCTTACACCCCCTATCAGGCAGAAATCTCACAGGGTACGCTGCACTATATCTTCGAGTATCAGAGCATGATGGCAGAACTGACAGGTATGGACATCTCCAATGCCTCGATGTACGATGGTACAACGGCTACGGCTGAGGCCATGATGATGGCTGTGGCTGCTGGTAAGAAACAGAACAAGGTACTGGTGTCTGAGACCTTGAACGGTGATATCAGGAAGGTACTCGATACGTACGCCCTGCATCAGGGTATCGAGTTAGAGTCAATAGCCGAGAAGGATGGTGTGACAGACGTCGACGATCTGAAGGCGAAACTTGCAAAGGGCGGCGTGGCTGGCGTGATTGTTCAGCAACCGAATGCCTGTGGTATCATTGAGGATTTCACGGGCTTTGCCGATGCGTGTCACGACAATAAGGCACTTTTTATTGTCAATAGTATTGCTGCTGATCTTGCTGTGTTGAAAACCCCTGGCGAGTGGGGTGCTGACATCGCTGTGGGCGATGGCCAGAGTCTGGGTATCCCCATGCAGTTCGGAGGACCTTACGTAGGCTATATGTGCTGCACGGAGAAACTCATCCGCAAGATGCCTGGTCGTATCGTGGGCATGACTAAAGACAATCGCGGCCAGCGTGCCTTTGTGCTGACGCTTCAGGCGCGTGAACAGCATATCCGTCGTCAGAAGGCCACCTCTAACATCTGTAGCAATCAGAGTCTGATGGCGCTTTTCGTGACAATCTACATGTCGCTGATGGGTAAACAGGGACTGAAGGAAGCTGCCCAGCTCTCTTATGCTGGTGCTCATTATTTCTGCGATAAACTCCTGGCAACAGGTAAGTTCCATTTGGTTTACGACAAGCCCTTCTTCAATGAGTTCCTCGTCCGCTATGACAGGGATGTTGATGAGCTGTTCAGGTTCTATATGATGAATGGCATCCTGCCTGGCCTTAAGATGAGCGATGGCAGTATGCTTATTGCAGTTACGGAAAAGCAGACAAAGGAGGAAATCGACCATTTTGTTGCGTTCCTTCCGATGGCACATGGTGTAGGTTAATTTTCAAAATGTGAGATTATGAACAATCGACTATACGGAAATCTGATCTTTGAACTCTCTAAGGAGGGTCGCAAAGGCTGCAATCTGCCCAAGAATAATTTTGGCGATTACGAGATACCTGCTTCGATGCAGCGTGCTGCGGATGCTGATCTTCCCGAATGCGACGAACTGACAGTAGTGCGTCACTATACGAACCTTTCTAATAATAACTTTGGTGTGGATACGGGCTTCTATCCTTTAGGCTCCTGTACCATGAAGTACAATCCCAAGATCAACGAGGAAATGGCTGCCCTGCCACAGTTCCAGAACCTGCATCCGAAACAGCCGTCCGTCACTGTGAAAGGTGCGTTGGCATTGGTGTCACTGTTGGAGAAATCGCTCTGCGAACTCACAGGTTTGGCTCATTTCACCTTTAAGCCCTATGCAGGTGCTCATGGTGAACTGACGGGACTGATGACCATCGACAACTACCACCGTTCGCGTGGCGATATGGCCCGCAAGAAAGTGATAGTACCTGATAGTGCCCATGGCACCAATCCTGCCTCGGCTGCTGTCTGTGGCCTTGAAATCATCGAGGTGAAATCAGATCCTAATGGCTTGGTTGATTTGACCGATTTAGAAAGACTCGTCGGGCTGGAAGGACCTAACATCGCCGCGATGATGATGACCAATCCCAATACCCTCGGCCTCTTCGAGACGCGTATCCCTGAGATTGCCAAGCTGATCCATGACTGCGGGGGCCTGATGTATTACGACGGGGCCAATCTGAATCCGATGCTGGGTGCCTGTCGTCCTGGCGACATGGGCTTCGACGTGATGCACATCAACCTGCACAAGACGTTCTCAACGCCTCATGGCGGTGGTGGACCTGGCTCTGGACCAGTGGGCGTGCGCGAAGGCTTACAGGATTTCTTCCCCTTCGTATCACCCTATCAGGGCAACTATGCTGTCATGATGCGAGCTTATGCTTATATCTGTTCGCTGGGACGTGAGCATATCAGAATGGTGGGACCGTTGGCAACGCTCAATGCCAACTATATCAAGGAGTCGCTGAAGGATGTCTATGAACTGCCCATCGACATGACCTGCTGTCATGAGTTTGTCTTTGATGGTTTGAAGGATAAGTCCACTGGCGTCACTACCATGGATGTGGCGAAACGTCTGCTCGACTACGGCTATCATGCGCCCACCATCTACTTCCCGCTGCTTTTCCATGAGTCATTGATGATCGAACCTACGGAAAATGAGTCGAAGGAGACGCTGGATGGCTTTATCGCCGTGATGCGCCAGATTGCAGAGGAGGCGAAGAACGATCCTGACCTGGTGAAGTCTGCCCCTCACGATACGCCCATCGGACGTGTCGACGACGTTCTGGCTGCCAAGCATCCTGTTACGACGTACCGTCAAATGAAGAAAGAGTTAATGAATAATGAATAACGTTGATCTCATTATCATAGGTGCGGGGCCTGGTGGGTATCGCGCTGCAGAATATGCTGCCAAGCAAGGCCTGAAGGTAGTGATATTCGAGGATTCCGAAGTGGGAGGCACCTGTCTCAATGTGGGTTGCATTCCCACGAAGACCTACGTTCATTCTGCCACTTTCGAGGAGGCTCGTCAAAGAATGTCAGAGGTTGTCCCTCAACTCCGTCAAGGGGTTGAGGGCATCCTCTCGCATCCCAATATCACAGTGGTGCGTGAGAAAGGTGTATTTGTGGATGCCCATACCGTAGGCGATTACACAGCAGATAACATCATCATCGCCACAGGCTCTGAGACCAAATGGCTGCCTATCAAGGGTTTGGATAATCCACGTGTTGTTGACTCTACGGGTTTGCTTCAACTCGATACCCTTCCCAAACGTCTTGCCATCATCGGTGCTGGCGTCATTGGTATGGAGTTCGCCTCTGTGTTCCAGCGTTTTGGTTCTGAGGTAACGGTGATAGAATACCTGAAGGAGTGTCTTCCAGCCCTCGACAGCGATATTGCCAAGCGCCTGCGCAAGTATTTGGAGAAACGTGGCATCACCTTCAAGATGAAGACAGCTGTGGAGAATATCACAGAGATCGATGCCGACGTCATCCTAATGGCGACAGGTCGAAAACCACGTGTTCAGAAGGATCTCGCCAATACGGGCATCGACTATGATGAGCGTAAGGGCATTGCAGTTGATGAAAACTTTGAAACCAACGTAAAGGGCGTCTATGCTATCGGCGATGTCAACGCCCGTCAGATGCTCGCTCATGCGGCAGAGATGCAGGCCGTCCGGGCTGTGAACCATATCTTGGGCAAGACAGATGGCATCCGCTTCGATATCATGCCGGCCGCCATCTTTACATCGCCCGAAGCAGCCTGTGTGGGACCAACAGAGGATCAGCTGAAAGCTGCGGGTAGTGACTATGTCTGCAAAAAGGCTTTCTGGCGTGCCAATGGCAAAGCCCTTGCGATGGGTGAAACAGAAGGCATGTTGAAACTCTTTGCCTCCCCTGAGGGGACCATTCTCGGTTGTCATGCCTACGGCGCTCATGCTGCCGATATCGTACAGGAAGTGTCAGTCTTGATGTGCAAACAGACAACGCTCGAGGAACTTGCCGATATGGTGCATATCCATCCGACGCTCTCCGAAATACTGAAAAACGCTGTAGATTAATCTCTACAGCGTTTTTCTGTTTTCATTCTTTCATTTTTCGAATGATATCTTCTACGACTTTCGGGAAGTGTTCCATCTCCAGTTGGTGCTCTTTCTCTGCAATGTCGTCGACTGTATCGTCGGGCGAGAGCGCTACCTTAAACTGGGCGATAATCTCACCTGCATCGCAGACGGGCGTTACCCAATGCACAGTCATGCCTGTCTCCGTCTCTCCGGCAGCCTTCACGGCTTCGTGTACATGTTGGCCCCACATGCCTTTGCCACCGTATTTCGGCAACAGGGCAGGATGGAGGTTGATCATCTTATGGGGATAGGCATCGATCAGGTAGTTGGGAATCAGCGGCAGCCATCCTGCCAACACGATGAATCCGATGTCGTACTTCCTGAGGAGGGGCATCATCACGTCAGGATTCTGAAGGTCTGCTTTGGGTGCAACAGCTGTAGGCACGCCCAGCTTCTCAGCCCTCACCAGCGCGTAGGCATCAGGCTTGTTGCTGACCACCAAAGCCGTATTCACCAGCTCCGAACCTTTGAAATATTTAATCAGGTTCTCGCAGTTTGTCCCCCCTCCTGATACGAAGATTGCAACGTTTATTTTCTCCATGATGGTCGATTTTGGGCGCAAAATTACACATTTTCTCAGACATAAGTACATAAGAACATAAGTTTTTTTGTTTCTTTTGTTCTTTTGTCTAAAAAATATGTATCTTTGCACCTTACAATAATCAGACGCCTGTTTCGTCGACTGAGGATGCCAGTCAGTTTGTTACCTTGACGGACATAGCTGAAATTATGCAGGTCATGAAGACTGTTACACTATTTTAGATTAAACCGTAGGCCGAGGTTCAGATTGAAGTTGAAGGGTTTGTCCTGATAGTAGGTCGGGATACTGCTGCCGTTGTCGAAGTAATAGCCCACGCCTGGTTCAGCGTAGATGCTGAACAGAGGACTGAGATTGAATTCCACACCCAGAGCACCGTTTACAGACCACTGCAACGGACGGATGGATACGCTCTCCGTACGCGCCTGATCCTTTCCCACATACTCGATATGCTGGCGGCCTTTCACCATTTTTTCGGCCATTCCGCCTGCAGAGACATAGAAATTGACATAGCGACTGCTGCTTAGCAGATAGCTGGCAGTGACAGGGATGCCGATATACGACAAGGTCTGTTCTGTGTTCGTCCGCACACCATTGTCGTTCTGCTTGATATCCGAACGCAGACGGGTATAAGCCAGTCCGCTTTCGAGACTCCACCTGTCGTTGAGGCGATAGCGCAGGGAGAGACCGAAGCGAACGGGCAGGCGATGCTTGACGCTCTCCTCGCGAACCCCGGTTTTTGTCGAAACAGTGGACGGATTAGGTTCCTTGTCGGTCGTTGACGCATTCGTTTTTTCTTGGCCCGATCCTTGGCCTGAAGATCCGATGAGAGATTCTCCTGAATATCCGTCGTGACCACCAGGTCCCCCTTGATAACTGCCCTCCGGATTAGTATCATAATATGTATAATAATCGGTATTGGCCCTGAGGTTATTACCCGACAGACCATTCGACAGATAGACCTTTGCCATCAGACGGTTTTCCGATGTCGTTTGCTTTCGGATCTCATAAGGCTCATCCAAGGTCTGTCGTTTGACCGTTGTCACTACCGTCTTTGTCTCATGTGTCTCTTGGGTTACTTGTGTCTCTTGGGTTTCTTGTGTATCTTGTGTTTCTTGCGTCTCTTGGACTGGGACTTGCTCAGGCGCTTGTTTGGTCTGCTCCTCCCGAGGGGTGTTATTCAGCGCCAACAAGGTCCCAGGCTCCTCGTTCGTCTGCTGAGGCTCGGCTGCCTTTGGTTCTTCAGCTGCTTTCGCAGGCAGGCTATTCGTCGTCTCTGCCTTATTGATAACCGGCGCTTCTGCATGATGAAAGGCCAGATACCCACCCGTCACAGCCACCAGTGCCACGACGGCAGCCGCTATCCGACGCGTCCACATCGGAACCTTCTTTGCCTTATTCTCGCTGACGTGTCTGTTATGGGCGAGGGCCTTGTCGAGTTCTTCCCACGACACCTCTGGGGCAGGCCGCTTATAGTCTGCCAGTTTCTGCTGCATCTGTTGTCTCCATTGTTCTTTCATCGTGGGAAATGTTGATTGTTATATTTTCTGATCATTTTCGCAAGCAGGTTCTTGGCCCTGCAGAGTTGAGAGGCGGAGCTGGTCTCCTTGATGTCGAGTAGTGAGGCAATCTCCTGATGGCTTCTGTGCTCGAAGACGTAGAGGTTGAACACGGTGCGATAGCCTGTCGGCAACTGACTCACCATTCTTTGGATCTCGTCGGGCGGAATGTCGCTGATGGGCGGATCGTCATCTTCAGGTTCGTCAGCCACATCGTAGTCCAGCAGCCTCAGCTCTTGCCGTTTCGCATCGTTCAGGAATTTCAGCGACTCATTGACCACGACTTTCGAAGCCCAAGCCTTGAGCGATCCCGCTCCACGGAAGTCGAAGTCGGTGATGTTGGTGATGATGCGGATGAGCGACTCCTGAAACACGTCCTTCATGTCCTGATGGTCAGGGATGTAGCGTGCGCAGATACCCGCCAGCTGGTCTGCATAGAGCGAATAGAACTCCCGCATCGCCCCGTTTTCACCGTTGCGAAGCCGCTCTACCAAGCGCTGTTCATCCTGATTTCCTATTTCAAACACTTACAATCTCCCATATACTGTCCGATAAAGAAAATGGCACCTGTTGACAATTCGCTGATCACATAGAGGAACGGACGGGTGGCGTGGAAGTTCACATGCTGTGGCTCGCGAGGTGTCCCCGTAGAAGAAGCATAACCTCCTATCACTGTGACGGCAGCAGCCTCAGTACCCTCCTCGTTAAGCTTGATCTTGGCCACCTGTTTCATCAGGCCAATATAGGTGGGGATATTGCAGAAATTGGTGAAGTCGGCATCTTCAGTGAAAGCCATTGGCATGCCTAAGGCCGACATGATCTTTTTCAGTTCCAATTCCGACTTCGACTCGAAACTCGGCAACTTCACATTGACGATGGCCGTACCTCCCATCCACTGATATTGTCGCCAGTTATCTGTTGTCAGTTTCTGGGCGATATCATATACTGTCTTGCCCTCCTTGGGCAGCAGGATGGTCATACGGTAGGCATTGTTGCCATAAGGCAGACACAGGGCCTGACAATCCTCGTTCTCTGTATAGTTGAACAGATGTTCCTGATGCATCATCGGTAGTTGGTTTACCACCCCGGTTTCCGTCGTAAAGGCCTCGGTCTTTGTGTTGCCCTTGTCAAACTTCTCTGCCCAGGCGCCCTTGAAATAGATGGCATTGAGCAGATAACTGACGGCATCAGGGTTAAACGAATCCTCGTCGAGCACTTTCTCAATCATTTTCTCCGTATGGTCGCTGGCCCATTGGTTGATTACGTCCATCGTCTGACCATCATGGAAATCGCGCGTCTCAGGCTCAGCATCATAGAAGGTATTGGCCTTGGTGATAAAGTCGGATTTCAGCTGATAGCCCTTGTTCATGTAGATGGTATTAGCGATCATCACCTTTGTCAGTTTGTCGAGATTGGGTGCCTCGGTGAGCATCTTGCGACAAAAATCATTGATGCCATCAGCGCCAGTATCGCCAAAGCCCAATACCTTATTAATCTCTGCCTGCGTCTCACCAGCGGCTCCGTTGTTCAGCATACCCAGGGCGTAGGTGACGCTGATGGGTGATACGATCTCACTCTTTTGAGAGATCACTTTACGGAACAGGTTGAAGGCAAAGTCGTTGTTGCCTTTTACCAATTCCTGCTCAGTACGTGTCAGACTGATTTCCTTAAGATCATTGTTCTCGTTCGACAGCGGCTCGTCAGGCGTAATCTCCTTGATCTCCTCCTCCAGAATTGCTGCCTCTTCATCGTCGCTCTTCGAGCAACTTACCGTCATCGTTGCCATCATCAGGGCGACGGCCACCCACATCAGATTCTTTTTCATACGCTGCAAATTTAAAACATTTCTACCATATAAAACCAGAAAAGCCAAAATACTGCATGTACAATCGTTAAATGATGTTAACTCCAGCGTCAGACACTTTGTGTGTAGGGTCGGTCTACAAGAAAGACTATGTGCTGAAAGTGGCGGATAAAAATGATTTGTAAGGCAGAGAAAGAAAATAATCAGATAAGAAAATAATAACAGTAGAGTAGTATTACTAAAGTTTCGCAAGTGATGGCGCACCTGCATAATTTAACATAAAATAGGAATAAAAAAGGCCTCGATGTTTGGTTAACTCACTGAAAATGAGTAATTTTACAATCGCCAAAAAGTAAAATTCA
>Ga0247610_10002041_pt1 | contig 23985 bp, 24 predicted proteins | sample 174DNAGHGhighgp2_FD_193483 | JGI IMG/M metagenome (GOLD analysis project Ga0247610, IMG submission 193483) | Sheep rumen microbial communities from Palmerston North, Manawatu-Wanganui, New Zealand - 1742 DNA GHGhigh gp2 | ecosystem: Host-associated > Mammals > Digestive system > Stomach > Rumen...
GCAAAAACATCACCGTGGCGAGAAAGAGCATCGTTGCAAAACGAAAGATCAGGTCCGGAGAGTTTCTTTCGGAAGAGAATATTACCGTCAAACGTCCGGGAAGCGGGATCAGTCCCATGGAGTGGACGAAAGTGATCGGAACCAGGGCAGTAAGGGATTTTGAAGAGGACGAACTGATCGAGATATGAAGAAGATTGCAGTCGTAACAGCAGCAAGATCGGAATACGGTCTCCTGAAATGGTTGATGAAGGCGGTGGAGGAGTCGCCGGATTTCGAATTGCAGCTGATCGTGACGGGCGCTCATCTTAGCAGGTCCCAGGGATATACGGTCGATGCGATCCGGGGGGACGGTTTTTCAATTGCCGCAGAGGTGGATGCACAGCTGGATGATTCGTCGGAGGAAGCGATCGCTGCTTCCATGGGAAGAATGGCGGAGGGCATGGCGCATGTGTTCGCGGATCTTAAGCCGGACTGCGTGGTAGTACTCGGAGACCGGTATGAACTGTTGCCAATCTGCAATACGGCCTTTGTGATGCAGATCCCTATCGTACATATTTCCGGAGGAGATGTCACGGAGGGAGCAATCGATGACGGGATCCGCAATGCGATTACGATGCTTGCGGAATACCATTTCCCCGCGACGGAGGAAAGCGCGGAGAATATCCGGAGGATGCGCGGATCGGACAGGAATGTTACGGTGGCGGGAGAGCCCGGTCTGGAAGCATTTCGGAAAGAAGCGTTTCTTACCCGTTCGGAACTGGCGGCGGATCTCGGACTGGATGATTCCAAAGCATGGGTATTGATGACCTATCATGCGGAGACCAGAAGGACGTTTGAGGAAAACATGGCATCTGTGAAAAATCTCATGGATGCATTATTGGAGGAAGAAGCCATACAGATCGTTGCAACCTATTCCAATGCGGATTTCGGCGGCAGGGCGATCAATGAATATCTCGTTAGACTTGCATCGGAACGGACGGACCGTCTGAAAGTGATACCGTCGCTGGGGACAAAGCGGTATTTAAGTCTCCTGAAAGAAGCAAAGTTCGTGATCGGTAACTCCAGCAGCGGGATCCTGGAGGCACCGGCCATGAAAAAAGCAGTGATCAATATCGGCGACCGGCAGAAGGGGCGTTATCTGTGCAGCAACGTGATATCCTGCGACGCGGCAACTGCGTCGATCCGGAGTGCGATCCGGAAAGCAATGACCGAAGCTGTGGATCTTTCGGACGTCGATCATTGGGGAGACGGACACACTTCCGACAGGATCATGGCAGTACTGAAAGAGAAACTTTTGTAAGAGCATCTTTTGCAGACGTATGGATGACATCCGTCAAAAGGAGAAACGCATATGGAAGATCTGGAAAAATTCATAGCAGGACCTGACATCACTCTGGTCGAGGCGATGCGGCGTATCGACAAAAACGTGAGGGGGATCCTGTTTATCGTGGATGAACAGCGTCGTCTCATCGGCTCTCTGACCGACGGCGATATCCGCCGCTGCATCATCCGGACCGGAAGTGTGGAGCACATGGTTTCCGAAGCGATGCTGACGAGGACCAGGTTTTTTACGATCGGGGAGTCAGAAGATCCGTACCGTTATATGGAGCGGATGACGATCAGTGCGCTGCCTCTTCTTGACACAGAGGGAAAGATCATTGATATCTATTTCCGTGAACGGCTTGAGGACGACGAGATCGACCGCAAAGCGCTGGCGGACGTACCTGTAGTGATCATGGCCGGTGGACAGGGGACCAGATTGTATCCGTATACGCAGATCCTGCCGAAAGCATTGATCCCGATCCGGGAGAAGACGATCTCGGAACACATCATTGATTCGTTCCGGAAATTCGGCAGTGATCGTTTCTGTTTTATCCTGAATCATAAAAAGAATATGATCAAGGCATATTTCAATGAACTGTCGCGTGACTATACAGTCGACTATGTGGAGGAGGAAAAGGTGCTCGGCACCGGCGGCGGAGTGGCACTGCTCCGGGGAAAGATTGATAAACCCTTTATCCTCACCAACTGCGATATCCTGATCAACGAGGATCTCGGAAAGATCTACCGTTATCATAAAGAAAAAGAAAACCTCATTACCATGGTCTGTTCGGTCAAGGATTACATCCTTCCCTACGGTGTCGTGCATATCGAGGAAAACGGAGGGATCCAGTCCATGGAGGAAAAGCCGAAGTTCTCTTTCCTCGTAAATACCGGCTGCTATGTCGTAGAGCCTGAAGTGATCGAACGCATTCCGCAGGATACCTGTATCGGTTTTCCGGATGTGATAGAAGAGTGCAGAAAGTCCGGAGAAAAGGTCGGGATCTATCCGATCAGCGAGAATGCATGGACCGATATCGGGACGATGGACCTCCTGGAAGAAGCGATCACGCGAAACGAAAATGTCTGAGAAGGGATGGCTTAAATGAAGAGTATTGCGATCATACCGGCGAGGAGCGGATCCAAGGGACTTCCGGATAAAAACATCCGTCCGATGAACGGGAAACCCCTGATGGCATATACGATAGAGGCGGCGCTGGACAGCGGCGTATTTGACGAGGTGATGGTTTCTACGGATTCCGAACACTATGCGGAGATCGCGAAACGATCCGGTGCCAATGTTCCGTTTCTTCGAAGCTCAGAGACAGCTTCTGACGGTGCCACGACATGGGATACAGTTTCCGAAGTGCTGGAGCGATATCGCGAAAACGGAAAAGAGTTTGACGCCTTCTGTGTCCTTCAGCCGACGTCTCCGCTCAGAACTGCGGAGGATATCCGGAATGCATATGATCTCTACAGGGAAAAAGCGGAGTTCGCCGTGATCTCCGTCTGCCCTGCGGAGCATTCGCCACTTTGGTGCGGGCGGCTGGACGAGACCTGCAGTCTGGACGGATTCATTCCGGAGGAGCAGATGGCGCAGCGTCAGAAGGGCGGAACGTTTTACCGCTTAAACGGTGCGATCTACATCATCGATGTGAAGCGTTTTCGTACAGACCGGTACTTTTATAAAAAAGGCAGCTATGCCTATGTGATGAACAGCAGGAGCAGTATCGACATTGATACGGAGACGGATTTTAAAATCGCGGAGTTCCTGATGCGGGAAGGATAAAGGGAGCGCCCGGGATCTGACGGCAAGTGTATTGCGGCAGACACGGCAGATGACAGAGGCTGTGACGAGAGAGGACAGTGTGCGATGGAAAAGAAAAAGATCATATTCCTGGACCTGTTAGGGCAGGGGCCCGACCGGCTGGATGATTACTTTGCGGAAGAGAAAGCGGAACTCTGCGAGATCGCATCGATTGACGGGGAGACCGGGATCGATATCATGACGGTTAACGAATATGAGGGATGGGATTATCTGGTGATCCCGTCTACCGACCGGAATGAGGAACTGCGGGGACTGCTGGAGCGGCTGGGGATCGGCAGCGAACGCATCGTGTTTTTCTCCGAGACGGAATTGCTCTGCGGGAATGAAGAGGAAGTCGAAGAGATCTTGAAGCCGGATTACCGGAAGCAGATCACGCTGATCCGCATGGTGGCAAAGTATGAGGAGCATATCATCGGTGACTATACGGCCGTAACGGCGGAAGGCTGCTCCTATCTTCACAATTCTTCCGACCGTCTGATCATGGGCTCGATGTACTGTAACAAAGAAAACTGGGCCCGGGATGACATGCTGAGATTTTACCGGCTTGCGCAGAAGTATTATCATTTCACGGAGAAACAGAAACTCTTCTGCGATATCGGCGCAAATATCGGAACGACAAGCATCTACTTCAAAAAGAAGATCGATCCGGATATCAGGATCCTTGCATTCGAACCGTCTCCCGAGAATTATAAGATGCTTCGGATCAACATGATCCTGAACGATATCCCGGAGGAGGATCAGCTTCTGGTGAACATGGGCGTATCCGACCGGGAGGAGGAAGTGTCTTTCCGTTATGATGCATTTAATTCCGGAGGAAGCCGTATCCTACGGGGAGAGGAAACGGGAGACCGGATCCGTACGATCCCCTTTGATGTCTATATGAAAAACGAACAGCTGGATCCTTTGGCGATCAAATACATCTGGGTGGATGTCGAGGGATTTGAGCCGTATTTCGTAAAAGGCGGAATGGAAACCTTAAAGCAGATCGATGTGCCGACGGTGATCGAGTTTTCGCCGGCTAAATATATCGAGAACGGCTGCTACAGGGAGTATATGGATACGTTAAAGGAGATTTACGGCAGATATATCTGTATGCAGGATGATGAGGAAAAGGTCCGGGAGATCGGTGAGCTCTGCCGCTACGAACACGCCGAAACGCTTCCGCTGTATGATCTTTTCCTGCTGAAGTGAGGGACGATCTTTTTATAGAGCAGAGAAGATCTCATTCAGTGCTTCTTCGTAAGTAAATCTTTCTTTTACGATACGCAGACCGTTTCGTGCGATTCGTGCCCGTTCTTCTTCATGTTCCAGATACCAGCCGCATTTGTCGATCAGATCCTCCATGCTTTCGTAGATCTCCATATCCTCGCCCGGCGTGAAGTGCTCTAACAGTTCCGGCTGGTAATTGCTCAGCAGGAAACCGCCGCAGGCCATGATATCCAGCGCTCGCAGAGGGATACCGGTACGGATCGCGCGGAGCGTGGTATTGAGATTGATCCTGCTGAAGGCGAACGCAAGCGGCATTTCGGTCTCATAATCGGCATAGCCGGCATAGCGGACACCGGAAAGCGGGAAATCATCTTTGTGGGAGTACAGCGTGAGTCCCATTTGTTCCGCGACGGTGGTGATCATTTCTTTGCGCTCCAGGACGCTGACTCTTTTGTCCAGAGCGGTCTCGGCGATCAGGGATTCCGGCAGGTCATAGGTTTCCGGTCTTCGCAGATCGCAGGCTTTCATGAGCAGCTCCACCTTCGGATCCGGGAGCGTATCGTGATAAAGCGATGCTCCGTATACGGACAGCTGGGCACGGATCAGACCGTCGAAATAGCCTTTCTCATAATCACTGAGTCCATCCTGTTTGGCAAAATAATCATGCTCATTTTGATAGGAAGATCCGAGAAAACTGATATCGGAAGAATATTTGGTGCGCTTATTCTCCGGGGCCGAAGCGATCACCGATCTGAAAAAGTCCGGATCACCTGCCAGAGGTTGGTGAAATACATGCGGACGCCCCAGTGCGGTCAGCCGTTCAGCTTCCGCAAGATCGAAATGAAAAATATAACTCTCATCATAGCACGAGGTCGGGGAATACAGGGTGTAGTGCGGTGCGTCAATGATCCAGGAGAGGTAGGGGATCCCTGCCGTATGGGCGACCTCTGCCAGGATCGGATAGTAATCCACGGAAAAGAGAGCGTCTGCCTTCTTTTCGTGGACGAGCAGGAACGCTTTCTGTGCGAGCTCCGCATCCAGATCAAAGTTCTTGCAGGGATGTATGAGCTCCGAAATCTCCGGGATCAGTTTTTTCAGGTTCTGCAGGACGCGCTGTTCATTGCAGGAGCCGCCCCGGTAGAAGATGACGTGTTTTGCTTTCATGCGTTTCATTTTGCACGATTCGCGGATATGTGTCAAGGGCGGAAGCGGGAAAAGCAATGGCATTGTGCTTTTGCGAAAAACGCTTTATAATACTTTTATCCATAAAGCGAGGACCTGGGTTATGGGAGAAAACAGCGAAAAAAGAAAGATCCTGCTGATCGGCGGCGGCGGACATTGCCGTTCGGTCTGTGACAGCATCCGGGCTCTAAAGATCTATGATGAGATCGGCATCGTGCGAAAAGATGATGAGCCCGGGACGGAGAGTATGACGGTCGGATCGGATGCGGATCTTCCGCGCTTAAAGGCAGAAGGGTGGACGGAGGCAGTGATCACGGTCGGAAGCGTTGGGGATGTGAGTATCCGCCGACGGCTTTATGAATTGGTGAAGGGATACGGTTTTCACCTGCCGGTCGTTGCAGATCCGTCGGCTGTGATCGCAGCGGATGCTAAGATCGCTGAGGGCTGCTATATCGGGAAAAAGGCGGTCGTCAACGCGGGCTCGAAGATCGGATGCAACGTCATCATCAATACCGGTGCGCTCGTCGAGCATGACTGCTGCATCGGAGATCACGCTCACGTCAGTACGGGAGCGATCCTGTGCGGCGGAGTATCGGTAGGGCCGGGCGCCCATATCGGAGCGGGGAGCATCGTGCGGCAGGGGCTTTCCGTCGGAGAAAATGCGCTGACCGGGATCGGCAGTGTGGTCGTCAGTGATGTCCCGGGGCATGTCGTGGCATACGGGAATCCCTGCAGGATCAGGGAATAAGTCAGATGCGGATCGGCAATGATGTTCCGGCGAAAAGGTGAGTGAGGCGTGAAAATACTGTTCATGGACTGGCCGGCCTTCGGCAGCAAAACGGTAAAAAGGGTATTGGCGGAACTGGGACATGAGGTCTCGGTCTTTGATTTCCCGCAGCAGTCGGATGAAACGAGGCACGGAGAAGAACTGGGAGTCCGTATCGCAGAGACGATCCTTGCGACAGGAGCAGAGATCGTTTTTTCGTTTAATTTTTTCCCGGTGATCGCAACGGCGGTTCATGCCTGCAGACGGAAGTATATCAGCTGGGTCTATGACAGTCCGGCGGTTCATCTGTACTCGATGACCGTTTTTTTTCCGGAGAATTATATTTTTCACTTTGATTCCGCCGAGGTCGAACGGATACGCCGGGACGGAGCGGAACAGGTATGGTATCTCCCGCTTTCGGCAGATACCGACAGCTATGATGCGCTGATCCCGTCGGATACGGATCGTTCAAAGTACCGGGCGGATGTGACGATGATCGGCTCGATGTACCGGGAAAAGTTTGCTTTCTTTGAAAAGTATACGGGCTTTGACGATCATCTGAAGGGCTATCTGGATGCGGTAGTGGCTGCACAGGAGCAGATCTACGGGGACAACTTCCTGGAAAGGGTCCTGACGCCGGAGATCATGGATCAGGTGGTAAAGACCGTTCCTCTCGCGGGGGAAAAGGGGGACTCCTACGACACGGCAGAGTGGAACTTTGCGAACTATTATCTCGGGATGCTTGTTACGGCAAACGAGCGCGAGCATCTGCTGGGGCAGCTGTCCGAATGCTGCGATGTGGCTCTGTATACAACGGGGAAGACGCCGGAACTGAAGAAAGTGCGAAATCTCGGAACGCTGGATTATTACCGCGAGGCTCCTCTGGCGATCAAATGCGCAAAGATCAACCTGAACATCACACTGCGCAGCATCAAAAACGGCATCCCGCAGAGGGCCATGGATATCATGGGATGTGGCGGTTTTCTGCTTTCGAATTACCAGGCGGATCTGTGTGATGCGTTTGCGCCGGATGAGGATTTTGTCTTTTACGAAAGCGCGGAGGATGCGGTGGAAAAAGTCAGATACTATCTGGCGCATGAGGGGGAGCGGCAGCGGATCGCGGAGAGCGGATACCGCAAAGTGAAGGCGCAGCACGGATTCCGGGAGAAATGCGAAGAAATGCTGCGGATCGCAAACTCATAGAGGATATAAGGACGGAGCGGTTTATGAGTCAGCCAAACTACAATACCTATGTGATCATCACGGCAAAGGATTTCCGAAGGGTAAGCCGGCAGTACCCGGTGCTGTTAAGATACCTTCCGGCCGGGAAGCTGATCTTCGTGGGAAATGACGAGGTCGGATCCCTGGTCCGCGAGGCGGATCTCGGGGAGCGGGCCGGGTTTCTGAACGAGGAGGAGATCCTGCCTTTTCGCGAGGTACAGGATGTGATGAATGATCACATGCGGGAACTCCTGCAGGGAGACGCCGTACCGCGCGGCGGCGTGGGATGGTATTACCAGCAGTTTTTGAAATATCTGCTGGCAGATCATTGCGGGGATGAGTACTACATGACCTGGGACGGGGATACGATCCCCTGCCGTGAGGTGAAGATGTTTGCTGAGGACGGCAGACCTTATATGGACAATAAAAGCGAGTATCATGAGCTGTATTTCACGACGATGGGAAAGCTTCTGCCCGGTCTGCATAAACTGATCCGCAGCTCCTTTATCTCCGAGCATATGATCTTCCACGCTCCGACGGTGAAGCAGTTGATCAAAACAATCGAGGCAAATGCGGATATCTCCGGAGATACGTTCTGGGAGAAGGTGATACGCTCCATTGATCCGATGCAGGTTCATCAAAGCGCGTTCAGCGAGTTTGAGACTTACGGGACTTATGTGGCCCTGAACGATCCCGGGCGCTACCGGATCCGGGAGTGGCATTCTTTCCGCCTCGGCGGGGAGTTTTTTGACCCGGAGACGATCTGTGACAGGGACTATGAATGGCTCGGGAAAGATTTCGACGCGATCTCCTTTGAAAAGAACCATACGATCAAAGAAGGGAACGGAAGTCTCTTTGATAATCCGAAATATCAGGAAAAACTCTCCGCTAAGCAGATGCTTCAGATCGCACAGGAAGGCGCCGGCGGCGGATATATCGAAAGCTGGGACGGAAACGGTACGGATCCGCTGGCATAATGCTTGTAATTATCCCCTGAAAATCATATAATATAAGGGTTGCAGAGGTAGCAGCCGGCAGACGCGGATGCGGTCGGGCGAGGGGCTCGCCGGCGGGAGCTGTGTCGGACATAAAACCATGGATCCGGTGTGGAAAAACACCGGAGGATCATTGCGCGCCACGTTCCGGAAAGCGGTCATACAAAGGCTTGCAGCCGGCCGCAGGCGGGCACGATTATGGGAGAAGATGTGATGTGGTATGCGGTACAGATGAAGAGCGGCGAAGAGGAACGGATCGGCAAGCTTCTTGAGACCGACCCGAGGAAACCCTTTCAGGGGAAGATTGTTCTTCCGCTCTATGAGGAAGTCAGACGATCGAGAGGAATGTGCAGGATCCTTTTTCGCAGGCTTTTTCCCGGATACTTTTTCGTGGAAACGGAAGCGCCGGGGGAACTTTCGGATGCACTGCGCCGTGTACCCGATTTTACGCGTCTTCTCGGACGGGAAGTCGGGGCAGGGGATCCCTTTTTCATCCCCATCCGCCCGGAGGAGGAGGCTTTCCTGAAAACGATCCTCGATGACGGGGTCATGCATGTCAGCTATGTCCGGATGTCCGCAGGAAACCGCCGTATCGAAAAGATCGTAGGACCGCTCGCCGGATACAGCAATCATATCACGAAACTCGAGATCCGGAACCGGGAAGCGGTGGTCGATACCGAGATCTTCGGGCGCAGACAGCATATCCGTTTCGGACTGTGGCTGGATGGGGATCCGAGGCTCCCCTGGCTGGAGGCACAGAAGATGCTGGAACAGGCTCCGGCTCTGGATGTGGGAGCGGAGATCGATATCGGCTTAAAGCCCGGAGACCGGGTCATGGATGAGAACGGAGTCTACGGAGATCAGGTTTTTACCGTAGACAGCGTGGACGTAAAGCACCGGACGATCATGACCACCATGCAGATGGGTGGCAGTTTCGCCAGGGTACGGATGTACGCGGACAGCGTGAGAAAAGTGTAGCGGAACTGAGGCGGGAAACGCCTTCTGCAGAAGTAGGGGGGTCGTAAGGTGGAGTTTTCGGTAGATTTCTTCCGGGATGAGGTCAGAAACGGATTTTATGTCCCGACGGCGATCAAACAGGCATGGGCGGCGGAATTAAATGTTCTGTCAGAGATCGACCGGATCTGTAAAAAGCACGGGATCCGGTATTTCGCGATCTACGGAACGTTCCTCGGAGTCGTGCGTCACGGCGGATTCATTCCCTGGGACGATGACCTGGATATCTTCATGCTGCGGGATGATTATACGAAGTTCCGGGAGGTGGCGGACCGCGAACTCCCGGAGGAGTACGCGATCCACGATTACGAGCGGCAGGAGGATCACTGGCTCTTCCTGGCACGTGTGGCTGACCGGAAGCGGATCAGTTTCGATCCGGAGGATCTGAACCGGAATCACAACTTCCCCTATATCTCGGGGGTCGACATTTTCCTGAAAGATTATATCTACGAGGATGAGGCGCTGGAAAAAGCGCGGGATGAAGAGATCATGTACATCCTCGCGGTCGCGGAGGGCGTCATCGAAGGAACCCTCGAAAGTGAGCCTCTCGAAGAAGGCCTGAAAAAGATCGAGGAACGCTATCATATCACGCTGGACCGGAAGCTTGATGCGAGACATATGGGGATCGAACTCTATCGTCTGGCGGAGCAGCAGATGGCAAGGGTCGCGCCGGAGGAGACAAGTCTCGTCGGGCAGATCTTTCCCGAGCTTCTTCGTCCGAACGGCCGGAAAGCGCACAGCAAGGAGATCTACGAGCGGAGTATCCGTCTGCCCTTTGAAAATACGACGATCCCGGTACCGGCCTCTTACAACGGCATGGTACGCTTTATCTACGGAGATATCCTGCAGCTTCAGAAGGTTGCTCTGTTTCATGATTATCCCTATTTCGAATCACAGCGTGCCGAGCTGCAGTCCCATGCGGATTTTGAACTGCCGTCCTACCGCTTTGACCGCAGCGTCCTGCAGGCGCGGGATGTGAGCTCGTGGGATGCGACACATAAACGGAAAGTCCTTTTCCTCGCGGCGGGACCGATGTGGTGGGACAGCCTTGCTGAGTACTACCGGAAGGAGTGTGAGGAGCCGGAGACCGAAGTCTATGTCTCGGCGATCCCGATGCTCTTTAAAAACTGCTGCGGGGAGGTCGTTGCTACGGATGAGGGACTGGCAGCGGCGGCACGGGAAGAGGAGTATCCGGAGGATCTCAACATGATCCCGTGGTACGATCTGGACGTGGAGGAGCTCCATCCGGACCGGATCTACTTTCAGGATGTTTATGACGGTGAGAATCCCTGCCTTACCGTACCGGAGCCGTTCTATGCGGCAAATGTCCGGAACAGTACAAAGGAACTGATCTTCATCCCTCCGCTTTCGGCGGCAGATTTCATGCCGGAAGACGGGAAGGATGTGTATGTAACAAAGCACTACGTGACGGCTCCCGGCGTGGTCTATGCGGACCGCGTACTCTTAAGGACGGCCTGCATCCGCGACCGTTACCTGGATGCGCTGAAAGCCTGGGCCGGAGAGGATACCGCATCCTACTGGGAAAAGAAACTGGAGGCTTCTGTTGCTACGGAGAAAAAGCGCCTCCTCTTTATGATCGGTGCCAATGAAACACAGGAGCACCCGGAGGATGCTCCGGAGTTTGTGGAGCGGCAGCTGGAGCGCTTCCGAGCGATGTCGGACCGGATCGAGACGACGATCAGTATCTATCCGCCGGATCCGGATGTCTGGACGGAGTCGCTGGGAGATGCTGCGGATGCGGTCCTGAAAAAGATCGAGGCGGCACTGGATCAGGGCTGGTGTGATTACTGTGATTATGCGGCGGCTACGACGGAAGAACTGACGGAGGCATTTGATGCCTATTACGGCAGTGTTTCGCCGCTTTGTGTGGAATACAGGAGACTGGGGAAACCGATGACTCTGATGGGAGAAACGTTTGATCTGACATGAAAAAGGTGATCACTTACGGTTCTTTTGATCTCTTTCATGAGGGCCACTACAATATACTGAAACGGGCGAAGGCACTGGGAGATCATCTCATCGTCGGCGTGACGACGGAACATTATGACCGGAGCCGCGGAAAACTGAACCTGGTCGATCCGATCATGACCCGGATCGAAAACGTGCGCAAGACAGGGTTTGCCGATGAGATCATCGTCGAAGACCACGAGGGGCAGAAGGTTGAGGACATCCAGAAATACGGGATCAGCACCTTTGTGCTCGGAAGTGACTGGGCCGGAAAGTTTGATTATCTCTCGGAGTATTGCGATGTCGTATATCTCGAGCGGACACCGGATATTTCTTCAAGTGCACTTCGAAACGACAGGAACCGTCTGGTAAAGATCGGTATCGTCGGAACGGGCCGGGTCGCGAGACGGTTTCAGGCAGAGACGGTCTATGTCTCCGGTGTTGAGGCGGTGGCGGCATATAATCCGGAAAAGGAAAGTCTGGATGCTTATGCGGCGGAGTTTACCGTGACGCCGTATTCAGGAGACTATGCGGAGTTTCTCGACGCGATCGATGCGGTTTATGTCGCATCACCGAATGAGACGCATGCGGAGTATGTCAGACAGGCGCTTCGTGCGGGCAAACATGTATTATGCGAAAAACCGATGACCTTTACCTATGCGGAATCATCGGAACTCTATGAACTTGCGAAGCAGAAGCAGGTGGTGCTCATGGAGGGCATCCGTGCAGCTTATCTGCCAGGCTTCCAGCAGCTGATCACGGTGGCGCGGGACGGGACGATCGGAGAGCTCTGCGATATCGAGGCCTGCTTTACCAGGATCGGTGTCCCGGGGACGCCGGAGATGTCGGATGCCAGATACGGCGGTGCGTTTATGGAGTACGGAAGCTATACGCTGCTTCCGATCTTTAAACTGCTCGGGACCGATTATGAAGAGATCACCATGGATTCGATCCTCGGAGAGGGCGGGATTGATCGCTTTACCAAGGTGCAGTTCCGATACAAAAACGCGCTGGCCACATCGAAGACCGGAGCCGGAGTCAAATCGGAAGGTCAGCTTGTGATCGCGGGAACGAAGGGATATATCCTGGCACAGTCGCCGTGGTGGCTGATCCGGAGCTTTGATGTACGATACGAGGATCCGACAAAAGTCGATCATCATGAAGCGCCCTTTGCGGGGCAGGACGGGTTCCGCTATGAGATCGCGGAGTTCCTGGATAAGATCAACGGGAACGGTGGGCATGATTACAAGCTGACGGCCGGTGAGTCCATGGCAATGGCAAAGGTCGTGGAAAAATTCATGGGGATCCGGAGGGAGCAGCAGGGCTCATGAGCATCCGCCTTGGGATGATCGGAACCGGAAGGATTGCGGCACGGGCCGCGACGGAGATCCGGGAAGTAAAAGAACTGGAACTGACAGCGGTCATGAATCCGAATCGGGAACATGCCGCTGTATTTGCATCCGGACACGGGATACCGGAAGTATACGATGAGATATCGGAGCTCGCCCGTAAAGTTGATGCGGTCTATATCGCATCGCCTCACGCGACACATTATGACTATGCGCGGGAACTCCTGACTGCAGGGGTTCCTGTTTTATGCGAGAAACCGTTGGCGTTCCGGCGTTCGGAAGCAGAGGAACTCTATGACCTTGCGGCTTCGAAAGAAGCGGTTTTTATGGAGGCCGTAAAGACTGCGTATTGTCCGGGCTTCCGGAAGATAGAAGAGGTGATCGCAGGCGGCGCAGTCGGTGATGTGGTCGATGTGGAAGCCGCGTTTACAAGGCTTACGGCACCGGGAGGAAGAGAGTATACGGATATCCGGTATGGAGGGGCGTATACGGAGTTCGGGACATATCCGATGCTGCCGATCTTCCGCTTTTTGGGGACAGAGTATCGGGACGTAAAGTTTTCATCCCAAAAGTCCGGGGACGTGGACGGATACACCAAGGCCTTTTTTGATTACGGAAGTTGCTTTGGATGTGCCCAAACAGGCCTTACGGTAAAGAGCGAGGGGCAGCTTCTCATCAGCGGGACGAAGGGGTATCTCATTGCACCGTCGCCGTGGTGGCTGACGAAATATTTCGAAGTAAGATACGAGGATCCCGGAAAGATTGACCGCTATGAATGTGAGTTCGCCGGAGACGGGCTACGCTATGAATTCGCAGAGTTCGCGGCTCGGATCGAAGGAATGATCCCGGAGGACTTGCTGCGCAGGGAAAGAACTGAGGCGGTTGCACGTGCGGGCGTCTATGAAAGGTTTTTAGGAAGGAATCATGATCGTTGAACGGAAAATGGAGTTAAAGGAAATACGTGATATGGAACCCTGTTACTTTGATGACATGGTAAAGATCGTGATCGATAAGGAATTGCACAAAATAGCGCTACATGCGGAAATGTATTCGGACCTGCAGATCGAACTGTACGATCACGGCTCAAATGAAAAGGATCTGTATGGCGCGAATATTTACTGGGACGGAAGTATCGAGTGGACATCGACGATCAATGTGGCCAGAAACAGAGAATTGCAAAGCGGTGTATACGGACGAGAGATAAAGGATCCTGACACAATTGCTGAATTAACTGATATAGTAAATGAGTGGATATATAGGTAGGTGATCGTATGAGCAAAGAAAGATGGGAGCAGATGAGTATCAGCGAACAGATGATGAATATCGGAGGGGAGCTGGAACGGGCTGTGGCGTGGAAGAACAAGAACGATACCGAAAAAATGAATCATTTCCTGGATAAAGTCAGAGAGTGGATGGGGCTGACGATGGCAGACCCGAAAAACCGCGGACGCATAGGCGAACTAGTGATCGTACAGGAGGAATATGAGGATTTTTTTGGGGAGAATCTCTGGAAGAACAGGGATGATACAATGATGAGCTACTGGAATTCATTCCTGAGTGCCAGGATATCATGATGTTACGGTTTGAAAAAGGAATAGTTAAATGAAAATCTGGGCGCACAGGGGATGCAGTCAGTGCTATCCCGAAAATACGATCACCTCGTTTGAAAAGGCAATGGCGGTCCCCGGGCTTGCCGGGATCGAACTCGATATCCAGCTTACTTCGGACGGAGAACTTGTAGTCATTCACGATGAACGGGTCGACCGGACGACAGACGGGATCGGTTTTGTGAGGGATATGAGTTTAAAGGAGATCCGGAACCTGCGGATCGATCACGGGAGTGCACTGGCAGAGAAAATCCCGACGATGCGGGAAGTGCTGGAACTGCTGAGGCCTGCGCTGCTTGCATATTGTGCAAGAAATGAGAGATCAGAGCTCGGGGAGGGACAGAGCAACGAGCATGTCGGGATGGAGAACGGATTTCGTCTGAATATCGAGTTGAAAACGGGTGTATATTCCTATCCCGGGATCGAAGCGAGGATCGTAGAACTGGTGCGCGAGTTCGGCGTGGAAGGAGCGATCGTCTATTCCAGCTTCTGCGCGGAATCCCTGAACCGGATCCATCGTCTGGCACCGAAAAATGAGATCGGTGTGCTGGACGGAAGGGTGTCGGACTGCCTGTATAAAGCGATGGGACTGGAACGCTTTTTCGGAATGGAGGAAGCCGTCCTGGCTCTGCATCCCGGCGGTGGGGGCATGGATCTGTCGCCGGAGCGTTTCGCGGGACGGAGCATCCGTGCATGGTTCGGCGGACATCTCTATCCGGAGAAACCGGGAGAGAAGAGTATGGATCTGGCAAAATATGAAGCCATGGGCGTGACGGATGTATTTCTCAACGAGCCGGAAAGGTATTTGGGGAGGTAGTGACAGAAAAAGGAGGGCAGGCTTTACAGCGTTTCGGAGGTGTGATATAGTGTAGTCACATTTCTGGAGAGTTCATATGGATAGTTCATCCGATTTTCCAAGAATTGTACAAGCAGCAGTAGTTTTAAAACCGTATAAGGAAAGGAGAAAAGGATGGGAGAGATCAACGATAACCATAAGGACAGATTATTCTGTTTTATTTTCGGGAGGACGGAGAATAGAAAATGGACTCTGTCGCTGTATAATGCGGTAAACGGAACAGCTTACAAAGACCCGGATACAGTGGAAGTGACGACCATGGAAGACGTCGTTTATATGGGGATGAAAAATGATGTATCGTTTATCGTAAGCAGTGAATTGAGTCTGTATGAGCAGCAATCAACGTATAATCCGAATATGCCGGTCAGGCAGTTAATGTATCTCGGAAGGCAATATGACAAATACATAAAGAGGACAAAGCAAAACCCGTATGGCAGAAAGCAGATGATCCTGCCGGTCCCGAGACTGGTGACGTTTTACAATGGCAAAGAAGAGGTCTCGGACAGGATTCTTAAGTTGAGCGACTCCTATCCGAAAGACAGCAGGGTAGAAGAGGCGGATGTAGAAGCAAAAGTACATATGTACAATATCCGTTTGCAGGGGAATAAATTGATTGATAATTGCCGGCCCCTTGCAGAGTATAATTGGTTCATAGAAGAAATAAGGAAAAAACAAAAAACTATGGAAATGAAAATGGCAGTAAACAAAGCAATTGAGGATATGCCAAAAAGTTTTGAAATCAGGGATTTTTTGATTGGTCATCAAGCGGAGGTGGAGTATATGTGTTTGACAGAGTATAACGAAGCTGAGACTATGGAGATGTTTAAGGAAGAAGGAAGAGAAGAAGGAAGAGAAGAAGGAAGAGAAGAACTTCTGATCCGACAGATCTGCCGTAAACTACGGAAAGGGAAAGAGGATTATCAGATTGCGGATGAACTTGAGGAGGATGAGATCCGAATCAAGGTCATCTGTGACATCGCAAAAGAATATGCGCCGGACTATGATGAAGCACGGGTGCTCGCGGCGGTGAGGGAGAACGTGCAGAGTTAAGAGGAGGGTAAAAACATGATGTACCCATTCATCACATTAAATGATGATACCGAAATCACACATTCTGAAATGAAGGATGATGGGAGCGTAAAGGTATACATTGAAACACCGGATAAAAAAGATGGATTTCATAATGCAACTTGCTGGCTCCCGATGTACAAGTGGGAAAACATAAATGGATATTCATCAGAAGAGATGGATATGTTTGAGGAAATGGTAAGGAATAATGCGCATTTGATCATTGAATTCGCGATGAAGGGCGGTTTTCAAAATGCCTCAAGTTTTTAGACTGGGACCATATATCGTATATTTCTGGTCGAATGAAGGGGAAAGCCTAGAAATCTTGCATGATCGTGGAACTGTTGAGGAGTTGAGAAAAGAGGAAATATTCTGACTTTCAGATTTATAGTTTACAAATATATAATAAAATAGATATTAGTATTGTGAGGGGTAGACGAATAATTCTGAGGAGGAAGGGATAACATGGATGAGAGAATAAAAGATAATTTCACGATTAAGAATAAATGCGTGAGAATAATTGGGGACGGAGGCATTTGTGGTTTCTATCGTATGTTATATGTAAGTGTTGATAGAATTATTTTAGATGAGTTGGATGATGCGATAACAGAGGCGGAGGAAAATGTAAATTTTGAAACTTCTATGTTAAGAATCCATAGGATAGAGTCATGTTTAAGACCGGTAAAAGAAATAGTTAAAGTTGCGTTGGATGTACCTTCTTGTTCATATACAGTTTTTTTTGACAGTGGTCGAAGGGCTATAAAGACAGTATTATTTAATAAAAGAATCATGGAATTGATTAGCAGAGCGATTGATGAAGAAATCAAGATTGCTGGATGAAAATTGTCATTTGCGACATTGGTTGATTTAGAGATATGCAAAATAAAGGTATGATTACTCTTGACGAAGAGCAGTTGCATCAATTGCACGAGGTTGAATTAGAATTACTTGTAGAATTTGATCGAATATGCAGAAAGTATGATATTTTATACAGCATAGACGGAGGAACTTTGCTGGGGGCTGTTAGACATGGGGGGTTCATTCCGTGGGATGATGATGCGGACGTTATTATGAACAGAAAAGCGTATCAGAAGTTTAAACGTGTAGTGAAAAGAGAGTTGGATACAGAGAAATTCTATTTTCAGGATATGTTCGTTACAGAGGGATACAGGTGGGGATATGGGAAGCTTCGAAAAAAGAATACAGAGTTTGTTCGATTAGATCAGGAATACATGCCTTATAAACAAGGCGTGTTTCTTGATGTATTTGTTTGTGATTATGTTCCGGAAAACTACGGTCATAGATGTTTGGTAAATTTTGTCTGTTATATTTTTAGGAAGTTTTTTTATTCTGAGGTTGGCAGACACAAGGGGAAGCGTATTTCTAGAGGGATTTATTCACTTATGAGCATGGTCCCGGAGAAGAGCTTAAAAAAACTGTATTTGTGCTATATCGTACACAGAAATAAAAGAGAGTCTCGATATGTGAAGTGTCTGACATTTCCAGCGTGCAATTCTTTTTATGGATACAAAAGAGAATGGTATGAAGATACTGAAGACATTGAATTTGAAGGTAGAAATCTAAAAGCGTGCAAGAAAAGAAAAGAGTATTTATCTTTTCTTTATGGGGATTATATGTCGATTCCGCCAAAAGAAAAACGTAAAACGCATCCGGTATCTAAGTTTCGAGTGTAGGAGAATACGATGAATAGTATTATGTTTGATATCATTCGCATGATAAATGAGGGGGTCAGATGGAATGTATCTGATTATGCGAGGGTTCTATATAAACCATATTCGATTATAGAGCAAGAATATAATCGTTTGGTTTATGAAGAATACTTGAAAGAGGGACAGTTGACAAGTAAAGCGATTGATTACTTGGATTCGCATAGAGTGAAGAATGCGATTATTCTCGCGGCTGGTATTTCTGCACGGTTTGTTCCACTGTGTTATGAAACTCCCAAAGCTCTTTTGAAGGTGAAAGGGGAGGTGATGATAGAAAGACAGATTAGACAAATAAAAGAAGCGGGAATAGAAGAAATAGTTGTTGTAGTCGGGCATATGAGGGAGAAGTTTTACTATCTTCGGGAAAAATATGGTGTAAAAATAGTTGAAACTGATACGTATAAGGTTAGGAATAATCATGCGAGTGTATATGCTGCGAAAGAATACCTCGGACAAACTATAGTCACTTCATCAGATTTGTATTTTAATAAAAACATTTTTCAAGGATATGCGTATGATTCGTTTTATTGCACGGTATACAAGGAAGGTGAAACAGACGAGAGGGGTGTTGATACTGATAAATATGATCGCATAATACGGACATATTATAAAGCTAGAGATTGTTGGGTCACTTTAGGATATGCTTACTTCAATACAAGATTTTGCAACAACTTTTTAGAAATACTAGAACGGGAATATAACAAACCGGAATCGTTGCCAAAATTTTGGGCAGACTTTCAAGATGAGAATCTTGATGAGTTGTTTATGTATGCCAAGCGGGTGGACAATGATGTAATATATGAGTTTGATTCCTTAGAAGAATTAAGAGAATTTGATAAAGGCTATTTTACGAGCGCAAAATCGGCTTTGTTGACGGATATTGCAAATTATTTAGGCGTAGAGGAAAGTGAGTTGAAGCAGTTTAAGCCGATCACCAAGGAGGACTTGGGAAGGGGGTTCACATTTCTTTGTCAACAAAAACGATATATCTGTAAAATTTCGAAGAGGCTGAAAATAGAGAGTATTAAGCGATTTGATGATTCTATTCAGGAACTAGTCAATCTGACAGAGAGTTTTTCTACTTATTATGATATGACGCTTCCTCTTTGCGCTGCGGAAAATGTTATTTCACCGTTCGTTAAAATGCCGTTATCAATGGGGTTTCAGGAACGTTATATAGTGGGGAACACGTATTCGTATGAGGCGGGGGATAATTTTATTGGGAGTACATATTTGCTACCGTTTTATGAAATGATTTCAAAGAAGTGTAACGAAATATTTCACGCAAAATATACTGATGCAAGAACTCTTACTGGAATGAATTGCTTAATGATGGTACTTACATCATTGTCGTCGGCGGGCGAAAAGATACTGATACTAGGCGCACACGCGGGCGGGCATTCGTCTGTAAAACCCATTGCAGAAAGATTGGGGCTAAAGGTGGGTGAGGTACCATTTGATTATTCTATTCATGATATTGATTACGATGCGCTAAATGAAACGATTGAGAAAGAGATAGTTGATTTCATATTGTTGGCACCATCTGATATTATACATCCGTTGGATGTTGCGAAAATAAATACAAAAAAAACTGTGTTATTATATGATGTAAGCCAAATCATGGGCCTCATTGGCGCGGGATTGGTAGAGAATCCATTGGATGTGATGGAAAACTGCGTGTTGTTTGGCGGAACACATAAAACATTTCCGGGGCCGGCATGCGGACTGATCATGACGAATAGCAACGATTTACATGATAGACTTGAGAGAACTATAAATCCTATATATATCAGACATACGCAAATGCATCAAAAAGTAAGTCTTCTTTTTTCACTAATTGAATTTGAAATTTTTGGAGAGGACTATGAGCGACATATAGTAGAACTTTCCAATGAACTAGGGAAACAATTGGATGATTTGGGGTTTGATGTTGGAAGAATATCGGAAAATGAGTACTCTAGAACACATGAACTTTTTATTTATTTAGAAAAAGATGTAATGGAAAGGGTTTACAATAATAGTAAGCGCTTGGGGATAACGCTAAATAAAAAACAAAAAAAATTGTTTAAAGGATATGGAATTCGCTTGGGCACGCAGGAGATAGCACGATATGGATGGCCTAAAGAATCGATGAAAGATGTGGCTGGGATTATATATGAAATCTCGAAGCCGGTGGAAGATGGAGAAAGAATAAACAAATTGTTTGGCAATTTGCCAGCTAAAAAAATCCAGTATACTTTTGACCATTCTGTTAGAGCGAGATTTGATGGGATTGTTTCTCGAATGATGTATTTTTGAGCACGGAGATATAACATGTTGCAGGATTTGATTAGCGTAATAATTCCAATCTATGGCGTGGAGAAGTATTTAGATGAATGCATTTCGAGTGTATGCAATCAGACCTATAGAAATCTGGAAATTATTTTAGTCGACGATGGTAGTCGGGATAGGTGTCCGCAATTGTGTGACGCGTGGAGTATGAGAGATGATCGTATAAGAGTCATACATAAGAAAAATGGCGGGCTGCATAGTGCAAGGCAAGCAGGCATAAGCACTGCTCGAGGGAAGTACGTAGGATATGTTGATGGCGATGATTATATAGAGCCAGATATGTATGAAAAAATGATTTCATTAGCACAGATATATGGTGCGGATGTAGTTGAAACGGGTGTGATAAATACATGGGAAAAATATGAAAGAATGGCCACGCCCCTATTACCCGAGGGCATGTATAGAGGAGAAGAGTTTACATTAAGAGCTGCGCCTTTTTTACTATATAGTGGAAAGTTTTATAATCATGGGATTTTTGGATATATGTGGAATAAGCTTTTTTTGCGTGAAAAACTAATGATATATCAAATGATGCCAGATTATAGCAATAATTTATCGGACGATGTGATGTGTTCCTATCCGTGTATAGCAGAATCCAGATCTTTATATATTAGTCATCAATGTTTATATCATTATCGTGTTCGGGGAGATTCACTAAAAAGAGCTGGAAGAAGAGATGTATACGAAAAAATTCGGGCATGCTATGATGATTGGATTTCGAGGTTTAAGAATTGCCCGGCATCTGATGGATGGAATAACCAGATTCAAGCATTTGTATTATATTTATTATTATCGAAAGCTGTTTATGTATTTGATGAAGGGGAAAAGGACAGCTATTTGAAGCCGTTTGGAGGCGTGCGGAGCGGGAGCTCAATCGCTCTTTATGGCGCTGGAATGGTGGGAAGGAATATATATGATTATGTATCACGTAAATCTGACATAAATGTTGTGTGTTGGGTGGATAAGAACTATGAGAGTCTGCGTGATCCGTGTGTTGTTGCGCCGGAGATATTAAGAGATATGCAGTATGAGTATGTAATTATTTGTGTTCTTATGGAGGAGATAGTTGAGGAAATAAAGTCGGATTTGAGTAAAATGAATATTCCGGAAAGCAAAGTGCGATGGATAAATAATCAATATGTATCTAATCCACAGGAAATATTAAAGAGGATTCATATTATTTAAAGACGAGAAGGAGAGAGGGGATGGAAGTACCGGATAAGTATGTGTTTCCGATCTGTGAAAATGAAGGTGCAATTGACTCTACGATTCGAAAAATATATGAACGTTTGGCTGATGAGGAAACCGAGGCGATATTTGAAGACCGTTTGATGTACAGTTTGACTAGTGATTACAGATATATCAGACGTATGGTCCTTCGAAGAAAAGAAGGAAGGCGGCTGTATGATACGCTCCAAAAGGCGCAGGAACATGGCCCTATATATGTTTATGGCGCCGGAATAAAGGGGACGAGAATTGTGTCTATTTTTCCAGATATAAACTGGGGAGGTTTTGTTGATCAGAAAAAGGGGGGGGTAAATAAAGGCTTAACAATATACAAACCAGATTATTTACTTCAGGTTGCTGGATATGTATTGGTTTCAAATCAGGTAGATCCATGGACAATAAAAAGCACATTGGTTGGAGAAGGAGTGCCGGAGGATAAAATTCTTATTCTGCGGGAATTTGATGGAAATGACAGTATCTACTTTGATGATGACATTTTTCCAAACAGATTTGGTGATTCTGAGAAGGCCTTTATAGATGTTGGAAGCTTTGATGGAACGGATACAATACGTTATCTGAATTGGAGAAAAAGACAAGTACCTATTCGAGTATTTGAGGCTGATAAGAACAATTATGCCTTATGTGTAGAAAACCTGGCTGGGCAGGACAAGACTAGAATATACAACATCGCTTTATCAGATAAAAGAGAAAAACGTTTTTTTGACGCAAAGGGAACATCGAGTTCGAGATTTGCGAATGCTGGCGAAGAAGTGTCGACAGATATGTTAGATAATATATGTGCCATTGATAGTGTTGGATATATAAAAATGGATATAGAAGGCGCAGAGGGGGAGGCGCTTATGGGGGCAAAAAAAATAATAAAACAGCAATCACCAGTTCTTGCGGTAAGTATTTATCATCGAAGGAGTGATATATGGGAAATACCTAGGATGATAATTGAGAATAGTGATGATTATGTTTTCTTTTTGCGACATTACACGGTTGGTGTAACAGATACGGTGCTTTATGCGGTTCCACGTCAATAAGATAAACAAGATACTTTAATTATTTGAAGGTTTGTCAAAATGGGGAAAATACGAAAGCCATTGTATATCGAGGACTTGGTTGCAGAGATAGGAAGTAGATCGATAGTGCTGGTCGGCGCTGGACGAGTAGCGAAGAGTATCGTGGATAAATATGAATGGAATATCAAGTATGCGGTTGATAACGATTCTACCAAGGCGGGGACATTGATAGTCGGAGCTAAAATGAGCATACCGGTTTTTGGATGGGACTATCTTAGAACGAATTGTGAGACCAATATGGTTTTATTATTGACGCCGGTCTACACTGACGAATTAGTAGAGATAATCAGGCTAGATAATGCGTTAAAAAATACAGATATTTTTTTATATTCCTATATTTGGTCTATACAGTGGGATACTTCGAGGATCGAAGCGTCATTGGCTCCTTTTGATTTAACGAGGTCGGAGATAGAATTAATTCCCAGAAAATTACACTATTTTTGGTTTTCGGATAATCCGTATCCTGATAAAATCAAAAGGTGTATAGAAAGTTGGCATAAGTTTTGTCCAGATTATGAAATAATTAAATGGGATCTAAATAATTATCAAACAGAAAATCTATTCTGCAATGAAGCACTGTCATTGGGAAGGTGGGCATTTGCTTCTGATTATGGTAGATGTGATGTGCTGTACAGGTTTGGTGGAATATATTTAGATTCAGATGTTGAGCTGATTAAACCGTTAGATGATTTGCTTCATGATAGTGGCTTCTTTTGTTTCGAAAGCACGCGAGGGGTGGATCCGGGATCCGGTATGGGGAGCGAAAAAAACAATAATATACTAAATGAAATAAGAAAGAAATATGATGATATTCATTTTGTGAACGAAGATGGAAGTGAAAATAGAGTTAACATTATCGATCAATATACAGATGTATTAAAACAACATGGGCTTGTTACGAACGGAAAATATCAAATAGTAGAAGGAATGGCTGTTTATCCACCGCTTGTACTAAGCCCGTATAGTTATCGGACGGGAATTACGAGTATTTATGAGAAGACATTTGCGGTACACCACTGGGAATCATCTTGGGTGACGGATGCGGAACGAAAAGAAATATGTGAAAGAAAAAGCTATATATCCAGCAAAGTGGTTTCTTTGATTCAGAACTATATACAATCATAGGGTGAATAATATAATGATACATATTTGCATGGCACTTCATGATGAATCTGGGAAGTATAGCAAGTTTACAACGACTGCAATTGCTTCTGTATGTATGAATACAAATC
>Ga0247610_10002042_pt1 | contig 23983 bp, 23 predicted proteins | sample 174DNAGHGhighgp2_FD_193483 | JGI IMG/M metagenome (GOLD analysis project Ga0247610, IMG submission 193483) | Sheep rumen microbial communities from Palmerston North, Manawatu-Wanganui, New Zealand - 1742 DNA GHGhigh gp2 | ecosystem: Host-associated > Mammals > Digestive system > Stomach > Rumen...
TCTTTCCTGCTGATTCATCACTATATTCTTTTTCATCATATAGATTATAAAGGTCAAGTATATTTGACTCTTTTAAGTTACTTGATATACTTTCACTTAAACTCTTTTTATTCATAATCTTTCTCCCTTCAAAAGCATAACCAAAAGTTCTTGATTGGTCAGACTGAAGTCTTGAGCCAATACCTTGCTTTATGGCTTTACTAAAATTCATTGTTGACTTTTTAAATCGCTGTAAAATATTTCCTTTAACATTTAATATACCAAAGAAAGAGTCATCTTTCCAGATGATACTTTCTTGGTTTATTTTTTGTGCAATGGATAAAGCATCTTTTTTACTTATTCCATAAATAATTAAAGACTCTTCATTTGTAATTCTACCAGTTAATTGATACTGATAAGTTCCATATAATTTATTATAACCTAAATGACCATATTTTCTTTCGTATCTTTTAACTAGTAGCTTTAATTCAGAATACCTATTTTTATGAGTATCTTTATCTTCAGAACCAATTATTGCAAATTGTCCTTGACTTTTAGTATGTTGATATATTCTACCATAACTTGCTTCATTTAGTTCTTTCATATATTCCTCCTAATGTCCTGCATAAGGGTTAGTTTGATACTTAGGTCTTCCATCCCACTTAGATAGATATTCAAAACTACTTAAACTTGTTAATGTTCCATCTGCTCGTGCAGACACGGTATATATTTTATCACTTGCGAACTCATCTCCAGGGATTACACTATCATCATAGCCACCTTCACCACGGTCAACATATTGTTGAGTTAATTCCTTAAGGTCTATTCTTGAACCTCTAACATTAACAACTTTATAAAAATCAATATTAGTTTGGTCATAACCCCAACTTGTATAATAAATATCTCCAATTTTTACATCGTGGTCTTTTGTTAATCTTCTTTCTTGTTTTCTTTGAGCATTTACTTCAGCTCTATATGCTCGTCTATCTAAAAATTCTTGAATAGCCTTATCTCTATATTCTTCATTAGGGTATGTTGCATAGATTTGTGGTTTCTCGGCTCTTCCATACCAGATGGCTGCCATTGGTCTTCCTTTACTAGTTGTTCCCTTAATAATTAATGAATTGTCTGTTGACTCTTCTGAATAACTATCTCCTAATTCTTGTTTTAAATAATCTATATAACCAGGTCTTGGATTTACAGACTCATTCATATTTTCTTCTGTTCTATCTAATACATATTTATCATATACCTCTTTAATTATTTCATCATTTTGAAGAGTTATTTGTTCTCCATGGTCTACAAAGTCAAGTATATAATAAACTAAGTCATTTGCTGTATTCATTGCAGCATCTTTTGACTCATAATTATGTTTAATATTATAATAAATAGTATCAAATAAATGTTGCTCTACCATTTCATTTGCATAAGAATCTTGTGTTCCTCCAAATACATCGTCATCATCATACATTAAATCTTCATAATACATCTCTAAATCATTTAATATTTGATTTCTAAAACTTCCATAAGTAGGAACTTCAAATGTTTCATCTTCTTTTAAATATTGTAACATTGTTCTTGTATCTCTATTCATATTTCCTCCTATCCTATTTGAACATATTTCTTACATTTTTTACATATATAAGCATGCTTAGAAACTCCCAAATATGTTTCTCCATCTGGTTTATAATCTACATCATATTCTTCAGGACACTCACACCATATATCTTCTGGATCTACAAGTGCATCTCTATAAGCCTTTGTTTCAGGAAGATTTCTTATTTCCTCTGGAGTAAAATAACCTTTCATATCTCTACAGAATTGTCTAAACTCTTGCTCTATTTCTTTTCTAATTTCTGGCTTTGCTTCATCATATTTGGCTTGTACTTTTGCAACAATATCTGGGTCAATAGTTACTGTTTCTATTTCTTTTAAATTATTTAATATTTGATGTTGAATTCTCATATTTCCTCCTATCTATTAACTTCTCTAGGAGATAGCCCTTGTTGACTCTTAATAATTCCATTGGCTTCCATTTTATCTATTAATCGTCTAGCCTCAGAATATGACACTTGTAATCCTAATTGAAGCATTGCTGTTGAAACTTTTTTATTTTTTCTAGTTAATTCTACAGCCTTTTCATAATTTGTATCTTCTTCTTGTTTTTGTTCTCCAGAAGTTTCTTGTGGTTTTTCTTCTTCTCGACTTCCATATTTATTAGTAACATTTTTTACTATTTGATTAACTTCGTCATCAGAGACATAAGCACCTTGAACTCTCTTAGCATTAGATGCTCCTATTGGTTTATATAACATATCTCCTTTTCCAAGAAGTTTTTCTGCTCCTCCTTGGTCAAGAATTGTTCTTGAGTCAACTTGTGATGGAGTTGTAAATGCAATTCTTGAGTTTATATTAGATTTAATAACACCAGTAACTACATCAACAGAAGGTCTTTGTGTTGCAACAATTAAATGAATGCCTGCTGCTCTCGCTAATTGAGTTAATCTTTTAATTGAACCTTCAACTTGTTTTCCAGCAACTTGCATAAGGTCTGCAAGTTCATCAATAATACAAACAATATAAGGCATTGGTTTTGCTGATTTACCAGACTCATTATATTTAGCAACTAAATTATTATATGACTCTATATTCTTAACTTCAACTTTATTAAAGGTTTCATACCTTTTGTCCATTAAATTACATAAGTCATCTAATGTATCTGCTGCTTTTTGTGGGTCAGTAACTATCGGCATTAATAAATGTGGAATAGATTTATAAGCAGATAATTCTACTCTCTTAGGGTCAATTAAAACTAATCTAACTTGGTCAGGACTATAAGTTTCTATTAAACTACATATCATTGAGTTAATACAAGCAGATTTACCAGAACCAGTAGTTCCTCCAATTAGTATATGTTGAAGTTTAAGTATATCTGCTGAGACAACATTTCCATTAGTATCTTTTCCTAGAGCCATACTAACTCCTGATTTATCTGATTTTTCTAATACATCACTTAAACTTACATTAGCACTTTCCTTATTAGGAACTTGAATACCCAAAGTTGTATCTCCTTCAACAGGTCCGATCGCAACTTGACTAACCGCAAGTCCCATAGCAATTTCTTTATTTAAATTACTAACTTCATTTATTTTAACACCAGAGCCAAGTTTATACTCATATTGTGTAACTCTAGGTCCTACTTTTGCATTAACTAATGTTGCATTAATATTATAATTTTTTAATATTGCAGAAATCTTTTCTCCTGTTTCTTTTAACTCAGGAGACAAATTATTTTCTACTTTATTCTCTTCTTCAGGTTCTTTCTCTTTAACTAGTTTTTCTAAATTATTTTTTGTTTTAAAAATAAGTTCTTGATTATTATCACATCTACTAGCAATTTCTTGCGAAAGGTCTTTAGATAATTTATGTTTTTCTTCATCATAATATCTACTAAATAATTCTTGAGCTAACTCTTCTGGATCTGCATCTTCATATAGATAACTCATTATACTTTCAGTTAATTTCATAAATAATCTCCTTTCATAATATTATATATAATTTCTACCAACTTTAACTTCGGTTATTTTTGGTAGTCTTTTTCTTTTGTAAACTTTTCTCAAATGTTTCTAATTCTTGTGAAATTTTAACAGGGTTTCCATTCTTATCTACTATAACTGTTACCCACCAACAAGATTTATCATTATTAAAACCCATACTTCTTTCATAAGGAGTTAAATCTTGTAGACAACTTGTTTGAAAACAATGTGTTTTTCCTTGCTTCATATAAAAGGCTTGATGAATATGTCCTGTTTGTAATATATGTGGTCTTTCTTCTATAGGAATTGAATCAAGGTATTTTTGAAGTTTATATGATTTTGCATAAGATGAGCCTCCAATACCGTGATATAGACGGATTCTTAATTTTCCAATCATTAAATCTTCACAGTCAGACCCTAAATAATGAAGGTCTTGTCTTTGTTTACATATATCTTTTATTATATCTGTTCCATTATTCTTATACCACATTGCTTCATGATTTCCAGAAATTATAAATGTTGGTATTTCTGACACAGGATATTTATCTATTACATAATCTCTTTGACCTGAATAAGATGTTTCTTTTAACTCATAAATATGTTGTGGACGAGTACTTCTTCCGTCAACCATATCCCCGGAGTGAAGAATATAATTTACTCCTCTTCTTTCTGCCTCTTCATATAAATATTTTAAAATATCTAATCTATCATATTGTGATGCTAAATGTGTATCTGATATTAATAATAATTTAATTGTTTCTAAATTATTTGGAAGCATATAAACATCACTTTCTTTTATTGGTTTATTTAATTTTATTACCTTTCCATCAATAATATCATATAAATAACCTTTTTCTTTTAGAATTGTTATTAACCCATAGACTTCATAGTCTTTAAGTCCTAAATCTTTACTTATTACTGTAATATCTTTATTTTTACATTTTCCTAAATAAATCTTTAATTTTTCTAAAAGTTCGTCCATTATTCCTCCTCAACTCTTTTAACTAAACAATCTCCACAAAGTGGAATATATTTTTCATCCCCTAAAAGAACAGTTCCGTCTTTTGGAACCAAACAATAAGTATATTTAGCATCTTTTCCGCAATCTTTACATTCTGCTGTTAAATTAACTATTTCATCTGCTACTGATAATATATCAGGCATAATGCCAAAAGGAGTCGACCAGGAAGCCAAATTAAGCCCAGCAATATAAATATCTATTTTATCTTTAATCGTGAGCCAGACAAGCCCAGAAACGTCTCCAGACAAGAATTGTGCTTCATCTATTAGTATTGTATCTATATTTGGAGTTATATATTGTCTTATTTCAGATAAATCACTAATTACTATTGACTCTAACTTAGTTCTCGCACATCTTGATTTAATATAAGATTTATCTCTTTTATCTTTACTTGGTTTAAAACATAATACATTATTTCTATTTGGGTCATATTTCTTTAAATAAGTCTTAACTAGTGCATAAGACTTTGATGCAAACATTGGTCCTGTAAATACTTTAATCATTATTCTACCTCTATTTCTATTAATTCTTGTTCTGATAAGTTCTTTTTAAAGTTTATTAAATCTGCAAGTTCAGGGTCATCTTCCTCCTCTTTATCTTCTGCTTTTTCAGGCTCTTTCATTTTCTCTAAGGTCATAGTAATAAGTTCAAATGCTGAATCTATTCCTTCCTTGCTATTAAGGTCAATTACTCCAACTTCTTCTCGTTTTCCATTATATCTTACTTCACATAGAAGGTCTCTATTACTCTCTCTATAATCTTTTTTATTAATATGCTGATTATAAAAATAAAATTGTAATTCATTATAATCTTTATCATACCCTAGATAAAGTTGAAACCCGGGTTCATTCTTTATAGGAGACATCATCATTTTATAACCATAAGCATTAAATAAAGGAAATAAACCTTGAACTATATTCTTTTGATAACTCTGATCCATTGGTCTGTATTCCTTAGGACCATATAGTCTTTTCCATACAGATGCCTCATTCATTTTCTTTAGGTTTAGTAAAATATTAGTTTGAACTTTCATATTAACACCTCTGTATTTAATATATAAAAAGAACTCATTAAGAGTTCTTTTCATTATTAATCAAATCTTCTAATTTATCTACAACTTGTCTCTTCATTCCTTGGTCTTCTTCAGGAACTGCTTCTCCAACAATATCTGTTAAAATATCACCTTTATCAATGCTAGGTATAATCTGTATAGTCTTTGCTAAGTCAGCCATTATTTCTACTCTTGATAAACCAAGATATTCTTCCATTTCTGACCAGTCCCATTGAGCAACCATATCATATTGATTTTGAACAGCAAGAGGTTGTTTCTGCATTTTATCTTCTTTATTACCTTCAAGATATTTATTCATATCGTCTGAAATAGCAAGTAAAACAAATGGTCTAGTACAATAATCTATTACTGATAAAATGTGCTTACAAGCACCTCCATTTAATCTTACATTATTAACCTTAGGGGCTTGTATTGCTTTCTTTAAATTAGGTATTCTATCATCAATGTATAAGAAGTCGTATTTATATGCTTGATGAGCCCAAGCCCAATAAGCAAATGATTCATCAGTACACCAAACATTTACATCTTGATTTTGTAGATTTTTCTTTATATCATCGGGCATAATTTTATTTCCTGATTTTATAATATCTTCAAATGGCTTCATATCTTTAAATTCTATTGTTTGATAATGATAACCATTTCTTGATTGAGATGTTGTTTTAAAGTTTAATATTCCAAACTTACTCATTCCTAAATAAGTTGTTTTAACTTTTCTACTTCTATTAATTCTTTCAGGGTCTTGGTTCCTAGACTTCTGTTTTATTTGAGATAACTTCATTTCAGTTAGATATTCTTCTTTATCTTTATGTAAAATATTACAAATAGTATTTTCAATATCCTCTGAGTTATCATTATTTAAATTAGATATTGCATTATTAATATCTGTATAACCAAGTTGTTTTAACTTAGTTTCTATAGTCTTAGTTTCATCAGTATTAGCACCATGTACTAATTTAGATAAAATTTCTTTCTTTTTATCTACCGACATTTCTTCCTTTAACTGTTTATCGTGGTTAGTCATTTGAGTATTTATCTCAATTGTATTAGATGTTTTACTTCTTTTAACTCTATCTCCTAGACTGTCTACTACTTTTTTATTCATTGGTAAAATATCTTCATTAACCTCTTCTAAAGGAACCTTATCTAGTACCTTTAAGTTTCTCATAGAAATAATTACACCTGCTGTCCTTGATTTCCAAGGAATACTACAAGGAGTATACTCTATTAAATATTTATAACCTTCTTCAATATAGTCATATAACTTTTTAGAATAGGTAATGGCTTCATGACATGCATCATTAAAACAAAAATAATAAGTAATTCTGCCACCTCCCCAACTAGGGAAATACATTTTTGTATCTAGGGTAAACCACTTTTTAACTCGCTTATTAGAGTCTCCTCTACCTCCACCAATAAGTGAGGCAATGGATTCTCCCTCATCAAGCTCTCCCCTATTTACTTTCCACATATCTTTGGAATAGTCTTCAGGGACCATATTAAATATTTCATCACACATTTCTTTTGCATAGTCTGGCTCTATTACATATTCTTTATTTAAGTTCCAATATGCTGATGGTCCTTCTCCATGTTGTGCTCCCATAGCAAGCCAATCACATATTCTTTCTATGGTATATAATTTATATTCTTCTTCATCTATATCATCTTTAAGATTATTTTCATTATCACACCAATAATTCCAATGATGTTTATTATTTTTAATATGATGATTTACTGCTACATCAAACTCTTCACCCATTTTTTCTTCATCATCATTCTTAGGATAAAAATGATGTAGGTATGCTGACCATTCAGGTTCTTCATATTTTGAGGCATCGTGTTTTTTAACAATTTCTCTTAATTCATCTATATGTTCTTTAACATAAGGAATATCTAATGTGTATAGTATTTCTAAGGCTTTAGATACATTTCCTATATGTCCTGTTAAATATTCTCTATATTGTTCTTCTGGACTCATATTATTACCTCCTTATTTAATATATAAAAAAAGAACTCTTAGAGTTCTTTTTATTGTTCTACTTTTTTAACAAGTATTTTAGTATGACTTATACTATTATATTGAGTATCAATAGCAACACCAACAACAGTAAAAATAAGGTCAGGCTCATCAGATATAGTAAACTTGGTTCCATTTTTTATTTCTGGTTCCAAAGTATTAAGCAACTCTACATTTTCTTCTTGATACCCTTCATCTGAACCCCAGTAGTCAGAATGATAATTAAATCTTTCTGCTTCATTGACTGTTTTTACTATTTTAAAGTAATTACTATCTGAACTACTTAAAAATTGGTCTTCTTCTTCAATATCAGGCGGATATTCATAATTAGGAATAAAATTGTATAAATCATAAACATCTTTAAATGCTTCTTCTGATTCAATAAGATAATCAATTATTTTTTTCATAATAAACATAACCTTTCTAATTTTAATATATTATTTATTGACAATATTTAATAAACCTTCCATATCACTAATTTGATAGTTTCCTTCAGGTTTATTATTAATAACCCAATTTAATACCTCTTTAGTAAATGATTTATTTTCTTCTAAAGATAAATCTTTTACTAAATGTTCTGTTTGCCAGTCATCAAAAAGACAGTCTTCAGGAAACTTGTCTGGGTCTTCATTTACAATTCTAAAGGTAAAATAATTATTTTGTTCACTAAACCAGTCATCACTTCCTAAGAAGTAATTACCATCTTTTAATTTACCAGTATATATGTATACTCCACCACCAGTATAGCAAGGAGTAGCGTACTCAATAGAATTATTTTGTTCTTTAATACTTGATTCATTTATAGACTCTTCAGGAACAGAATCATCTGTTTCATAAGGATTACTATTTCTAAAACTTTTAACAGCCCCAATAGTTATATTATAAATTTCTTCATATTCTGGAGTTGGTTTAATGTCCCAACCTCTATCATAATTAACTACACAGTTATCCTCCTTATCAGCAATATATAATTTAGATATAGGACCATTGTCTATTCCAAATTCAGAGCCTTCCTGGTATACTTTAGCATTAACTCTATATATATTATCATTTATAGAAATATCTCCTATTATCCAAATAGGGTTATCCTTATCATTATGAAGATTAGTAGTAATCTTTTTACCTTCAAAGTTTCCTTCAAAAGATTCATTTAACTTTTTACCATTAACAGAGATAATTTCATCTGGTGAAATATAGTCAAAATCTTTTACTCCTTGAGGATCTTTACAAGAGATTGAACCATCATCATTTACTTTCTTAACAGTAGTTTTCATTAAGATATTTGGTTTATTACTAAACTTACCATTATCTTTATAACCTGTTGAATAAAACTCTACTTCATCTCCAACTTTTAAATTTAATTTATTTTCTTCTTTTAAATTATTTTTACCTAATTCTTTATCAATATATTCTTTAACTTCTTTATAACTAAAGAACTGTGTTCCACCTTTTGGAATAAAGTTAAGTTCTTTATTTCTAAGTGGAATATAACAAGTATTTCCATGGTCTCCCTTTTCAATACTTATCTTAATACCTTTATATTCTTTTTCTCCAGCGTCTTCCCAAAACTCTTCATTTAATGAATACTCAGTTAAGGCTTCATACTGTTCCATTCTAATACTATTTAATTCTATTATCATTTTTTCAATAGTACTTATTGCTCGGTTATCTTTACATTCTGCTCTTACCTTTAATAAGGCTTGTTCTGCATCATTACATAAGTAATACCATTCTTCTTTACCTTCATTTAATCTTAAATTATTTAATATTTGATTATGTGCTTTCATGCTATCACCTACATATATACAGGGTATTCAATAGATTCTGCACTACCATAGGCTTCTTCTAGTTCTATCATATCTCTTAATAGTCTACCATAGAAACCTTGACTTTGTGAAAACTCAGATGCAACCTCTTTTACCCTTTCCCAATCAAATTGGTCTTCAATCTTTAAAGTATTTCCTTCAAGAGCACTAATTAAATCAACATCATCAAGACAATCTTTTACTCGACAAACATTATCTTCTGGAGCATTTATTTCTTCGGATTCATTAAATATTAGTTCAAGGTCGGCGTCTACTTCCTCTTTATTTCCGTTATTTAATTTTTCTACTTCATTTTTAACTTCTTCTTTAGAAATTTCTCCAGCCTCATATTTATCTATAAGTTTCCAGATTGCTTCATCCTTTTCATCTTTAGATTCTTTTAAAGAAGTTTTTTTACTTACTTTAATTTTAATTTCTTTTGTTGGCTCTGCTGAAATACTTTCTATTAAAGTTTTTCCTAATTTTCCCATATTATTACCTCCCTATATTAGTTCTCATTACTTCATTCATTGGAACTTTAATTGCATTATAGTAGAAGAATGGAATTGTTTCTCCTGTTTCTTCATCAATTAAATCTTCATAATTTATATATCTCCATTTAGCCGTTGTAGTATCAGAACTATCTCCTGCTAAAACCATATCATCTATACCTTCTTTGATGTCATATACATAAATACCCCATGTATTAGATACAGTATAAACTCCTATTGGTTCTCTTCCAGAAACATCTTCTGTTCTTGATTTATCAACATCAGTCCAATAATCTACCTCAGATTGAACTTCATCTGTATCTAAATCTGGATCATTGTCTATTTCTGGAAAACTAGACTCGTCAAGTGGTTTAATATCAACTTCATCATAGTCATAAGTTTTGCCATCCTCTTCACTTGCTTGGTCAGCAACATCTAAAAGTAATTCATCAGTTATATCTGATTTATCTCCTTCCCAATAAACTTTACCATTTACCCAAAGACCAACTTGGGCAGACTCTTTAAATACTGACATCATTTTTGAAACTGTATTAGACTTTCCATTATAAGAAACACTTCCTGCATCTTTCTTATTTGCTCTACCTATGGTACTTTTTGTTTGGTCAAGTATAGAAATAATACTACCAGGTTCAGCATCATTTACCTGTTTTTTAGCATATTCAATAGCTTCATCTTCACTTGGAAAAGAGTTTGTAGATGTTATTTCATTATTTTTTTCAATAACAACTTGGTATTCTGATGTATTATTTGGAGTTTGTTCTGATTCATTAATAGAATCTGATTTAGTATTATAAGTTTGACCACTAATAATAACATTATCTTTATCTCCTATTAATCTTTTAAAGAAAGAAGGGTCAACAGGTTTAAAGTCATAAGGGTAATGGCTTGTTCCACCTCCACCCCATCTTCTTGTGCTTCCATGGTCATAATCAATTACAGTATATCGTGGGTTTCCATTTTTAAATCTCCAATCAGTAATATTTAATGCTTTATCTGGAGTAATTTCCCAACTAAGGTTATACTTATTACGTTCAATAAAACCTTCAAGCATCCATTGACCAGAAAAATCATTTGTTTTATATCTTGTTATTAAATACTTATTATTTACTTTAACTACTGGATAAGTTTCATTCTCAGTGTATAAAGCAAAGTATTCTATATTATTAATTTCCCCTAAATCAACATCAGGAATCTGAATACCTTTCTTTTCTTTACCTTTACTATATTTCTTAAATTCTTCTCCTTGATAAGTATACTCTTGACCATCAACTACTACTTGAACTCCAGTAATCGCTTTTACACCAAACTCAGCATCATTTGCTCCTTGACAAATGTTTTCTGGAGTAATCTTATCTATTTCATAAGGGTACATTTCAATAGTTCCTTCATCACCATCCCAGGTAGTAACATAGGCAATACCACTAACTTCATAGGATTCATAAAGTGATTTTAATATTTTGTTACTAATTTTCATAACTTCCTCCTTTAATTATTATAATATAATAATTTAAAAAGGTTATCTGGTTATTTCTACCAGATAACCACTATATCTATAATAATATATAATTAGTTATCATTAACTATTATTTTGTTCTTCTTCATATTCTGCTACTGTCTTTATATTAGTTAGCCAAGCAAACTTATCTAAAATCCAATCTTTTTCTATTTGACTTTTAACTATAATTAAGCAATTAGCTGGAACACAATACTGAGGAGTAGCCGAATTTCCAAACATAGTATCATATCTAGTAACATTATCAAAAGTAAAATTACGAATATCTAAAAATTTTAAAGAAGTACAAATAGCAAAAGTACTTATCATAGATGTAACATTAGTTGTTGTCCATAGGCTTATATCTAGTTCTTCTAACGAAGAGCATCCCATAAAGGTATGAGCAAGACTTGTTATACTAGTAGCGGGAGTTTGATTTATATTAATTATATTTTTTAAACTAGAACAGTATCTAAAAATTCCTTGAAAACCACTATTAGTAATATTAGATAAATCAAATTTTGATAAATCAATAGTCTCTAAAGACTCACAATGATCAAACATATAATTAATACTTGTAGGTTTTACAATCATTCCAAGGTCAAGATTAAGTTCTTTCAACATCTTATCATTTATAAAAGTGAAGCAAGAACCAATATTAACTGTGCTAAATTTAACCCCAGACATATCAACAGCTATTAATTTGCTCTTATTATTAAAAGTTACTGGAGTTGTTGTATAATTATTAAAAGTAAAATTTTTTAATATTAATGTTTCAAGATTATTACAACTAGCAAGAAAATTTTGCCATCTATGAAAATCAGCCTGACCTATCATATTGGTAAAATCTATATATTTTACATTAGTTAACTCGCTAAATGGGTAGTAGTTCATAAATTGACAATTTCCTAAATTACCATTTTGCCAAATTAAAGTTTCTAAGCCAGATGGAAAAGCATTTACTAATGTAGTATATGGGTCTAATGATTGAGATAATTTCATTCCACTAATATTTAAATATTTTAACTTAGACATTGAACGAAAAGCATTTCCTACAGTAACTATTGACTTTGAAGAAGACCAGGTCCAGCCTGATAAATCTAAAGCCTCTATATTATTACTATTACTAAATAAGTTAGTCATATTTACTACAGACTGAGCATCTACTTTTTTATAAATAAAGTCTTCTAATGGATAATTTTTGAAAAAACCAGTAGAATCCGCAGGCAGTACTATAGTACTATTTACCGTACTAGTTATTTTTGCTATATCAGCAGAACTATTTAATCTAGGAAAGGTACCTATAACAAGACCTGTGCCCTTAACAAATTTTTTATCTGATAAAACATCAGCAGCTGTAACATCATCCCCAAAATCAATACCTACCCAAGCACTACCATTATAAGTATAAAGACCAAAGTATTCTGCTTTTTGATATTGTATAACATCAAAGAATTTTGTTAAATCTCCCAAAGTATCAGAGGTTGAAATAGAATCATTAGGTACTATTATAGGTATGTCTGTTTGTACTTCAAAGGTGATACCGTCTTGAGTATTATATCTATAATTTCCTGCAGATGTACTAACAGTTATATATTTTTCTTGATCTGTTACATAGTATAACATACTAAAACCTTGCCAAGAATCACTACTACTTTGACTATAATTTAAAGAAGACCAGGCTTGTAATTCATTTTCTAAAACTACTGTTGGTTTAAACTGAATTTGAACACCAGCCTGTATAGTTTGTGTTGCAGGTATAATATTATATATCTCATCACTCATTACTAAACATACATCGCCTTCTTTTGCATAAGTTAAAGCATCTCTCTCAGCGATACTAGCAACTTTAAAAGCACCTGAAGACATAGTTTCGATTTTATCCGCTAAGGAAGTAAAATCATCATTTTCACTAATATCTACTCCCTTAGCAGCCATATTTGTTTTTAATGTTGTTAAGTCATCTGAAATACTTTGTAATAATTCTGTTGTAGTATAATTCATTATTCACCACCTCCATTAGTATTTGGAGTTGTAAGAGTTGCAAGAATTGAATTTATATTACCAATCTTACTTGTTAATTCAGTCATAACAGTAGTTTGTGTCCAATGAGCTGCTGTCCATTGTTCTGCTGTTGATATATCAGTATTACATACATATAATACTCCATTATACAAGACATAATCACCAATACTATAAGTAGCAGAACTATTATATACTGATGCAATATTATTAAGAATAACATTATCTTGGTCATTAACATATTTCTTAGCCGTTAGTTGAGTATTACTTGTTGGAGCACTATATGAACTTACTTTAGGTATTTCTACAAATGTTTTTTCACCCCTAAAAGTTTGAGAATAAACAGTCAACATACTAGCTGCATAGTAGTTATCATAGTAAGTCATTATATATTTAGTTCCATTATAGGTTACTACAAATTGTTTTAATGAGCCACCACCGTCTAAGAAAGTTCCAACAGCATATACTTTAGATGTATCTGGATTTTCTGCGGTTACTTTATTAGTTATTATAAATGAAACAACAATTCCATTACTACCACTACCAGTATCATCAGATAAGAATTTATACATAAAGTTTATTCTATTAGTATTTGTTGGATAGTAAATACCAACATCTTTACCTTCAAATAAGAATTCTTGTCTTGCGTCAAAGTAATTAACTCCACTAGGAATAGCCGCTATACTATCATCTACATATTTTTTATTTGTAAATTCTGTATCTTGTGTTGGTGCTGTTGTATTACTTTGTTTTGGTATTGAAGTAAATGTTTTAACACCACTAATGTTTTGTGTATAATTTTTTAAAAGAAAATCAAAAGGCATTCCATAAATGGTACCTCCATAATTTGTAGTTATATTTTCACCATTTAGTAAACCATACGCTACCAATATTTTGCCATCACCTTGAAAATTCTGCCTACGAAAACAAACAAAAAACTTTTCTCCAGATTTTACTTGTTCAATATTTTTATAATATATAAATATCATTGGTATTTCGTCACTATATATGGTTCGTACACTATCATTACTTGTTTTTTTATAATAAAATGTACTTACATTAGAAGTTAAAAAGTATATACCCAATTTTTTTTCACTGAATACAAATGGAGTACTTTGATTGTTATAATCTATTATTTCACTATATATGCCACTATTACTTATTAAATCAAATACAGACTTAGCACTTGGATATTGGTCATCTGTACTTTGATTGTCTAAACTTGTTACTTTATTACTTAAATTTTCTTTTAAAGCATCTCGGTCATCTACATATTGTTTAATTGCTACTTTATTAGAATTAACAAAGTCATATACGGCTTTTGCACTTGGATATCGACTATGAGTACTACCCTGACCTATAATAGATGCTTTATTATCTTGTATTTCTAAATTAAAAGGTCTAATAGTTAAAGTACTGGTATCTCCAACATATAAACAATCTGCACGAGTATAAATTACTATGTAAAAAAAGTCAAGCCCAGATTTTTTTAATGAAAGCATCATAGTAGGTCTTAAATCATCAATATTATCAAACTTAGTTAATACTTCAAAAAATGCTCCTTTATTATATTCTTCTAAAAATTTATTAATATCAGACTGAGAAATTGTATATTGTTGGTTAAAACCGGTAGATTCTGCATGTAATATAATAGTTTTTACTTTTGCTTCTTCAACAGAAGTATCTACATAATCTTTTGTTTCTTCAATAGAAGTATCTACATAATCTTTTGAAGCCAACTCATTTCCCAATGAATAATATTTTTTACTCATATTTATTTTCTCCTTTCAATAATTTACTTTTATTATTAAATTTACACATATCTATTAAAAACTTTGAATTAGTTGAGTAAGCAATATGGGGAACATCTTTATTTAAACAATGACTATCCCAATAAGGTTTATCTTTATAAACAAAAGTATGTGAATCTCCCATTCGTTTATCAAGAATAAATAACTCTCTTAATTCTTCATAGTTAATATTCTCTTTTTGACAAATCTCATAAAACTGATTACAGAAACTTACCTTAGTTGCAAGAAAAGCATTTTCCATAAACTTGGTAAGTTCTGCTGTTCTACTATCAGTTATTCGAAATGTATGTCGTCCATCATAACAATTCTGTAATAATTGTATTACTTCTATACAATCTTTTTTATCTCCACCAAGAATTGTAAAATCAAAATTAAAGTTATTACAATGTTGTGTTCCCCCATAATATTCTGGACTAAATATTATTCTTTTTCCAGTTTCTTCTTTTAACTTTTCAACTGTTCCTAACGGACAAGTTGACTTTATAATATAGATTTCGCTATCATTATCATTTATTGCACTTCTTACAGCATCTATATTTAATTTATAATCTTCTTGTAATGGAGTGTCAACACAAATAAATGCAAAATCATATTTAATATTTCTTTTTGTATTACACATTATTAGCTCAATATCATAAATATCAGGCCTTAATGCTTCTAATTCTTTTTCTAAGTTATGACCAACAGTACCATAACCAACTATTAATACATTCATAATTTATCCTGTTCTCTTGGGTTTACATAAGGTTCCCCGTTATGTAATCTATTCCAAGTTATACTTCCCTCTCGTTGTGAACGATAAAAATATAGTAGCTCATCTAAGTAAAATTTTGTATGAGGAGTATTTTTAAGTTGTTCACTAAAAGGTAAATCAGTGCAATATTTCCAATTTTCTTTAAATCGTGGACAAATTTCTTTTTTATATATTGCTTTCCAAATACCTCTATTACTTGGATGTTTAACTAAAATATTTTTAGACACATCGTACCAATTAAATACTATCTCATCTTCTGAATGTTCCTTTATTGTATTTAATAATACTTTTATATAATCCATTCTTATCATATCATCACTATCTATAAAACCTATGTAATTACCAGAGGCTATATCTATACCTCTATTCCAAGCATAAGAAGCCCCATAGTTTTTATCAAGATGAATTATAGTAAACTTTGTAAATTCATCAAAACGTTTCTCATTACAACCGTCGTCTACCAAAATAATCTCAACTTCTTGGGTAAACTGTCTTTCTAGTTCTGTTAAAATATCTTTAGTATATTCATAAGTATCATAATAAGGAATTATAATAGATAATATCTTATTCATCTAAAGATATAATATCCCAAGAAGTCCCATTATACTTATATAAATCAGTTATTGTATTAGATTCAGCACCTAAAAATTTTAAGAAAGGTTCAATATTATTAGAAAAGTTGCTATCCTTTCTAAAGTAAACATTTATTGAAAATGGAATAACAATTCCATCAGTAATAATATTCATAGTATGATTATCATAACTAAAATTAATATTTTGATAACCACGTAACCCAGAACCTTCAGTTGAAACCTTTTGTAATATGTAATCTCCTGCACTATTTACTAACCAGCGAGCTTCAAAAGAAAAACCTGAGTTGTCATAAGTAATTAATGCTTCCGTATCATCTAAAGAAAATAGTGCATCACCTCCATTAGGGAAACCTAAATATTTTTGATATGATCCAACTATTGGTTCATCTAAAGAAACCTCTTTCTTTAGATATACATTACTAGACTCAGTAGTACTTGTCCAAGGCTTAATTTCATACTCTCTCATACATTTTTTATGAATTTCTAATATAGATGAGGTAGTATCATTATAAAAACTTAGATAATATGGTAACTCTACTAACCCGTAAACCTCTTGGTTATCTATAATACAATGATCTCTATGAAAATTACGTCCATCAGTGCTTGTATATAAAATATCTATAATAGCTTCAGTTTGATGTGTTTCTATAGAAAAAGTATAAGCCTCATTTTCTCCATTAAGCATTATCTCTCCTACATTACCACTATTAAATTCTTCTATATTAACTACATGTTCTATAGAAGAGGGTAATGCTGATGATAATGTTATATTTTCAGGGAAATATAACCTTCTTGATATGATTGGGTATTCACTAAAATTAGATTCAATATAATTAGTTGCTCCACAATTATTTGTATTATCTCGAACTAAACATAAATCATCTAAAACTGCATTTAATTCTTCCATTTCTTCTTTATTTTTTACAAAGTATACTTCAGGAACTCTACCTAAATTACTAACAGCTGATACAACTTCTTCAATTGTTCCTGACTCACCTGTCATTTCTCTAAGGTCATCCACAGCATCTTTAATTCGTCCTAAACTAGAACTTAGTGTTATTTCTTCATTCATATTATTCATTTCCTCCTATAATTTCATTAGTTATATTAAGTGCTTCTTCTTCAGTAATATCACTAGTTATATTAGAATTATCACCTAAGACAGAAGCAAGATTGTCTCTATCTTCATTTGTTAACTCATATACATCTGGGTATGCTACACTAGCAAATAAATAACTTGCTCGTTGCTCTTCAGTTAATGCTTCCCATTCTTCTTGAGTTCCATTAAAGAATAAAGTATTTATAGATGTATCTATTGTATTATCAACATATTTTTTATTAACAAGTTCTGTATCTTGAGTTGGGTTTGTATTAGGACCTTTAGGAAAGGCATTAAATGTTTTAACTCCTTGAATATTTTGGGCAATTCCATTTAATAGATATCCAAAATCACCAATAACATTAGATGTCATTGATATACCACTAGTACTTTTATTAATTAAAGCACACTCTATACGAAAGTTATTAGAGCCTGAGGCTTGATTTAAATATAAATAATAACCTATATCTCCATTAGAGTCATCAATATTAACATTTCTAGTTATAACTATAAAGAATATTCTTCTAAATGACAAACTAGCAACACTAGAATTATCTTGTCTATAATAAAATGAGCTTCCAATAAGAGAAGGTTCAAGAACATATATTCCTGGATTATTCTCTTTAAAATCAAATGGATTACTATAAGAATTATTAGAAATTATTTTAAATGACCCTTTAGCAAAATTATAAATTGCCTTAATTGATGGATATTTATTTTCATCTATATCATTTATAGTAATATTATTAATTTTATTTGATAAGTTTTCTTTTAAATTAAGTTCTCCACTCATTCGTTCTACACTTTTTTGATCATATTTTTGTAGATTTTCGAGTGAAATTATCTTTTTCTTTGCCATTTTTTATTTAACCTCCTTAACTTAATTCTCTGGATAGTCCTGAAGGTGCCTCATTTGCTCCAGATGCTTCGAAATCGCTATCACCTGAACCAATGGCCTCACCATCTAAACTATCGTCTATATCGCTTTCAAAGTTTTCTAAATCAGGTCCTCCTGAATCAAGTTCTCCCATACTAGGACCACCTATACTAGGACCTGGCCCTCCAAGACTTGGTCCTCCTAAACCTGGACCTTCTTCTTGACTCGCTTGTCCTAATTCTCCTTCTTTTTCAGCATTCTCAATTATATCTAAATAATTAGAACCAAGCCACTCCTTAATTAATTGATTTCTAAGTTCTGGAGTTTCAGCAACACTTATTCCTAAACCTTCAAAACTTTCAAGTAATTTTCCAAGAGTATCTATTTGAACCTGTTTTGTTTCACATCTCTGATTATCTTCTTCAGTATTTATAGAAGTAAATACTATTTTAAAATCAGGAAGCTCTCTTAAAACAGACTCCGGTCTTGTAAACTCTAAATATTTTAAACATAAATCTTTTAGACCTTCTGCAGCGATATTTTGTATTCCCTTAATAGTTCTAGCATATCTTATGTCCATTCTAGTAAGAGAAGTATTAATTAAACCACCTGAGTCTTCTGAGAAACCTAAGAATGCTTTTGGTATTCTAAGACTTGCAAATAATTTATCTTTAAAGTAGTCAAGGTCTATAGCATCTTTTAAGTTTACGTCTCCTCCAACTACTTTAATATCAATATTTCCAATACCATTTCTTGTTGGAATAAAGATACTATCTCCAAGTGGTATTTGTCTCATTTCAGAATTATATATCTTTTCTTTAACATTAATTGTTTCATCAGACTTAATTCTATTTTTAAGACTATTTAAAATCTTTTTAGTTTCAGCATCTCCTTTGCCTCCGACTTCAACAGAGAATATTCTATATAAAGTTGATCTTGTCATACGAGTAATCATTAATATATCTTCTAGTGCTGATAAGATTTGCCAAGCAACTATAGAATTATCTAAATATGACTGACCTCTTCTTAAAGTAAAATAGTCTTTATTAGTTATACTATCATTATAAGGACCAACTTCAAAGTTAATATGATATTTACCAGTCTTATTAGCAAAGTTAACTATATTCCTTGGACTTATAAAGAAATTAGGTTTTCTTACATCCATATAAGCAATAGTTTTTCCTTTTGCTGTTAATTCCCAAAGATTTGTTCCAGAACTTACACACTCAGTATACCAACGACCTCTGATTAATCTTCTTATATCTTCATCATTTTTAGAAAGTATATCTTCATTTAATGCTTGTTCTTTTAATTTTTGTTTACCATTATTAGGATTAAGACTTTCATTAATATAAGATATAATTCTATTTTTAGTATTTAGTTCTGTAAACTTATCAAAGTCAAAGTTTGCAATACTATCAGAAACAATCTTAGTAAATGCTGTAGTAGTATCTTCTATGGTTCCTTCTTTTAATAACTCATCAAATACTGGCTTTGCAATACTTTCAAAGGTTGGTTTATTTTTATCTATTAAAGCAAGTCTATCATCTTCTAGTTTATCTATAAAGTCTATTCTTACTGGACTCTGGCCATAAATAATAACTCTTCTAAGTATCTCTCTTAACTCTTTATCCATTCTAAGGTCTGACTTTAAAAATCTATTTAACTCATCTGTTAACCCTTTGGCTAGGTTCTTCTCAAACCTATCATCAGTGCTATCAACATCTACCCAAAAGATTTCTTGCTTTTGAGGGTCTACCTGTAAAGCATCATCTATATACATATCAACAGCCGCAGAAATAATCGCATCGTCCATCATTCTATCAAGAATATAATCTGTATTATATGTATCAGAAGCAATTAATCTTAACCCTCTTATAAAATTATAGGATTCTATTCCGGCTACTTCATAATTTTGAGCGAGACCATTTGATTCATTAAGTAAGTCTTTTCTTTTTCTTTTAAATAATGCCATAAATAATTCCTCCTTAACTTAATTCCTTTATCTAAAATAATATATAAAAAGAAGGACTAATTACTTTGTCCTTCTTTTATTTTAGTTCTTCTTTCTATTTCTTCACTAATAAGTTGAATATCTTGTGATTCTTCCTTAGTAATTGTATTTTCTTGTCGCTTTAATTTTAAATCTGCTAAATAGAGTCTTAACTCAATAGTAGCCCATTTCTGAAATCTTTTATTAGACATATTACCTCCTTAATCTTTACTCCAATAACCATAGACCATTCTAGTTCCGTCTCTTGTGCAATCATAAGTATCATATAATACTTTATCTTTAACACAGGTTAAATGATTACTTACTTGACAAATTAAAGTTCCAAATGGTAATTCATCTTCTAATAAATGAACTCTTTTAGATACTCCAATTCCACAGCAAGGATGCCAAGTCCAACCCAAAGTCTTTTCAATATACTTATGAAGTGTTTTAATATATGTTCCATCACGGACAGAAGATTTCTTTGGATTCCTTTTAGTTATTTTTTCATGCTTTGCTAATTCTTTTAAATCAGAATATACTTTTATATAGTCAATACCTGTTGCATTACATATAGCTCTAACAGCACAATCTCCAACTCGTAAGGCTTTAAAATAGTTTTCTCTTCCACCAGTGCTATAAATAAACTCCATAATACCTCCTTTCAAAGAACATTGAATAAAAGCATATAAATTTTAGTGTCTCTTATCGCCTTTATTCATTTAATATTATATCATAAAATGTAAGGTAAGTAAAGTTTACGTAAAGCACTTTACACTCATTTTTGAAAAAGAGTTGTTGGTATATAAGGCTTTCGTCTTACCAACAACTCTAAAAAATTTTTTTAATTTGTGATTTTGACCAACTTTACACAGGGTAGTAAAACTTTACACAAAGTTTACACTTATTTTAGCAAGCAGCCCAGCCATAGAATACATATTTATGAACTCCAGGTTGATCTGGTAATTCTCCTAAATCAAGACATCTTGACTCCCATTTTTCTCCATTGTTATCTTTTTCTATATATTCTCTAGCTTTAGTATCTGCTTCCTCTGAATAAACATCTGCTATTTTAATTACACTACCATCAAAGTCAGTAGTAGAAATAGTTCCATTATATGGGTCATGTCCATATTCATAAAAAGCCTCACTAACTAAATTATTAAATACTACTCTAGCATCACTACCAGTACCAGCAACTGAAAAAGATGTGGCTCCTTCATTTAACTTCATTAATATACTTTCACTTAATGTTTTTTTCATAATTCCTCCTTATTAAACTAAATGAAAAATCTAGTGTTTTTCATCTAATATTTTATACTTAATTATGTTATATCTTGATGTGGTATTATTTTATTATCTATTTCTTTCATCATTTCAAGTGCTTCCTCATAACCTGAGGCATGACCGACAAGTTTTCCATTCGGTTCATAAACAAAGAATATTCCATCAAGACCATTAGATTGTGCAAAAGAATAATCACTCATATCATAAGGATGAATACTACTTATTTGTATACAATCCCCATAATCTCCTATTTTATATGGACTTTCTAATTCAGGCATTTCTTTACTACTGTATTTTCCATATAGTTCAATTCCTCTTTCTTCATTTAGGTTCATTAATATGCTTTCACTTAATGTTTTTTTCATTATTCTTCTCCTTCTTCATCATAATACTCTTCATCTTCTTCTGGTGATGGAAACCTATCTATTATTTCTTTAATATCTTTCTTGGTTAAATAGCCTTCAAGATATGAAATAACAGAGTCCGGGTCATTATCATAAAGAGAACCATAAAAAGCATCCATATCAGTAAACCCTTGATCTTTCATTATCTTTTTTAATTTAGCCTCTGGAATTCTATTTACCATATCACTAATTATATCTGACCAGTCTGGGTCTTCTCCATAATATGAAGCAGCATTAAAAGCCGCATCTAATATATCTGAGGAATCCCATTCTTTTAATATAGTTTTAATACTTTCTAGCATTGGTTTTTTCATTCTATCTCCTCCTTAACTTTAATATATATTTCCAAAACCATTTAATAATTCATCTCTATCATTTCCAGGTGAAATATAATCATTACCATCTAAAAAATAGTTTATATCATTTTCTCTTTGAGTTTCTTCAACTGCTGGATATTCTAAAGCATTCGCAACACTACCACAAACAGCATCAGAAAGGTCTTTTGTTCCACCTTCTTTAATTGGTGGATGGTCTACTTTACCTTTTGCTCTATACCAATTTAAATTAAATAGTTCCTTCTCATACCACTCATTTCTATAATGATGTATTCTTCCTTGATAATACATTTCAGTTAAATCAAGATACTCTTTATCACTTCGATCGACAGACCTAAATTGCACAGGATAACCTGATTTCTCCAAATCTTGTACTGCTTCGGCACTCTGGAAAGTATCGTATGAAATACCTCCATAAGATATTCCAAATACTTTTTCTTGCCAAGGTATAATACTTCTTACTTTAGCCAAATCTATTTTATGTGGTGGCTTTGGTGGGTTTATTCTAATCATCCAGTCAAACTTTATATTTACTTTTGGAAGACCAAACTCATCATAAGAAACAGAGTCAATATAACATTGTGCTGCTCCATAACTATCTCCTGAAGTTGCCTGGTCAAAATGTATAAATCTTTTCTTTTGAACATCTTTTGGTCTCCATTCTGGTTTAAAGTAATCTTGAATAGTTGTATTAGCCCCAGTAGATATTACTATTTGGTCTTGTATAAATGGACTCTCTTCATCAGTTAAAGCCTTTGAATAACTATCTCTATTACTAAATAGTTTACCTGTTGCACTAACTGGAACACCAGCAATATCTTGTAGAGCCTGTATGATATTACCTTCAAACTCTTTTCTAAAGTTTTCAGGTACCTCAATAAACCTTTTTCTTATGTCGTAATCTTTTATATCTTGAATCGCCTCATTTGGAGTACCACATTTGACTTCTGGTAAGCGATAGTGTGCTCTAATATAATTTATGTCTGCCACTGATTTACACACGACAGGGTCTATTAATTCATTCCCAGAGAAGACTACAAATCTTTCTTTAGAATAAGTATCTACATTTTTAACTTCCCATATCTTTGGTTCAAAGACCATAACATGAGGATCACCCTCAGAGGCTTGTATTCTTTCTGCTGTAAATGAACTATCATACATACTTGATGATACTAATACATTAAAAGTAAAATCTTCATTATTAACAACGAAACGAGATTTTCCACGAGTCCTAACTGAATTATATAATATTCTTGCTTTAGACTGAACATCATTTACTGAGTCTCCATTATTACTTACTCCATCACCTTTAAAAAAGTTTGCTTCGTCTACAAAGAATGATATTAAGTTCATACCTAATACATCATTACTAGAACT
>Ga0247610_10002043_pt1 | contig 23981 bp, 26 predicted proteins | sample 174DNAGHGhighgp2_FD_193483 | JGI IMG/M metagenome (GOLD analysis project Ga0247610, IMG submission 193483) | Sheep rumen microbial communities from Palmerston North, Manawatu-Wanganui, New Zealand - 1742 DNA GHGhigh gp2 | ecosystem: Host-associated > Mammals > Digestive system > Stomach > Rumen...
CCATAAACTTCCATGTCGTAATCCTTGCAGTCAAGACCTAGCACGGAGTCTCGGACGCAACCGCCGACCAGCAACGCACGACCACCTGCATTTTTCAGCAGTTGCGCGATATGTATAATCTGGTCATATAGTTCCTGTTTCATTCTTCTTCTCTTACTTTGTTTAGTACAACTATTCCAACTGAATTGTCGGGTGTCGGAAATTCGCCTTTTCCGTCCCACAGCACGGTCTTGACAATCTCTCCACGCCCGTTTCGCATTTCAACACGTATCAACTTTTGTTTTCCATTGGAATCCGACGTGGTTTCGGTCTTTGGAGTCTGTTTCTTCAACGTGTCAACGGCCTCGGTAAGAGCTTTGATTTTGCTTTCCTGCTTCTCGGTCTTCTCTTTCAGAGCTTTGATTTCCTTCATCAGGCGTTCGTTGAGACGGACGATGCGTTCCGACATGTTGTTTTCCAACGCTTCCACGCGCTCTTCCATCTTCTCGTTGAGCTTGTTGGCATGCCTCTTCGACAAATCCTCGGCGACGGCGGCATCCCAACTGAGGGCATTTGCCAACTGGGAAAGAATCAACGCAAACACGAATACGGCAGTCATCAGCTTTTTCATAGTTCACTCCCTTGTTAATTGGTTTCCTGTTTTACTTCGATTCTTCGACCAAAAGCACATTGTTTATAGACACGCAGTATTTCGTTCCGTCATTCGTAGTGATGAAAACGCGGTCTCCAGATGTGAAAAACTTTTTCACCGTGACGTGCAGAACATTGTCTTCAGGTGTCCGAATAGTCGCTTTCAAATCATGGAGCTTCTTGTTTTCATTTTCCGCGCAACCGACAATGAAAAACACCGTCAAAATCATCAATGCCAAATTTTTCATAGTTCACTTCCTTGTTCCTTTTGCGCTTTTTTAGCATCTCTTTTCTTCTTTTCTTAATGTGTGAGAATGTAGTCGTTGACATCCGCAATGTAGCGAGCGTCTTCAACAGCTTCTTCAACGGAGTCCAAGCTCTTGCTCCTGCTATTGCGTTTTACAGCCGACTTGCCTTCTGTTTTCTTGTTCGCCACGACAAGAGCGCAGATTTTATAGACAGCAAATCCGTTGTCGTCGAACTGCGCGACAATCATGTAGCCGTTGCCGTCTTTTTTCTTTGACTGCTTTTTTACTTTGAATTTTTTCTTCAGGTTCTCCCTGATGTCGTATTCGACATATTCCTGCGCATCTTTCAGGTTTTCAATCGCGATTCCGTTGTACAAGCTTGGAATCTGACGCTGACGACATACCATTTTGCTTACAATATACATCATGTTTTGCTCCTTTTTTGGGTGTTTTGGCTTGTTTTCCTGTCACATGCACTAATATACACCCGATTTCAGGAAATGCAAATAAAAAAGCCACGCGGATGCTGTTTTTTGTTCCGCGTGGCTTGGAGGGATGTATTTTCAATTATTTCTTCGGCTCCCATGTCTCGCCGATTCTTCCGATGAAGTCGATGAGCACGTCGTAGAAGTCCTTGTACGATGCCTGTTCAGCCAGATGGTTGAAGTTGAACCGTTTGTTCACTTCATCGACCTGCTGTTCGGCGATACCGACATCGAATTCCTTCCTTGTGTTGCCTTCCAGCTTCTCCATATATTCGGTCAGGTCGGTCTCGTGCGCCTTGTCCAATATGTCCAGCAGGCTTTTCACCGTCTCGACAAACGAATTGCCGTTGCTGTTGAAGGTCAGCGTCGTGCCAAGCAACATTTTTTCTTCATTCCAGTGCATCGGGCGTATGCCGATGCTCCTGTCGCCGTACTTGTCCTTCTTGGACACGATGACATGGTAGCATGCATTGCTCTTGGCGAACGAACCGCTCCAACGGGAAGGGATGGAGCTTAAGACGCTCTTGGAGACATCAAACCCGTCGTCCTCCATCTTGCCCTTGAAGCCGTGGCGTTCAAGGCACTGGACAAAGGCATCGGACGTGTTCCGATAGCTGTTCTTCGAGCTTCCGTTCCTGCCCTTCCCGATGGCTTTGAGGAAGTCCTTGCAGACCTTGACGAATTTGTTTTTGCACGCGACCTGAAGAATGCGCGTCATGTTTTCCCCTTCGTTCTCGTCGTAGGCACCGTAGTACGTGGCGTGAAACCCTTCGTCCCGTTCGTCGAAATCGCGGTCGTACTTGGCATCGGAATCGACGTTCCTGTTGTTGTTGTTTCTTTTAATGAAATTCTTAATCATCTTGAGGAACGAATCGTCCCGCTGGTCGAAGAAATCGCCATCCTCGCAACATACGTGTCCTTCCCTGTCGAGGTTCGGGTAAAGGTATTTAATCATGTATCTTTTCATCCTGATGTTGAAAAGCAGGATTTCAGACTGCACCACCCCGTAGCAGTTCGGCTGTTCGTAATACTTCCTGATGCGCTTCAGCCTTCTTCTCGTGTTTTCGCCAGTCACCTCGTCGATGACATCTGCCTTCATTGACAGCGTTTTGTTCTCGATGGAGAAATCGCCTGTGAACCCGTTGTCCTTGAGGCATTGCACGAACACGTCGAAATGCTCTTCAAGCACGCTCGGCTTTCTTTTCGCCATGTCTCCGTCGAAGTAGATGTCGTTTCTATCAACCGTCAGTTTCTTCGAGTCCTCAAAGATGTTCAACGCCTTGCTGAACAGGAATATCTTCTCGTCATTCGAGCTATGCGTCTTTTTTGCGCGGAACGGGTTGGTCTTCCTGTTCTTTGCATACTGCTTGTCGAGCGTGTCCATCCATTGAGTCAGGATGGCTTTCCTCTCGCCCTCGGTCAGCTTGGCGATGTTTTTCAGCACCTTGCGCTTGTATGCGTTTTCCTTGTCGTCCTCTTCCTTTTTCAGAAGCTCATTGTTCTTCTCAATCAGCCTGACCGCCTCTTCGTGCGTCGGGGGGTTGAAGCCAGCGTCTCGGAACGCCTTGTACACCAGAGGGAACCGCTTTTCGTTTTCCTCGTCCCCGAATTCCTTCCACCACTTCGCCCTGTACTCCATGTGGGGCTTGTCGGAGTTGTACACTCCTGTACGCCTGAATTCCTCCCGCGCCTTAATTTCCTCCTTCGTCACCTCCATGTACTCGACGAAACCTTCGAGCTTCAAGCCACTCCTGATGAACTCCAGAAGCCCGTCTGGGCGTTTATAGACCTTTTCAAGATACGAGCCGAAGAACGCCTTCTCAATCTTCTCCTTATCATAGTAGTAATAACTCAGCACGGGGTCGTTCTGGTCCAGGTTGACCAGATAGCAATTGACTCTCCTGTACGACAGATGCTCCCGTATCTTATCCTCGTTCATCTGCTTGTCATAGTCGTTTTCCCTTCCGTTCACATTGTTCACGTAATCCAGAACGGTGGCTTCGAACACCTCTTTCTCGTTGAACTTCTTTCCGCCGTCCTTGAGGATGTCGCACAGATGCCAACTGTGATTGCTTATCTCCACGCATCCGTCGAACGCAGGTATGATGACATGGGTGCCCCATATCTGATGCAACTTCTCCTTGAAGTCCCCATAGACGATGTACCCGTTGAAAGGCTTGAGCACGTCCATCTTGCAGTATCCGCGACCGATGGCATCCCCTTCCTTGTATGGTATGCATGTGACATAGGCGTTGTCATCGAAAACGTTGCGCAACCAGCATTTGCTGAGCAACAGGTCGCGGTACACCCCCGTGGCGACGTACCTGACTGGGAATCTGTCGCCGTGGCGGTGGTTGTAGTGGATTTCCATCAGCGGGAATTCGGCAACCGTCCCGTCGTCCATTTCGACTCGCTCGCAACCTATCTCACTGGAGCAAGCCGTCAGGAACGCCTGCATGAACGAATAAGCCCATTCCGTGTGCTCCGTCATCCACCAGTGGCCGTGATACGGTTTTTTATTGAAAATGATTTCGCATTTCCATTCCTTCTTGGCGTTTTCGCGGAGGAAGTCAAGCTCATTGTCGAATGCGTTGGAGAATCTCCCGTACTTCCTGTCGTTGGACTCGGAAAGGATGGTGTTAATCGCCTCCGCAAGGGTGGGGCATGAAACTGAATTCCCGTCTGGGACTTTTTGCACTTCGCATTCATCATCGCTACCGAAGTGAATCAGGAATGGAAGACCATTCAACTGAAGTTTGATGAACGTCCCAGACCTGTAGTATGTCTCCTTCCCTTTCTTCGGGTTTGTTCTTTCCATTTTGCGGTTGTGTTCGTCCCACAGCAACATGCTTTCGCCTCTGAAGAAATCGAAGAGCTTCCAGATTTTCGCGTCTCGGACAAGGTCGTTGTGCTTGCCAGCCTTGTACTCGGTCATTTTGAAATGGGCTTTCAGACCAGTCCGTGTCGTGAAATCCTTGCTGATGAATATCTTTTCCGAACTGCGATGGAAGAATTTGCTGAATCCAGCCAGCTTCAGAATTTTTTCAATGCTGTCTTTTCCTTCTACTTTCATGACTTCCCGATTCCCTTTTGTGGATATGAATTGAATTCCATTGCTTATAATATCCGCCATGTTTCGGAAAAGTCAAATGAAAAAGCCACGCGGACGGGAATTTTCCGCGTGGCTTCAGGGTTTCATGGACGTGGCTTTACGCGCCACCGACCATGCTCCAGCACAGGTACCACCATTCGGGGGTGCCGAGACCGAGCTTGCCAGCCTCGTATCTGCAAAGCTCATTCAATCCATTCCATTTGGCGGCGAGCAACGACGCGGTGGCTTTCGACCGCTCGGCGGCGGTGGAGTTGATGAACGCGGGATAGTCGTCGAATCCCCCTCTGAAGTCCTCGACCCCGATGAATTCCCCGATTTCGGCGCACACGGCTCGGAATGCGGCGCATGCGTTTCTGAAGTCCGTGTCGTCCTTCGACAACTGCTCTTCGTCCTCGACTTCGTATGTCTCGACGCTCCAACCGTGGGCTATCGCGGTACGTTCACTGAACGGGGAGATGTTGTTCCATGTTCCAGGCAACTCGTCGTACTTGTTGCCGTCTGGGTCGTAATAGTTCTTGACTGTCTTCATGAATGGTTCTCCTTGTTATTCTCTTACAATTGTCCAGTTCGACGGAATCCTGTTGTTCCCCTTTTCGACGGTCAACGTCTGCGACTTGATGGTGAACACGCCCGTATTGTTCGAGATTCCGTACACCCAGTTCAACGTGCAGTTTGTCGTGCCACTCGGATTCCAGCTACCGAAATGCGCCGTGATGCCTGTGAGCTTGTTGCAGTTGTAGAACATGCTCTGGTAGCATTCCGTCGCGAGAGATTCGGAGCGAAGCTCCACGGACGAGACGAGGTTCGTGCAACCATAGAACATCTCGCGGTAGCACCCCTGCCTGATGTCGTCCGACGGAATCACTGGCGCGGTCGTCAATGCGGTGTCGTTCGAGAACATGGCGTAGTAGCAGTAGTCCGCAAGCTCGGCGAGCGGAATCACAGGCGGTGTCACGACACCAGATGAGTTGAACATGCTCTGGTAGCAATGAGGCGTGAGTTTCGTCGCTGGAAGCGACAGGTTTTGCGCGGACACGAGCGACTTGCAGTTGTGGAACAATGACGCGAAGCAAAACTTGCTCGGCATCTCGTCGGCGAAGTTGATGAGCGACATGACATTCCCAGACACCTCGAATTTCCCAGTCATCCTGAATGTCAGCCTGTACCCGTCGTCTCTTCCGAAATTCTCGCCAACCCCTCTGAACAACACGCTGTCGCCCACGGATGGCACGGCAATCATCGCGCACGACGTGTATTTCACGTTGGCGGGATTGGAGTACAACGTCCAAGTCTCGCCTTCGTCAAGGCTGTAGTAGAACGTGTTCTCGCAACTGAATGTGTTGCTGTACGCCCCGAAGCCGATGGTCGAGTTGGCTTGCGTCGCCGTGAATCGGAGGATGTCTGGTCTGCTTGTGACGTACACTTGGAACGTCACTGGGTCTAAATCTGCGTCCGCTGGCGTGGCTGTGACCGTGAACGAATACTTCTGGTACTCCTGCATGCTGTTGCAGACGACAGTCCCGTTGGCGTTGAGCGTGAATGCTGGCGGGATGTCTGGCGAAGTAAACGTCAGCGCAGACGATTCGCATGTGCAATTGACACTGAATGAACTGGCTCCCGTCGGGAAGACAAAGTTGTTGTTTCCGACCTTGGCTTGCTTTTTCACCGTCCATCCAGACGGGACTGCGTTCGTTCCAGTCATCACGGTCATGCTGGCTGGAGCGATGAACGTACCCGTGGCTGAAACGCCGTTGACCCAGTTAGCCATAGCCGCGACGATGGTGGAATTGAGGTCGCTGAAATCAACCGTTATCTTGTTCAGCGCACTGCATCCTTGGAACATCGACGTGTGCGATGTGGAAACCGCGTTTGTCGCCCTTATATGCGTCGTCTCTGTCAGAGCTTTGCAGTTGTAGAACATGTTGTTGTAGCAATTCTGTTTCGCTACCTTAGCTGGAAGCTCTGGCATGCTCGCCAGTTTTGTGCAACTGTAGAACATCTGCTGGTAGCAGTAGGTCGCAAGTTCTTCCGAAGGGAGAATCGGCGGTGGCGCGACGAGATTCGTGCATTCTCGGAACATCGATGCGTAGCAATAAGTCGCCGTGACGGGAATCGGCATCGGGAGTTCTGGTGCTTCGGTCAACCCCGTGCATCCATAGAACATGTTCTGGAAGCAAGCGGAAGCCAGAAGCGTCGCCTTTAAAGGAGGCACGGAAGTGAGCTTGATGCAGTATTGGAACATTCCGTAGTAGCATCCATCTTTCATGACATTCGCTGGAAGGTCTGGGATTTCAGTCAAAGTCTTGCAGTTGTAGAACATCTGCTGGTAGCAGTAGGCGTTGAGCGTCATCGCTGGAAGCTCTGGTGTGTCCGTCATGGCTGAGCAACCATTGAACATGTTAAAATAGCATGCGTAGGTCATGGTCTGGTATGGCAATACCAGACCGCCAGACGAAAGCAATGTTCCCCCGCAATTGCTGAACACCCTCGACAGCGCATATCTGTAGCGGAGTTCCCTGCTGAAATTCAGCAACGACGAGATGTCGCCAGACACATGCACCTTGCCTCCAGTCGTGACTCGGTAATAATGCTCTGACGACGTATTGAAGAAATCGTCGCGATTCCTTATGAGGACGGAGCCGTTCTTCGGAATCGTGACATTCGTCCCGAACGTGAAGTTGCCCCATGTCGTGCCGTTGTCAAGGCTGTACTGGACGTGTATCAGCGTCGGGTATCCGCTTTTCTCCACCTTGACAGTGGAGGTCGTCGTGTTCACGTTGGTTATCTTCAGACAGTTTTCAACGGAATTTTGATTGACATAGACCTTGATTGACTTTTCCAGCTTGCCGTTGAGCAACACGTTCACGTTGAACGATGCGTCTTCGGAACACGAGCCAGCAATCAGCCCAGACGACGACACGCTGATTCCAGAAGGCACGTTGACACTCTCGAACGTAACTGTGTCGTTTTCATCGTCATGCCCGACTTTCAACTGGTAGTTGATTTGCTCGTCTCCGACGACCCCGATTTCCTCGGTCTTCCGTCCACCGATTGCCAGCTTGTTCCCCTGCCTGTCCCTGCAATACCAATTGTACGGAATGCCGTAGGCCGAATCGTATATCGTGGTGCACGACGGGTGGAGCAATGTGATGCAACCGTTGTCGCTCATGTCACGCAGGAAGTCCCTATGATGGCTTATGTTCCATCCACTAGCGTACATTTTTACAGACTTGATGCCAGTGCAACCTATGAACATGCCGTAATACGCATAGGACACAAGCGTGACCGCTGGCAGGTATATTTCATCCGTGAGCGATGTGCAGTTGACGAACATATACTCGTAGCACCCGTTCGGGAGAGTCATGTACGGGAGTTCTGGGATTTCCGTCAGACTATGGCAGTCGCAGAACATGTATGCAAAGCAATACTGCTGTAGCTGTCTTGCCTTGATGACTGGGGGATGCGTCAAACTGGTGCATCCACGGAACATCTGGTAGTAGCAATATGTGCCAAGACCAGTTACGGAAGGCAATACGGAAGGCGGGTTCACAAGAGCCTTGCAATTGTAGAACATGCAGTTGTATGCGTATGTCGGGACCGTCGAGGCTGGAAGCTCTGGAGCGGTCGTCAGCGACGTGCAGTTGTAGAACATGTATGTGTAGCAGTAGGACGCAAGAAACGTCATCGGCAGTTCTGGTGCTTCCACCAGACCCGTGCATCCGTAGAACATCGCTCCGAGCGCATATGACGTGAGCTTGTGCGGGAATGTTATCCTTGCCGAGCGCAGTCTTGTGCAACCATAGAATAGATAATAATACTGGTAGCTGGCAGAACACGTCTGACGGAAATTACAAAGACTCGTAATGCTCCCAGTCACGTCGAACTGACCCGCGCTCATGACAAAGCGGTAGTAATTTGTCGTTCCCGACGAAAGCGCGGTGGATGTGCATTTGAACATCACCGTGTCGCCAATGTTCGCCAAAGTCAGTTCGGTCGATGCCGTCGTCACCGTATAGGTGTTCCATGTGCCTCCGTTGTCAAGGCTGTACTGGCATGCGATGGCGGTAGGAGAGCCGACTTTGTTGAACCTTATTTTCGAATTGGCTTGCGTCGCGGTGAATTTCAATGCATCAGACACCGTGATTGGATGGAGCGTGAACGTCCGTTCCCCCGTCGTGTTGGACACCGTGTAGATGACAGTTATCTCCTTGTCCTCGGTAATCGTGCCCGTGATTGTCATGCCGTCGAGCGTCAGACCGCTTGGAAGGGTTCCCTTCACCGCGACCGTGGCTCCGCTGGCAGTCAGATAATCGGCGAGGTTTATCGAATCATAATAATTGAACACATAGTCAATCGGAAGTGAAATTCCAGTCCCGTGTACATTCCATCCTGTCGGGATGTTGGACACGCCACGGGTGTCTGGAAGCGCATTGTTCCCTTTCCAGATATACCCAGTAGCCGACACCCCGTCAAGCCAGTTTTCAGTCGCCCCGCTCGTCCATGTGCCGAACGCCACGGATGTTGAATGGAGGTTCGTGCATCCTTGGAACATCCCCGCGTAGCAGGCTGTCTTCAATGCCGTGGCTGGTAGATACGGGAACGTCGGCAATGACGCGCATCCTTGGAACATCTCCTGATAGCAGTAGTTCTGAAGGTTTGTGGCTGGAAGGTACATGCCCCTTGACAGTTCCGTGCAACCACGGAACATCTGGTAGTAGCATTTCACGGCGAGCGTCATGGCTGGTAGCTCTGGCGGGATGACAAGCGACGTGTCGGCGAACATCATTTGGTAGCACCCTTCTTTAAGGGTGGTGGCTGGAAGCACGGGGGCTTCCGTAAGCGACGTGCATCCTTGGAACATGTACGCATAGCAGTAGTTCGCCAGCGTCAGCGTCGGGAGCATCGGGGCTTCCGCAAGGTTGACGCAATTCTCGAACATGCGCGTGTACCCGCTCATCCCATTCGTGTTGATGAAGAAAAGCCCAGACGCGGACACGATGGATTCGCATCCGAAGAACATCTTGTAGAAGCAGTAGGACGGTATGGAACCGAGGTAGTTCAGCAAAGACATGATTCTCCCAGACACGCTGATTCTCCCCGTCATCCTGAACTGGAAGAAGTTGGTCGAACTGGTGCTGAAAGTCGTGCCAGTCCCACGGAACAGCACGCTGTCGCCGACATGCGGGAGGCTTATCATCGCGCATGACGTATGCTCCGTCTTCGACGGGCTTGCATATTCCGTCCAAGTCCCCCCGTCGTCAAGGCTGTAGTAGAATTTGTTGCTCGTGGTGAACGCCGTCCCGCCATGACCGAAGCCGACGCTTGAATTGGCTTGCGTCGCGGTGAATTTCAAAGCGTCCCTAATGACGGAGTAGGACACTATCCTTGTCTCGTCCTGTTGCCCGTCGCGCTTGATTATGACGCTGAAAGAACCAGATATGGGACTGGGCGAAGCCGTGAGCGTGACATCCCCGTTGGATGAAACCTCAAAGAAGTCAGGCATGTCGAAAGACGAAATCCCTGTCGCGCCTGAGACATTGGAAAGCCGTCTTGTCTGCCCGATGTCAGTAAAGCTCAACGCCTCCGAATCGACATTTACAACCGACCAACCAGCAGGTATGAGCGGAACCATGTTCGTGGTAAGCAACGACGACTTGTACAGCGTCCCGACGGGAGCCACGTTCTTCAGCCAGTCGGTGAACACGTTCGACGAAGACACGTATTCCGAGCCAAGCATCCTGATGCCGTCTATAAGACCGCAACCGTAGAACATCTGGTAGTAGCAGTTGCTCTGCAACCCCTTTGCTGGCAAGTCAGGGGCTTTCCTCAATGACACGCAACCGTAGAACATCTGCTGGTAGCAGTAGGTGTTGAGCGTCGTGGCTGGCAGTTCTGGCGCGGACACAAGCTCCGTGCAGTTCATGAACATCCCAGTGCAACCATAAATGGTAGCCGTCGCGCCAGTCAGCTTGAGCAGGTCGGCATGGACGATTTTGCAGTCGGCGAACAATTTATAATATACGTAGTTCGGAATCGACGTGCTGTTGTACCTGAGCGAAAGGATGTCTCCGTACACGTCCATTTTGTTCGGAATGACGAACTGGTAGTAGTTTGCCGTTGACGACGACCACGTGGTTGTGGTGCATTTGAACTTGACAATATCGTTCTTTTTCACTTTCAGCGTCGTGCCGATGCTGTAAGCCTTCCAGTTTTCTCCGCCGTCCGTGCTGTACTGGCAGGTGACGGCAGTAGGCGCACCGTTCTTGACGATGGCAATCGTCCCGTCTTCAAGTGCTTCGAAAGTGAGGTTCTTGTCGTTCCGCTTGACTTCCCTATCCCTGACGCGGAGTTCCATGCTCTCGTCGGACAGCCACAGTCCGACATGCCTGTTCGTAATCGCCATAAAGCCATCCCCCTTTTTTTACGCAAGCGTTCCGACGACCACCAGCTTGGCGACCGAAGTGCCGTCCCATTCGACGAAGCACTCGTTCTTCTTGCCAGCGAACAGCGAGTCCGTCCTGCCGAAACCATCCGTCCTGAAGCATATCCCAGTGCCACACGACACGGAGAAATCGCCCGTGTCGATAATGACCTTGGCTGAGCCAGCCTTGCCAGACATGTTCAGCATGGACGCGGTTATCGTGCTGTCGCCAGTCAGCGTCCAGACGACGTATTCCCCGACGCTGACATTCAATGTCGTGTCGCTCGTGGTTCTGACCGTCGTCCTGACCGCATTATCAATCGCAGCTTGCGCGGCTTCCGCGCTTTCAGCCGCTTGCTCGGCGAACGCCTGCATCATCTCCGTCATCGTCTCCAAATCCGTCGAGAATGTCGATGACGAATCGCTGTACTCCGCTCCGAATGTCACCGTGCAAGTCCATGTCTTGCCAGCGGGAATCGGGTTCGTCGGTTCTCCGAAATCAAGCTTGAATTCCGTGCCAGACACAATGATGACATTGGGATAGACCTGAAGCCCGTCCGCGTCGTAAACCTGCACAATCGGGTAACAGTTCATCGAATGCGTGAATGTCGCCACGGTCGTCCCGTTCGCGCTTGACCATGACACGCCAGTGGAGTTGTTCTTCGTGAATTTGACGATAAGCGAAGCGGGTTTCAGATTATATAATTTCGAGCCGTCGAACGGCTTTGAAATAATGCCGTCCTTCGCAATCACGGCTTCCTTTGAACCGTCGAAAAAGGTTAGTCCGTTTTGTCTTGCCATTGTTCTTCCCTGTATGATGAAAAGTTCATTTCAATTCTGAGCTTATTATACAATAAGCCACGGTGATAATATGGCATACCACCGTGGCGTTATTGCCTTACATTACAGGGCAAAATATCAATGCTTTGTTATTTCTTGCTCGGTGCCCTACTCTCCCTCGACGGAGGCATGCTCCTTCTCGAACTCGTTGCGCAACTGGATGATGCTCCGCTCCGCGCAGTACTCCCTGCCCTTCTTGGTTATCCATCCGATGAATGCAATCTTCAACGGCGACTGGACGGATGAGAACTTCTTGATGCCGTGACCGTTCGCAATCTGCTGTTTGAACGTGCGCAAGTCCTTCCACTTGCGATACCACGCGCCCTTGAGCTTGAACTGGTAGCCCTGAGCGTCCACCATGACATAGCCCTCGACGGGGGTCTTGGTGTCGCTCGTCACCTGATTCATGAACTCGTGCAGGGTGTCCCAGTCGTCGAACGTGCGGAAGACTTCCTTGACCTTGAAGCCGAAGTCCTTGCCGAAAGCGCACAGCTCGTCATAGGGCAGGTTCTTCCACTGCTCCTGCAAGGAGATAACGTCGAGCAGGACGATTTCGCTCTTCTGGTACTCGACGATGTGCGGGTCGTTGATGGGGTCGATGACCTCGAACACCAGACCCACGTTGTTGTCACGCATGTACTTGAGCAACTTGTCCTTGTCGTAGCCACCCGCCTCGAAGATGACGCGGAAGTACTCCGCGAAATCACCGCCGATGGTGGACTTGGAACAGAAGAGGAGACCCTCGTCGCCGTAGCCGAGGATGCCGAGGAACCCATTGTACTTGACATACGCCGTGACGGGATAGACCAAGTTCTGCTTGAGGAACTCGTCGGAGTTGAAGTCCCGCTCCTTGTAGCCGAAGAACTTCTCGAAGCCACGAGCTGCGATGCGGTTCGTCATGTTCTCGATGAACAGACCGCGAGCCTTGATGGTCTCGTCGTTCCAGTTGCCGTTCTCGAACGCCTTGCGCGTGAAGTTGAAGGACGAGTACTTGCCGTTCTCGCCGTACACCTTCTCCTGTATGTTCGCGTTGCCGTGCAACCGCTCAAGCAACGACCCCTGCGGTGCGGTGTAGTCGGGGACGACCTTGACACCCGCGACGCTGGTAATGCGCTCCTTGAAAACCGTGTTCTTGATTAGAATCTCGTTGAAACCCATGATTATGCTCCTTTGTTTGAGTGATGAATTAAGCTTACGGTCTCTAATATACACCCTTTTTCCGAAATTGCAAATGATTCTGGCAATAAAAAACGCCACGCCGTGTCTTGAAAGCACGGCGTGGCGTTCGACGGGAGGAGAATCAGACGTTGTTATTCGTCGTCGCCAGAGATTGTCAGGAGTTCAGCGTCGAGAATCTGCTTCTTGCCCGCTGACTTCAACAGCTTCTCCTCAAGCTCGGCTTCGTCGGTAATCTTCTTACCACTCAAGGTCGTGTTGTAGCGAAGCGTCCACGTGCCTGTGACTGGCGACTGGTATTCGGGGTCGAAATAGGTACATGGATTTGTAATAGAGAATTCGTCGCAACTCATGCACAACGCCGTATTGCCATAGTTGAACAGACCTGTCAGAGTACCAGTAATCGAAGAAATCTTGAGACATTTGACAGACGTGACGCTGGATGAGCAGTAGCCATAAGTCGCCGAGGACTTGATGACTGGCGTTGCGGTTCCGTAGCCAGAGAACGTCACGTCGCCGTCAAGGCAGGTCAAGCCGAGGTAGCCATAGTCCATCTCGCGCATGCCAGTCGTATCAGCACCCTTCACACTGAACGGGCGAGGCTCGAACATGCCTTCAGGGAACTTGACCGTCATGGTCAAGGACGCTTTCTTCAGCTTCTTGAAGACTTCATCTTCCTTGTTGGAGCCAATGTAGGCGGAGTTCGCGCCCTGACCGAACGCGGTCGCAAGAATCGTGTCGGCGCGGACTTTGACCAGCGTGTTCTTCTCCTGCTTCTCGCCACCACGGACGAGGTACAGATAAGCGACGGATTCGCCAGTCTCGTCGCAACCGAACGGCTGTCCTTCGCCACACGGGATGCATGCTCCAGCAGCAACCGCGTCACAGCATTCGGGAACCACAAGGTATCCTTTGATGCTGTCGGACACAAGATTGTAGCTGATGTGCTTGGAGTTGACACCATCTGCTTTGAGCGTGGTCATTACAGGCTCGATGCGCTTGAACGTCACACGGAAGTCGAAGATTGCGTAGGACTGCGCCACTTCCTGAGCGACAGCCACGGTGCAGAGAATGCACAGAGCGAACAGAATAAGTTTTTTCATGTTACCTTCCTTTTGTTTTGTTGTTTGCCTTGTTTTTCGTACTGTTACACATTGGGTTTTCAACGAAATCCATTTATTATACCTTTTTGCATTCCTTCGCGAATTTCCTCATGTCGATTTTGGTCTTCACGGTTATGTCGCTCATGTCGTGGTACACGTCGTCCAACGGCACCAGCACCATCTCCGTCACTGGGTTCCCGTCCTTGTCCTTGTCGCCACCGCTGACGACCGAATAGGAGCCTCCGTTGACCAATTCCCTGACATATCCAGTCCTGAACGCATAGGCATGCTCCACGTTCCTCTCATGGCAGTACACCACGAACAGGTCGGCTTGGGTGACGTTGATGCCAGAAGCCTTGCCCCTGCATTTCGTCTCGAACGCGAAATTCCCAGTCCTCCCAATCATGAAGTCGTTCTTGACCTCGACCGTGACCGAATTCCCGTCGTCCAAGCCGAATTCCCAATCGTATCGGTTGTCTTCGTTGTGCCTGACGGAAACAATCGCGTCGCATTTCTCGCAGAAAAGCTCGGCTACGCGCTTTTCGCCTTCCTCGCCGTCGATGATGTCCTGATTGAAGTTGTAGTGCATGATATGAAACCTTATGGCGGAGGGGGAGGGACTCGAACCCCCAAGCCCCTTTCGGAACCAACGATTTTCAAGACCGTCGCCTTGACCAATTCAGCCACCCCTCCTTTAGTCCTTACACTAAATAATATGGTGTCCTATAAGGTTTTTATCATTTTCTTTTCTTGAAATTGCCCAAAGTCGCGTATTTTTGGACATCCAGCATCGACAATGCGGGAGACCCCTCGTACTGCATGTCCCAGACGAACCAGCCCGTAGCCATCGCCCCGACGCAGAAGCACCCGTCGTCGCGCTCAGGGGTCTGGTAGTCCACGTACCGCGTGAACGGGCAGACGGATTTCAGGTGCTCCCAGATGCCAGACTTGTACCGCGAATGCGTGGACAAATAGTTCAGCCTGCCAATCGCCATGACTCTGCTGGCGTGGGACTTGGCTTTCTTGACGAACGCATCCCACTGGGAGAACGGCGGGTTCATGACGACCTGCCTCTGGTTCCATTCGCCTTCGAGATAGTCCTCCCCGTCCCGCTTGTAGAGGTCGTTGTCATCGACGCGGAACCCGAATTTCCTCAGCTCCTCGCCCATGACACCATTCCCGCAACAAGGGTCGAGAACAGGGAGGCACAGCCAGAGATTCTCCCTGAACAGCTCCTCGGCCACCCACATGAGACTTCGCGGGGTCGCGTAGAAGTCGCCTTCTGGTCTGTCCTCGGCTTTCCTCCTGTTGGCGTAAGCCTTTCCGTTGATGTTGTTTTCGCCAGTCTCCATAGTGTATAAAAAAAGACCCGACGCTGAGCCACCATGCCTTTTTGAGGACAATAGAGAGAGGGAGAGAAAAACTCAATTTGAGATGGTGGTCTCAGTATCGGGAAAGTAAATGCTCCAGGAAGGGATTCAACCTTCTGCCTTTTTCGAGGTACGCCATATCATGATAGGTTCGGCGAAGTGCTCACACACCACTGGGAGGGACGCAAGGTTGCCAACCACGCCTGATTGACTGCTTTTGGAGTTCCACCCGCTTGCGATGGTGGTTCCAGAGCATCGTTTAGCCATGCTCAAGCTGGTCGCTGTTGCTACCGTAGTGAACGACCGACACTCCGTGGCTACTTTCCTAGGATTCGCCACGACTCCCAGTTTTAAACCTCCTTCAAAGGCGGGATTCCCCGCTCTGCGCCTGTAGCGTCTCGGTCTGCAATCGAAGGCAGGTATGGGCGGTTTTCAATGCCTCCCCGCCCTGTTACAACGGGGAGGCAAGTCTGTTCCGAAAATCAAGACCCAGTTTTTTCGATGGTTATCTGCAATGATGGTGCGGATTATCAAAAATGGTTGCTGTGTGGGTCTTTGGTTGCAAGACGATGTTTTTTAGCTTAAATAAAGATTACCATTCTTTTGCTTGTTGGATTGCTGTAATCGTCTTCGAAATCCGTTTTGGTTTTTTAAAGAGCCGTGATTTTTTGTTCAACACTTATAATATGATTCGTTTTTCCGATTTGTCAAATGATTATTCGAAAAAATCTTCCTTTACAAGTGAAATTTTCATGTGGGTCAGGATTCTGCCGATGAACCCGCGCATGACCGCGTTCGCCTTCTCGTTCTCGCCGAAGGACGCGCCACCGCAGTTGAAGTCCTTGAGCCACTTCTCCCGCAGGTACGGGAGCAGGTAGAATTCGCTGTGGGTGACGTTGTAGCCGACCTCTCGGATTTTCCTGTACAGGTCTCGGTACGTGAACGGGATGTAGTTCTCCGCCACTTCGCGAATCCAGTTCTCGTCGTAGAAGTACTTGAGAAGGAAGTGGATTGCGGTGTACCCGTCGCGGACGCGACCCCACTTCTCAATGAAATCCTTGTAGTGCTCGTTCATGGAGAAGGACTTCTCGATGATGGACTCCATCGCCCTGAATTCGACGGAGCCGAAGCTGTCGCAGTTGCCAGCGTACATGTCGCGGACGACGACGTGCCTTGGGGACAGCGCGAGGATTTCGTCCCAGAAGTTGTCGGCGTAGCCGTAGGAATAGACCTCGTGCAGGACGCTGTTCAGGACGAGCAATGTCGTATTCCTGTCGCAGTCCGTGCCCTCCTTCATCCGAGTCAGGGACTCGTAGCACTCCTGCCCCTGCTCCTTGGACAGTTTCAGGAAGTATGGGTTGTTGTCGATGCCGATGTAGCGGAGGTCTGGACGGGACTCCTTCATGTACTGGATGAACGAGTTGTCCGCGCTTCCGAAGTCTATGACCGTCTTCACATCGGTCGGGATGGACTTCATGAACCACGCCTTGTCAGCGAAGGCGTTGCGCATCTTCTCAAGATAGGTCTTGTTGTCGGACAGGCTTTTCATTTCTTTGCTCCTTTGCTTATGGTTGGTATTTTCCCGTCGCATCCTTAATATACATCGCGGACGCTGGATTGCAAGCCAGACCGAATCATTTTTCAAAAGGGAATCTGACGGTGTTCCCGAACGTCATCCAATCCCCCGTGTCGAGCACCCCGTTGATTTGAAGGGTGAAGAAAACGACTCTAAACAATATGTACACCGCACTGATGGCGGTGTCAAGCCTTTCCATCTCCGCCTGCTCGCCAAGCCCGTCTTCGAACATCAGTCGCTCGTAGAGGCATTCGACATACCTGTACTTGTCCTTCATCCATCCGACTCCAGCCACGCTGTCGAGGAACAGGAGCATGGACTTGGCAAGGGAAGGCATGCTGTGCATCTCTCCATCTAAGAGCTGGATGCATGTTGAGAGCATGTCTTCCTGTATGCCATCCAGTTTCATGTAGCCCATTACATCCTCTTCGCGCTCAAACTGCTCCCGTTTCTCCCTGACAAGACGGTTCGCCTCCTCGTCGAACTTCTGGATGAATTCGTAAAACCTTTCGTACTTTTTGACGTTTGGCTTCTTCATTTCCTTCCCTTTTTGGGAAGGAACGGGTTCTTGTCGCTGTTCCAAGCGTCTATCTTCATCAGACCTTCCTGTACGAGATAGTACCTGACGCATCTGAAAAAGCACGCTATCCCGTCGTAGAGCCTGTTTATCTCGGATTCAAAGACATGCATGCCACATTCACGAAGGAAGCCCTCGTAAGCCAAGAAATATTTCCTCGTGAGCCATTCGACATCGGACACTTCCTTGACGAAGCACAAGGCTGAATTGATGTACGACATGAATTCCTCGGAGGTTTCATTGAAATCGGATTTGTTGTTTTTGTTGTTGAGTTTTGGCAAAATCTGAACGCAGGAAGCCAGCATGTCCTCCTTTATCCTTTCGAGCCTCACGTATTCAAGCGTGTTCTCTTCGAGTTCGAACTGCTTCCGCTTCTGGTCGAGGATGCCGTTCGCCTCGTCGTCGAATTCCCTGATGAAATCCAGCATCCTTTTCTTGTAATTGATTTTTTCGCAATCGCTCATTTTTTCCTCGGTTTGGCTGGCGAAGTAAACCAGTAGCGAAGAAACTGGTTGTCTTTTTCATTCCACGCTTGGTCAGGCAACATGCCGAGAAGGATGAGATTGTGCCGAATAGTCTGGAAAAAGTACAACACCGCCATCGCCTCGGATTTGTTGCTACCGTATTTTCCGTCCTCAACTCCCTCTCGTATGAATCCTTCCGCCTGAAAGAACATGCCTGTTAGCCAGTCCGTGCCAGAGACATGCTTGACAAAATATATGGAGGATGAAAAGAAATCGGCGAAATCCATGCTGTATCCAGAAATTTTGTTCCACTTCGGGTAGAGCTTGATGCACGACCCAAGCATGTCTTCATGGATTTTCTCAAGCTTCACGTAATCGACGAGATTGCCTTCCTGCTCCAGTTCCCTTCGCTTCTCGGCGAGCAACATCTTCACCTTTCGGTCGAATTCAATGGAGAATTCATGCGCCTGCATATTGTATTTCTTCATTTGAGTCATTTTGAGTGCAAGGCTTCAAGCAAAGACTTCTTCCACGGTGGCATCCATTCGTCGGCTTTTAGTTTCTTTTCCGCTATAAGACGCATATAGACAGCCTTGAAAAAGCATTTTATCGCGGATATGTTGGTTATCTTGTCGTCGTCATCGTCAGTAACGTCACTGAAACTGAACGTGAAAATCGATGAGATTTCCATATATCTGCTTTTCATCCATTCAAGACCAGTCACGGCATTAAGAAACACCATCATCGAATCGACATTTTCACGTAAAATGTCAAGATACCCGTTGTCCTTGGTTGATGTATCAACCAAAGGATACACCTGCATCTGCAACGCGAGCATGTTCTCCTTTATCCTGTCGAGCTTCACGTATTCGACCGTGTTGTTCTCAAGTTCGAGTTGCTTGCGTTTCTCGGCGACAAGCTCGCTCACCTCCCTGTCGAAATCCTTGGCGAATTCAATCAGTTCCTCATAGCTGTTCATTTCATGCTCCTCCATTCTCTTTAAAAATCGAATATGCTCATCAGAGCGTTGAGCTTCTGCGTCTTGTTCAGCTTGCTGTCGAAAATCCGCCTCGCCTTGCTTCTGAGCTTGACCGTATCTGGTATCTCGTCTTCCCCGCTCTCGTCGATGAAGTCCGACAGGAGAACCCAGTAGTCCTGACCGTACCTGCTGAATTTGATGTAATTTCTCTCGCCGTTCTCGTCATAGCATCCGTATGGCATCCTGTCGCCATCGAGGTATTGAATGACGTTCGGCATGTCGGCAAGCTCGGAATGCTGGTCGGCGCAATCTGAAACAAGCTCGGTCAGCCACCATTCGTCGGACGAGGACATGTCGAATTTCGTCCCGTCCCATTCGATGTGGTTCCGCTCAATCGCCTTCCAAATCTCCTTCGGCAGTTTGATGCTGGATATTCCGCTTATCCCCTTCGACGACGGGTCGAAAGGGACAAGGTGCGAGCACGAGCTTGAATTGCTAACGTATCCTTCCCTGATTAACACGCCATGCCCCTCTCGTTATTTCATCGCCTTTTCAATGAGTTCCTTGAGATTGTACTCCATCGAAGGGACGACGACAATCTTCCACCCGTACTTCTTCGCGTCCTCGACGATTTCGGAGATGTTCGACTCGTACCACTGCTTCGCGTTGCTCCACGCGCAGTAGTCCTTGAAGAGCCTCGATGCCTCGAAACGCTTCCAGAGCTTGTCAGTCCACTGGTCTTTCAGCGACAGGTTGGGCACGACGACCATCACCTGCTCCTCGTACATCCCGTCGATTTTGATGCCGACTGGGTACACCGTGTTGTGACGCGCAATCCAGTCCCTCACAGGGGCATGGGTGGCCGTGAAGACAGTGTAGCCTTGACTGGACAGATGCATCGCGAGATTCCCGTATGCCTTGTACCACTCGTTGATTTTCTGCCCTTCCAGCGTGAAACAGGACGATTCAAGGTCGATGACCTTGAAATCATCCTTCGACATCGTGCTTTTTCCGATTCCTTGGTATCCTAGAATAATCATTCCATGCTCCTTTGACTTGCTGTCGCCTAAAAATCCCCGCTATTAATATACATCGGTTTTCCGAATTTTCAATCAAATGCCGAAATATTCCTCAAAGCAGAGATAAGCCAGAAAGAACAGTATCGGCATCACTGCCATGAACGCCACAAGCAGGACAACCTTGAGGGGGTAGTACTTTCCATGCAACAGTTTGTTCACATGGTGCCTCGTCATCGCGAAGGCGGTCGTCCTCTCCCACTTCCTCAACGACAGGTCGTGAATCATGTGCTCCATCTTGTACGCGCATTCCTCCCCGCCATCCAGTTCAAGGTTGTTGAACAGGATTCCCTTGACCACGGGATGCTCTTTCCGCATCATGAAGTAGAAGTCGCGCACCATGCCAGAGGAAAGTTCATTGAAACCCATCCTCCTTGCATGGCACGGGCACATCAAATACTTATCCCCTGTCATGTCGGCGTATGTCTTCTTGAAAAGCTCGCATTCCTTGCATATATTGTAGTCCATAGCTCACAAGCACATCTTGACGATTGTCACAATGAACGGGATGATGACAACAAGGACATAGACGGAAATCAGGAAAAACATGAAGAAAATCATAATCGGAGGAATGAGTTGGGCATGGTACTTCTTCCTCAAGTGAATCTTCTTCCTGATGTAGAAGGTTGAAACCCTGCTCGCCAGCCTGTTGAGCCAGTTTCGGCTCAGGTCGTGCAACATGTGCTCCGTGTAGAAGTCGCATTTCCTGTCCGTCATCTCCACGCTGTCGAACATGCTGTTGCGTATCAGGCTGTTGCACCGCATCGTCCCTTTGGCGATTTCCATCACGTCCGACGGTTCCTCCTCGTCCCTGAACTTCGCCTCGCAGTAGCATGACGCGATTTTCAGCCCGTAGGACACAAGCTCGTTCTCATGGATGTGAGGGCAGTTGAGGCAGATTTTGTAGTCCATCAGACCCTCCACGTCTCATGCCCGTGCTCCTCGGCGAGAGCGTCGAAGTACGACTTGATGACTTCTTCTTTCAGGTAGTCGTCCTTGTTGTAGCTCTTCCTGTCTCCGAGGATTCTGAGCAACTCGACGAATTTCCCGACCGTCCCGAAGTACTCGCATCTCGCCGACTCGAATATCGGGTGGATGAACCTGTACTCGTTCCACGACAGCCATTCCTTTCCGTACTTTTCCTTGTCCGACATGGAATTATAGTCCGTGGACAGGAAGTAGCAGAACACCGTCTTGTTCTGGAGCGTCTTGGGAGGTCCTTTGCGCTCGTTGTTGAACAGACCCCTGATGTCCTCCGTCACGCATACCTCGTACAGGCGGATGAACCCGTCGTCGAGGATGCTGTGGTGCAGGTCGGACAGCAGGCTGGTCATGGCTCTCGGAAGCAACATGTGCTCGTCATTGTCCATGACGGTTCCGAAATTGCAAAGATAGGTGTTGGATGTGTTCCTGCACATGCCGTTGTACAGCACGTTCAGTATGTCAAAGTGCTGGTTCTTCATCTTGTGCCGAAGATGGAGAACCGCCTCGGCGCACTCCTGCATCTCAGGGGATTCCCTGAGATAGTCGTAGTACCCCTGCACTTCGTTCTCATACTGCTCAGTGGCTTTCAATTCGTCCACAATGTCGAATTTGTACTTCTGCTTGGTCTCCATTCCATACCCTTATTCGTCGTCACTGTCCTCGTCGCCGTCGCCGTCGCCCCAGTCGTAATCGCCGTTGTCGTTCCCGTTGTCGATGTAGCATTCGCTGTTGAGGAGGAACTCCGCGATTCCGATTGGCGCGATTTCATCGAACGTGCCACGCGCATCGACGCTCTGGTGGTCGATGTAGGCGTACTTGCCTTGATACTCTGTGGTCTTCTCGGTCTTGTTCCAGTCGATTTCGAACCTCCCGTCGATTTCATGCAGGAAGTCGTTTATCTTGTTCATGTACTCGTCCCCGCCGTAGTACGCCTGCAAGACGAGCCAGTTCCATTTGGAGGCGAAGTCGTTGTACTCCATCGTCTGCCATCCGAACTGGTATTCCCCCTCGTCGAACAGACCGTCCCACTTGTCCTCGTCACTCAGCGTCGCCCCGCAACGGTCGAAGAAGAACATCGACAGGATTGTTTCGTCCTTCGTCCAGTCCTTGTGCTTGCAGTTCTCGACGACTTCCTTCGGCACCACGACCGACGAAGCCGAGCTTGAGTTGCTCACATACCCAACCCTCACTTCCATCCAGTTGCCTCCTTGAAAAATAAAACCTGACAAGAAAAGGAAAGATGCCTTGCTTAACCGTGCTTTCCTGTTGGACTCGTTCCCACGGCTCTCGCGATTGAACTTCGCCAGTCACGGCAGGTCATGACTACCGCGATAGGCTGGTCGTTTTTCGGCAGGCTTTTCTTTCATGCGCTACTTTGTGCCAACCATTTCGCGCATTACTACATTAAAGCCTTCCAATTCTGGTTAATCCTAAGCCAGTATGCAATCAAGCATACCAGTTATTTTCGTTCTTGTCAGGTAAAAATCCTAATTTGTCTTCTTGACCGTGAAATCCCTCGTCTTGCTCCCTTTCAACAGCTTGCCCATGTCGATTTGAATCGGGCAATGCTTGCTGTTGAGTCTGCACACGAAAGCCTTGTACCCGTGCTTCTGTATCTTCCTGCCAAACTTTCTTGCGTCGTTAAACGCTGTCTTGTAGCTCGCCTCGAAGCCAGTCCTCGCGAAGAAGGAACGGTGCTTGAAGCTCCTTGTCTTCCAGTCGCGGAGCGTGTGCTTCAGTCCCCTTTTTTTCTTTATCCACTTTAGGTCGTTCGTCCCGTCGTGCTTGTTATCCTTGTCATACTCTTCTTTGCTGTATTCGATTTTCTCGTCAATCTGCTCCTTGACGGTCTTCCTGTAGCCGTTGTGGTAGTAGTCGGTAGCCATTTCGAGATGGACTTTGCTTCTGCTCCACGCCATTCTGCTTTTATTGTTCATCGAGTCTGCAAGCGCAAGCACGTCGTTCGGGTCGTCTTCCTTCACCGCGACAACGACATAGTACTTCGGTAGCTTTCTTTTTTCTTTTTTTTCCATGATTCGCAACCTTTGTGAAAACCTTGTATTTTCCTATAATATACACGTTTTCATGGAAATTTCAAATCGCGGTCGCGAATTTTTTCGGTTCATCCGCAACTGGTATGAGGGTCGAACGTCCCGAAATGGATGCCGAGCGTGTACATGTAGTTGAGAAGCACAAGCTCGTAGTATCTGCTAACCGTGTAGTACCTGTAAACAGTCCTCCTGAATCTGAACCACTTGAACTTGCCCAACCTCCAGTGTATCTGGAACGTCAGTTGGACATAGTGCTTCTTCGTCCTGAAGACCGTCCACTTGCGCTCTCTCATCAACTGCTCATACGACTCGTCGATGTAGTCCTGATTTTCCGTCAAATCCACGGTCTTTTTCATTTCCAGCATCTCTTCCTGAAGAATTCCTTGCAAAACCCGACGAATTCTGGGCTGTGCGTGTAGTCGAAGTGCCACTTGTGGGTGGTGAAGAACCTGTATCCCTCCTTGTCGTCGTCGAACCAGCGGATTGTCGAATACAGGTACTTGATGAGTTCGTCAACCTCCCGATAGTTCCTACAACCCTGCAACCTGTCGCACATGGAGCAACTCCCCCAACCGAACATCAGGTATCCGTGCTGGTTCCTTTCGGAGTCGTACAGCAACACCTGCGTGTCGCCTTGATATTCGCCGATGTCGTCCTTGCGGACGACCGTCCCGAACGATTTGTAAATCGGGGAATAATCGGTTGGACCAAAAAACGAGTCGAAATTGTAGTTCGGGTAAAGCTCCTCCGCCTTCTTCAGATTCATCGGCTTTCCTCCTATCGGATTGAACGAAATCATGCGACCAGTCAGTACCTCTTGTAATGCGTTTCAGCGTCCTTGACAGTGCGGGTGGAGTGCATGTCCTTCTTGAACACCACGCGACGGCAG
>Ga0247610_10002044_pt1 | contig 23962 bp, 21 predicted proteins | sample 174DNAGHGhighgp2_FD_193483 | JGI IMG/M metagenome (GOLD analysis project Ga0247610, IMG submission 193483) | Sheep rumen microbial communities from Palmerston North, Manawatu-Wanganui, New Zealand - 1742 DNA GHGhigh gp2 | ecosystem: Host-associated > Mammals > Digestive system > Stomach > Rumen...
ATGGGTCGTGGGGGAAAGTGAGAATGGAGAATTGAGAATGGAGAATTGCGCGATAGACAAGAATGATTTCTCCTACACGAAGGACGGCGTGAAGCATGTGTTTGACTTTGCGTATATCACTATTCACGGCACTCCGGGCGAGAACGGTTTGCTCCAAGGGTATCTGGATATGGTGGGTGTTCCGTACTCCTGTTGCGGCGTGCTGGCTGCTGCGATGACCTTCAACAAATACGCCTGCAATCATTACCTTCACGGATTCGGTATCCGTATCGCACGCTCGATATTGGTAAGGAAGAACGATTGGTCCTCGGCTTCGTACCGGCAGATGATGAAAGACCGCGTGGCGGAGGAATTGGGATTGCCTTGTTTCATCAAGTCAAACGTCGGCGGTTCGAGCTTCGGTTGCAGCAAAGTGAAGAGTCCGGACGGCATCATTCCGGCGATTGAGCGTGCGTTCGAAGAAGGCGCTGAAGTGATATGCGAATCGTACATGAAAGGAACGGAAGTGACCTGCGGCGTCTATAAGACGAAAGAGAAATCAGTCGCGTTCCCGATAACAGAGGTGGTGACGAAGAATGAGTTCTTCGATTATGACGCCAAGTACCGCGGGCAGGTGGACGAGATAACACCGGCCCGGATTCCCGATGTGGTTCGGGACAGAATACAAGCGGAGACACTACGGATTTACGATATTCTCGGCGCAAACGGCATCATCCGTGTGGACTGGATTATCACGGGAATCCGCAATCAATTGAGAATTGAGAATGGAGAATCGGGAATGGAGAATTGGGAGATTAATCTGTTGGAAGTGAACACGACGCCGGGAATGACGCCGACGAGTTTCATTCCTCAGCAGGTACGTGCCGCAGGGCTGGAGATGAGAGATGTACTGACGGAGATAATTGAAAACAAGTTTTAGCCGTCAGTTGTCAGTTATCAGTTGTCAGTTATCAGTTGTCAGTTGTCAGGAAAGAGCTGAATGCTGAAAGCCTATTAAGAATTATGATAGATATCAACAAAGAAATCGAATCCCTGAGATGGGATAAAGAGCCGCGCGGATTATACGAGCCTATCGAGTATGTATTGTCCTCCGGCGGCAAACGTCTCCGGCCTACCTTGGCCCTGATTGCCGCTGATGCGATTATCAACGAAGGACTGCTGAACGGAACGGTAATGGACGATGTCCTGCCTGCCGCATTGGCATTGGAGTTGTTCCATAACTTCACGCTCATTCATGACGACGTAATGGACAAGGCTCAGGTGCGTCGCGGACGTGAGACAGTACAGGTGCGATGGAATGACAATACAGCCATTCTGTCCGGTGACCAGTTGCTGATAGAGGCATATAAAATGCTGGAAAAAGTGCCTGCTGACAAGTTGCCCGGCACTTTGCACATGTTCAACGAGATGGCAACGGGTGTGTGCGAGGGACAGCAGTACGACATGGAATTCGAGCACGTGAGCCAGTTGGCGTTGGACGATTACATGAAGATGATTGAGAAGAAGACATCCGTTCTGCTGGCTTATGCGATGCGCATAGGCGGATACATAGCGGGCGCAAACCCTGTGCAGCAGGAGGCTCTGTATCAGTACGGACTACATATCGGTTTGGCTTTCCAGATTCAGGACGATATACTGGATGTTTTCGGCGACCCGAAGACTTTCGGCAAGGCTCTCGGCGGAGATATATGCTCGAACAAAAAGACCATTCTGTTGCTGACAGCTCTGGAGACGCAGGACGCAGAGAGCAAGGCGGAACTGCTTCAATGGTTGATGACGACCGACCGCAACGACGAGAAAATAGCGGCCGTGACGGCTATTTATGAGCGATTAGGTGTCCGCGGAGCTTGTGAGGCCGTAATGGAACAGCACACGGCGTTGGCTTTGGAGCAACTGGACAAACTGCCCCAGAATAATGCCACTGACAGTTTGCGCGAGTTGGCGGAAAAACTGGCCACAAGAAAAAGATGATGAATGTACCATTTGTTCTTTTGACTAAATCGTAAATAGAATGCCATACAGACGATTGCCTAATACGGATTTGGCGCGATTACATGCGCTTCAGAATGCCATCCAGCGTGCACAGAACGCGGATTACACGGAGCAAGTGATTCCATACAAAGTGCTCAGCGAGGCACAACGGTTCCTTGTGCAGTTTGAGAACACGGTAATGCAATCGAAGGACAACTACGCTTCGACGGTTAACGCAAACAAGCAATACCGCCACATAGTGCAGAACGCAAGGATGTATATATCCCATTTCATCCAGGTGCTCAATCTGGCTGTTATTCGCGGCGAAATCAAGAAAGAGCAGAAACTGCTGTACGGCTTGGATCCGCATCAGCATATAGTTCCGGATTTGACGACGGAGGAGAACTTGCTGGAGTGGGGGAAGAATATCATCGAAGGCGAGCAGAAAAGGATGGCTAACGGAGGATTCCCTATCTACAATCCTGCAATCAACAAGGTCAAAGTGCATTACGACATCTTCTGCGAGCATCAGCGGCAACACACGTTCCATGTGCAGAACACGGAGCGCGTGCACGGCGATTTGGAACCCCTCCGCGCACAGGCGGATGAGATAATCCTCAATATCTGGAATATTGTGGAGGATTTCTACAAAGACCAGTTGCCCTATGCACGAATGATGAAATGCCAGTACTACGGTGTAATTTATTACTACCGCAAAGGCGAAAGAAAACTCTCTGCGGAAACCGACAGAGAGTTGAAGCGAATTCAGGACAGCCAGCCGACTATCCAATGGTCCTTTGAGGAGTGACGATGCGGTCCATCTTGTGGTCGCGCCATGTATGAGGAATCGAGTGCTTCTTCAATTGGAAGGCATAGCACACGCCGATTTTCTTGGCATAGGGATGCTGACGAAGAAACTTGTCGTAATATCCGCCGCCGCGACCGATTCGATGGCAATGCATGTCGAACACAACGCCGGGAACGAACATGAGGTCTATCGGACCGTTATAAGTGGGAGTCTGCGGCTCAGGAACACCCAAACGGCCTTTACGCATCATATCCTCTCCGTCATACGGACGTACCTCCATCGAGTGGCGATGGGTAACAGGAAACAAAAATGTTTTTTGACCTTCATACTTGGTCAACAGCGGACGAAGATCAACCTCTTTGTGAACGGGGTAATAGAGCATAATCACTTTCGCTTCACGGAAAGAAGACATTTGCTCGATTTGGGAAATGATAAGCTGGCTATCCGTAGCAACTTCTTCGTCCGACAACATACGGCGGCGTTGCTCGATAATAGCACGCATGGATGCTTGCTCTCGACGGGCACGAACCCAGGGAAGCCACATCAGAAAATCATGTATTTGCGCATCAAATAGCATATAGCGATTAAGATTTTAGATTAGCGAAGTGTAAATAGTAGTTTTTCAAAACGGACTGCAAAGTTACAATAAATTATTGGAATTTGCAAATAAAAACATAGAAAAGTGCAATATTTATAGTAAAAAAGACATAATGAAGCGAATTTTATATATAGGAATAGTGTTGTGTGTCGTTTTTATGGCGGCTTGTGAGAACAAAACAACCACTCCGGTAACATCTTCGGTTGCCAGACTGACTTCGTTCTCGTTTGCCAAGAACGACTCGATGCCGGGACTGAATCAAGTGGTCTTTACTATCGAAGAGCGTTTGGACACGGGTTTGGTGTGGAACAAAGATTCGATGTTGTTCGGTACGCGTCTGGACACAGTTGTGCCTAAATTCGGCTTTGCCGCAACACCCGGAGCCGCTTTTCTGACGATGGGGGACACCACTATTTCGCTTACCGGCTACGACACGCTGAACTTCAACAAGAGACCTGTTTATCTGACCGTCCGTTCCTCCGACAAGACGGTGACCAAGGTGTATGAAATCAAAGCTACCGTCCACCAAGTCAATCCTGATTTATATGAATGGCAGTGGTTGACAGACGGTATTTATCCGGCAGATGACAGCGAGCAGCGGGTAGTGGAGTTAGGTTTGGACTTTGTGATGATTAGTTCCAACGGCTTTGCTTTACATGCCTACAAGTCTGCGGACGGAGTCGCATGGACAGATATAGGTCAACCGTCCGGATTGCCGGCAGGAACAAAAGTACGGCAGATAATAAGCGACGGACAGACCCTTTATTACGGGCAGGGCAGCATGGTCTATACGAGTGCGGACGGCGTGACTTGGACCGCGCACAGCGTTTCGTGGCAGGTAATCACCATGTTGATGAACTGGAACGGAAAAGTATGGGCGCTGGTGGAGAATGACGGATATGAGTTGGCTACCTTCGCCGAGAATGCGCTGGCCTTGAGCGGGCTTAAACCTGTGGGCGAGTTCCCCGTGAGTGATTTCGCTGCCGTGTGCTTTATGAGTCCGAGCGGAAGACCGAGAGCGATGATAATTGGCGGTTTCGCGGAGAACGGACGCAGTCTGAACACACGTTGGAACTTTGAGTACTCGACTCATCAGGTGGGTGGAACGTACCGGATGGAGGAGTTCTCGATAGATCGTCCTAAGTTTGAAAGTCTGACAGGCATTTCCGTCATCTGGTACAATAACCAGTTGCAGCTCTTCGGCGGAGTGAATGCGGATATGCGTTATTTCGGCAGGGATATACTGCTGTCGAACAACGAGGGACTGACTTGGACGAAAGCGGACTCGGCCTTGAACAGGCTACCGTCTGTCTATCAGGCTCGCCAGAAACAGACAGCTATCGTGCGCGGTAGCTATATCTACCTTTTCGGAGGACAAGACAAGACGACTACCTATAGCGATGTCTATCGCGGAAAACTGAACTCGATAGACTGGGCAAAATAAAACAGCAATTATAAACAAACTAAAATACAAACAATTATGACAATTAGTGATTACAAATTCGCCGGAAAGAAGGCGATTGTCCGTGTGGACTTCAATGTGCCCCTGGACGAGAACGGAAAGATTACTGACGACACGCGTATCCGCGGAGCGCTGCCTACGTTGAAACATATCCTCAATGAAGGAGGTGCGCTCATCATCATGAGCCATATGGGCAAGCCGAAAGGCAAAGTGGCTGCCAAGTTCAGCTTGAGCCAGATTGTTGACGCCGTAAGTGAGGCGCTCGGACGTCCTGTTCAGTTTGCAGAGGACTGCGCTAAAGCGCAGGACAAAGCTGCGGCTTTGAAACCCGGCGAAGTGCTGATGTTGGAGAACCTCCGTTTCTATCCGGAAGAGGAAGGAAAGCCGGTCGGAATTGAGAAAGAGGATCCCGCTTACGAGGCTGCCAAGAAAGAGATGAAGGCGCGTCAGAAAGAGTTCGCTAAGGTGCTTGCAAGCTACGCAGACTGCTATGTAATGGACGCCTTCGGAACGGCGCACCGTAAACACGCTTCGACGGCTGTTATTGCAGACTACTTCGACGCAGACAATAAAATGCTCGGTTTCCTCATGGAGAAAGAAGTGGCTGCTGTTGACGCCGTACTGAGCGATATCAAACGTCCGTTTGTAGCCATTATGGGAGGTTCGAAAGTGAGCTCCAAAATCGGTATTATCGAGAATCTGCTCGGCAAAGTGGACAAACTGATTCTTTGCGGAGGTATGACATATACATTTGCAAAAGCACACGGAGGCGAGATTGGCGGTTCGATTGTCGAGTTGGACAAACTGGATGTGGCATTGGGCGTAGAGGAACTGGCAAAGAAGAACGGCGTGGAGTTGGTTCTGGCTCCCGACGCTGTTTGTGCAGACAGTTTCAGCAATGATGCCAACCAGAAAATCTTCCCGTCGAACGCGATTCCTGAGGGTTGGGAAGGTTTGGATGCCGGACCTAAAGCGCAAGAGAACTTCCGTAACGCCATCAAAGGCGCAAAAACTATTCTTTGGAACGGTCCTGCCGGCGTGTTTGAGTTCGATAATTTCTGCGGAGGAAGTCGAGCTATCGGTGAGGCAATCGCTGAGGCTACAGCGCAAGGCGCTTTCTCGCTCATCGGTGGTGGCGACAGCGTGGCTTGTGTCAACAAATTCGGCTTGGCGGACAAGGTATCGTATATATCAACCGGCGGCGGCGCTTTGCTCGAAGCGATTGAAGGTAAAATCCTGCCGGGAGTGGCTGCCATCAAGGGATAGTAAATGACAAAATGGTAAATGACCAAATGAGTAAATGAATTTATGGAAGTAGTAGGTAAAATCATTCAAGTACTGCCTTTGCAAGAAGGTGTGGGCCGTAGCGGCAATCCATGGAAAGTACAGCCATATGTATTGGAAACGCTGGATCAATATCCGCGCAAAGTGCATTTTGAGGTGTTCGGAGAGGACCGTATCAAAGCGAATCCGTGTGCAATAGACCAATTGGTAACAGTCAGTTTCGATATTGAGAGCCGTGAATTCAACGGTCGTTGGTACACCTCTATCCGTGCGTGGAAGATTCAGCAAGGCGACGTGACGCAGCAAGCTCAGCCGGCACAGGCTGCTCCTGCACAAGCCGCCCCCTCTGTTGCTGCTCCGACTCCGGAGCCCGCTCCCGCAGTCAATGTCGATCCGTTTGACGCTAATGCGGGTGGAGATTCCACCGACTTGCCGTTCTGATGCGCAGAGGTGTAAAAATATCTTTCTGGACAATCCTGCTGGCGGTAGCGGTCGTTTGGGTCGCTATTCGTTGGCAGGCTTGGTTCGGAATGCCCGTAGAACCGCAGTGGACAGGAGACACGATTGTGTATCCGATGCCTTCGCTCAATGCGGAGAATGCAGAGGAAAGTCTGTTGTACGAAGTGGACAGCGCGCTGACACTTTTGGTACTCGGTGATATTCATAACGGCTTGACTTGTGCGGATTACGATACATTAGCTGCACGAGTGCCGGATGTGGATGTCGTTGTGCAGACAGGCGATTGGCTGGAGCGCGGGCAGTTCTATTATTTGCAGGCTTTGTTGCACGAATGGGTGCCGAGTGCATTATGCGATGTGCCGGTTGTGGCGTGTCCCGGAAACCATGAATATACCAAAGGCTGGCAAAAGACCCTTTCTCCGATATGGGAAGAGGCTTTCCCCCATCCGCATAACGGTCCGGTGGGTGTCCCCGGTGCACATTTCTACATTGACCTGCCTCGGCTGCGGCTCATAGCGATAGATACGAATCCGCTCGTGCGTCTGACCCATTTGACACGGACGTTGACTTGGTTGAGCGATTTGAAGAACACAGCCGGTGAACGCTTTGTCGTAGTCATAATGCATCATCCTGTTATTTCAGCAGGAAAAGGACGCTGCAATCCGCTTATTTATGCCGCTTTTCGTCATGCGTTGGGCCGGGCGGATCTCGTCTTAGCGGGGCATGACCATAGTTACATGCGGCGTGCGCCCTTTGTTGTAGTCAATACGGCAGGAAAACCCAAAACGCAACGAAACGGACTGATTGCCGATGTGACGGACTCGGTTTCGACCTATTCCGTCATGACTGTTGTGCAAACAGCGGATACTCTTCAACCTTCAGGATTATTCTTCAAGACGTACAGACTGTGTGACGGTCAACAGATTGATTCTTTGTATGTCTGTCACCACTGATGCAATAGTTTTGTCGCTTCAGCCTTTTTCTGACAAAGCGCACACACTCCATGCTTACACGCGCGCAAACGGGCGCGTGAATTATAAGGTGTTCGGGCTGGGACGAAGGCATGCTATAGGCATCTACACACCCCTTTCTGTCATCCAACTCACGACCTCGAACGGCTCGGTTCGTACGGCACAACTCTCTTTTGTGCCTAAAACGATTGTTACTGACCCTAATAAACGTGCTATCACGCTGTTTATCAGCGAGGTGCTCTTTCATACGCTCCATTACCCTATGCAGGATGAGCGGATGTTTGATTTCATTGTGGAGTCTGTCCGTCAGTTGGACGAAACAAAAGAACCGCAGAATTTTCATCTGCAGTTCCTTTCCGGTTTTGCTGCGCTCTTGGGTTTCGCGCGGGATGAGTCTGTTCCGGTTCCGCGTTCTCGCGCCCAGCGCCAGCAGTTGTTACAAGAGTGGTGTGCCTATTTTGCCGAGCATGTCGAGACATGGCAAGCGCCACGCTCCTTAGACGTGCTTATGGAAGTGTTCGACTAAACGGTCGCTTCTATATTCCATACGAACGCGCGCACTCCCACTTCCTCATTACGCAAATCCAGTTTCTTGACGGCTTCGAGTAACGGAGCTACTTTTTCGTCGTCAACCACGGTTATTACGCACGAGTTCATTTCAGGCCATGCGTGAGTACCACGACGCGGTTCGCCGCCGTTGGTCCCACGGCCTTGTACCTGCTCGAAGAACGTGAAGCCGTTGATTCCCAACACGTCCAACATATATTCTACACGACCTGTATTGGCCTGATTAAAAACAATCATTACGCTTTTCATAATTGCTTTCTATTTTGACTTTTGACTTTCGTCTTTCGACTCCTTCACCTTGATATCCATAAATATAAACTTCTTGCGCAGAGCCTCCTGCTTGTCGCGGTCGCCATGACGTGACACTACGCCATAGAGTACCGGCACGACATACAGCGTAAGGAATGTGCTGACAGTCAGACCGCCGATAACTACGATTCCTAATGGCTGCCACATCTCTGCTCCTTCTCCGGACGACACAGCCATCGGGATCATACCGAGGATGGTAGTGAATGCAGTCATCAGCACGGGGCGGATACGACTTCGTCCGGACATTTGGATGGCCGTGTTGAGCTCGTAGCCGCGTTCGCGCATCAGGTTGATGTAATCCACCAGCACAATACCGTTCTTTACCACGATTCCGACAAGCAGAACGAGTCCCAATGCGCCAATCATATCAAGCGAGCGGCCGGTAATCCATAAGGCTGTAATGACGCCGGAAAGTGCAAACGGGATGGAGAACATGATGATTGCAGGCATCCGCAGACTCTCAAACTGGGAGGCCATTACGATATAAACCAGCAGAATAATCATCAAACCGAGCAAAATCATATCGCCGAACGTGTCCTGTTGGGTCTCGTAGTTACCGCCGATATGCGTCGAGTAACCTACTGGCAAATCCAGTTTTGGAATCACTTCCGTCTCTATTTGTTTGGCCAGTTCGCCCAGGGTCGTGTTGTACGGAGTGGCCTTGATGGTCACGATACGTTGCCGCGCTTTGCGCTCAATGGTAGGCGGCGCCCAGTATTCACCGACTTGTGCTACCTCGCTCAGTTTGATCCGTTTGCCCGTAGGCGTCGGGATGGTGAGATTGAGCACATCTGTGATGGAGTTGCGGTCTTCTTCCTGCAAGCGAACAACGATATCGTACTCAGAACCATCATCCTTCAGATAGCCGCAGGACATACCTGCTACACGGTTCCGCAGATAAGTGGAAATGGTGGCAGACGAAAGACCTAATCGCGACGCTTTCTCCTTGTCAACTGTAATCTTGATATCAGGACGGTCGTCTTCACGGGATATATTCACATCGCGTGCTCCCGGAAGAGCGGAAATCAACTGACGGCATTGTTCGGCCATCTGTGAAGTGCGGTCGAAATTATAACCGTAGATCTCAAGATCCACCGTATTACCGCCTCCGGGACCTCCTGACGCAACGGCACACTGGTATTCATTGATTTCCGGATAGGTCGCCATCTCTTTACGCAGAATCTCGGATATGGTCCAGATATCCCGTTCACGTTCCCATTTCTTCGGCAGACGAACGGTCATGGAAATCTTGTTGTTCATGGTGGACGAGAATAATGCCGCTATCGAAGCGTCGTCGTTTGAACCGGCGGTGGTGTTGATCAACTGGATTTCCGGTACCAGTTCAACGAAACGGGCTTCCAGTCTGCGGGCTGTCTTGAGTGTTTTCTCAATTCGTGTTCCGCGTTGCAATTTGACGGTAACGGAAATACGTCCGTTGTCCTGCTCTTGCATAAAGTCGGTACCGATTTTGCCCAAAAAGGCAGGCGTGAGAGAGGCAGCAAAGAACGCAATCAGGATGAGGAATGTAATCGCTTTATGCCTCAGACACCATCCGAGCGAGCGGGCGTAGTATTCGTCAATGATATCCAATGCCCGAACCACCGTACGCTCGTACCAGCCTTTCTTGCCTGCTTCGTCATCTACTAAGTTTCCGTTTTCGTCTATGTGCACTTTCTTGGCCTTGAGCAGTTTCGAGCACAGCATAGGGGTCAAAGAAATCGCCACAACGGTAGAAGTACAGCAAACGACGGTTACAATCCATCCCAGTTCGTGGAACATGATTCCGGCCATACCGTTGAGCATCGTCAGCGGCACGAACACGGCGACAAGCACGAGAGTGGTCGCTATTACGGACACCCAAACCTCGTTCGTCGCATAAATGGCGGCCTCATGAGGGTCTTCGCCGCGCTCAACGTGACGGGTGATATTCTCCAACACCACAATCGCATCATCTACCACCATTCCGATGGCTATCGTCAGCGAACAGAGCGAAATGATATTGAGGCTCGAATCCGCCATTCCCAGATAGATGAACGCCACAATCAGGGCGATAGGTATCGTAATACCGATAATAAGTGTCGCACGCCACTTGCCGAGGAAGAAGAGCACTACCAAAACAACGAATAACAATGCGTACAGCACGGACTCTTCGAGCGAGTTGATAGAGTTCTGGATATTCTCCGACGAATCGTAAATCTTCTCTATTTTGACATCTGTCGGTAGCTGTTTCTGGATTTGCGCCAACTCTTTGCGAACGTCACGGCAGACCTGTACCGTGTTGGCTCCGGTCTGCTTGGCGATTACCAGACGAACCGCTTCGCGCCCGTTGGTCTTCTCGTCCAGCGAAAGGTCTTTGATTGTATCTTTGACCGTAGCGATGTCTCTGATGAAGACTTGCTGTCCCATCGGCGTCATCGTTACCATCAGGTTCTCTATCTCCGAGGATTCGACGTATTCCGAACGAACCTGCATCTGGTATTGCTCATTCGGCATTTTGATAGTACCGGACGACAGGTTCAGGTTGTTGGCCTGCACTACCTGGCCTACTTGCTCCAGACTCAATCCGTACGCATCCAGTTTCTGCTGGTCTATATTGATATAAACGTATCGGTCTGGAGCTCCCGAAAGGGAAATGTTTCCGATTCCGTCAATATGGTTCAACTGCGGAACAACTTCGTCATTCAGAATCTTGTCCAAACCGGCATATGTCTCATCGGCCGTAATTGAATACTGGCAGATAGGCATCGTGGATGTGGATAGCTTGAATATAACCGGTTTGGCGCAGTTGTCCGGCAGGTTGTTGGCGGCCATGTCCACGAACGAACGCACATCGTTCACCGCCTCGTCCATATTCGAACCCCATTCCAACTCCAGCGTCACAATTGACATATTATCCTTTGAATTCGAATAGATATGCTTGAGGTGATCGACCGAAGTCAGGGCGTTCTCCATGATTTTCGTCACGTTCGTTTCCATTTCAGAGGCCGACGCGCCCGGATAGGTCGTCATTACCGTGATATACGGTGGGTCCATTTCCGGGAACTGGTCTATCGGCAACTGAAGGAAACTATAGATACCGATAACAATGACCGCCACAAAGATCAGGGCTGTCGTTACCGGTTTTTGTATCGCTGTTTTGTAAATTGCCATAATGATTCGGGATTACGTAATTACGTAATTACGGGATTATTGTACTACATTAATCTTCACGCCATCTACAAGCTTGTGCTGGCCGGTGGTGACCATTTCTACTCCGTCAACTATTTCCGGCGAGATGAGCTCGATATCCTGGTCAAAACGCTGACCTAATTCAACTGCCACGCGCTTTGCACGGCCGTTCTCGTTGATAAACACATATCGGTCATTCGCTCCGACCAGTTTTTCAACGGCTTGGTAAGGCGCAACGATTGCTTTCTGCTTGCCCAAACCGATTGTTGTGGTCACGTACATACCTGGACGGAGAAGGTTGTGACCATTCGGAATAACGATTTTCGCCTGGAATGTGTGGCTGCTCGCGTCTATCGTCGGATAAACCACTTCAACGGTGGCTGGGAATACTTGGTCGGGATAGATTTCCGATGTGAGTGTCAGCTTCATGCCCGCTTTCAACTTCGGGAAATAAGTCTCCGGAATGGCTACAAGCGCTTTCAGTTTGTCAATTTGCGTAAGTACCAGAATCGGTTGGCCGCCGTACAACTCGCCGTCTTCGTAGTTCTTGGCGGAAATAACACCGCTGAACGGGGCTTTGACGTACGTGTTCGTTTGTAGAAAATCCAGTTGCTCTTTGGTCGAATTGTACTGTGTGCAAATCTGGTCAAACTGCTGTTGCGTCGCCGAACCTGTTTTGAGAAGCATCTCAATGCGGTTCTTCTCTGTCTCCAGGTTGGCAAGACTGATTTTGGTCGTCTTGTACTGGGTCTGATCCATGCGAACAAGGTCGCTTCCTGCAGATACGCGGTCGCCGACCTCACGGTAAATGTGCTCGATCTTGCCGGTTAAGGAAGGAGCTACATTTTGTGTGATGTAACCCTGCAGGTTGGTCGATACGCTGATCTCACGTTGAATCTCCTGCGGGTGGAGAACGGTGGTACGAACTTGCTCCACGCGCTCCTCTTCCTGCGAAACAGAGCTCTCTTTCTTGCCGCAGGCCATCAGCGTCAGCGCAGCAAGGCTGTAGATAAAAATCTTTTTCTTTGCCGTAAAGGCACGATTAACTTCGTTTTTCATATTGCTTATTTGTTCAAAAATTCTTCAAGTTCGGATTGTGCATTAATGAGCGATAACATGGATTGCACATATGTTGATTGTGCATTGATGAGGTCGTTGGATGCGTTGGTGAGCTCCAGATTCGACGCGGCGCCCCATTTGAATTTCTCCGTAGAGGAGTTGAACACGCGTTGAGCAACCTCGATATTGTCTTTCTCGTTCATATAGGTCTCATACGCGTTTGTCAGGTCGAAACAGAGCTGGCGATACTGGATTTCAAGATTGTCCGAGGTCTCGGAAAGAGTGTTCTTCGCCTCTTCCAATGCGATTTTCTTCTCTACCACGCCGGCAGCACGCTTGGCGGATGACCAAAGCGGCATTTTAACCGTCACCTGAACCACGTTCGGAGGAGTCATACGCATACCGCCTTCGCCGTAGTATTTCTGATTCTGGTAGTTGTATGCGAGTGCTACTGTCGGACCATAAGCCCAGCCGGCCATATGCACATTGCGTTTGGCCAGTTCCACTTGCTGCGCAAGGAGTTGGTAGTTCAGATTGTTCTCTATCGCAAAGTTCTGGCTCAGCAACTCCAATACACGCTCCGGCGAGAGTACTTCGTCCATCTTGTCCGTCAGAATCAGTTCGGTCTCAACGGGCACGTCTAACAGCACTTTGAGACTGTTGGTAGCCAGTTCTACATTGCGTTTCTGGGCGTTGATATTATTCTTTAATGTATTCACGCGCACGCGTATCTGATCTGCTGAGGTCTGCTCGGCTGCTCCGACGTTCACGGCATTCTGCGTCATTTGCTCTAAGTCCTGAATATTCACGAGACTGGAGTCCAGCAGACCTGTAATACTTTGGAGCGCCAATACGGATACATAAGCACTCATCACACTACTGCGTAGTTCGCTCTCGGATTTCTCCAAAGCAATCTTCTTCATCTTGATTGCCACATTGTTCAGTAATGCGCCGACGATGCCCTGACCGTTGACTCCAACAGTCGCTGTGATACCGAATGCACCCACGTTCGGCATGTTGATTTTCGCATCCAAACCACCCATCGAGAGTGTGGCGGAATAGCCGAGATAGTTGGTGTAATTGTAATTTCCATCTACTTGCGGCAGCAAAGAAGCAATCGTCTGCCAGCGTTGGGCATATGCTTCCTGAACGGCCAATGAAGCATTCTTCAAACTCCTGTTCTGCTTGACTGCAAACGCTTGTGCCTCTTTGAGCGATAGACTCAACGTCGCCGGCACACTGTCCTGAACGCCTTTCGTACTACGCGTCGCGGCCATCACATGATCCTCTGCCATCATGGATACGCTTGTCACAAGCGCCATGACGAATAATAAACTTTTTCTCATATATCGTTTCATTTAATTCTCAATTCTCAATTCTCAATTCTCAATTATACAACTTCCTTCCTTCTTCGCTTAGCACGCCGCGAACAAAGACATCCATCGCTGTGTGAGCCAGTTGATGCATGTTGTGACCGTGAGACTCAATCACCTCAAAGTCCCGGATTGCGTCGTTGTGTATCTTTGCAAACAGAACGGCGGTCAGTTCTATATTCAAATCCCCGCGTACCAGACCTTGACGAACACCCAATTCAAGGTATTTCTCCAAATAGTCCTTTTGCGTCTGGAAACATTTTTTCTGAAACTCCGCAAACTGCCGGGGATAGTATTTCTTCAGGTCATAAACTAATTGCGGAACACGGCGTACATCATTCTTCTCGGCTTCCTGGTGTTTCAGAAACACGGTTACTAATTGCCGAAAATCGTCCAGTTTTAGCAACTCTTCCATTTTGCCGGCCATGTAGTCGATATTCGATTGCAGCAGTTGTTGAACCAGTTCGTCTTTGCTCTCGAAATAGACGTAAAATGTCTTCTTCGACATACCTAATTCGTGACAGATATCATCTATCGACACACTACGTATTCCCAGACGAAAGAACATTTCGCCGGCCGTCTTGATAATTTTCTTTACCATTTCATTATTCACTTCACTCATATAATCTGCTTCGCTGTATGATATATTTACCTTGTTCTGTTTATTTCTCAACTCTCAATACTCCATTCTCAATACTCCATTCTCAATACTCCATTCTCAAAGCGGCTGCAAAGGTACAACTTTTTTTTGAATTACGCAAGAAATATGGAAACTTTTCTCACTCTAAAAGTTTCTTTGTAAACTCTACTTTGCAAAATCACCCTTTATTTTTCCATTCTCAAATCTCAACTCTCAATTCCCAACACAGGATTAACACAGCATTAACACAGGATTAACACAGGATTGCCGGTCGGCTGCCATGAAGCAACCGTAGCTATATACGCGCAAAAAGAGGAACGCAATCCTGCGCCCCTCCGGTTCCGACTTAATAGACGGATGTATTACAAATCGTTATTAACGAACCTGCGTTCCGCGTACGTCAAACATCTTGCCGTCGCGTACGATATACATAACGCCGTCCACAATTACTTTGTTCACCTGCTCGGTCAGAACAATGTTCTCGATGGCTTGTTTCCACTCTAAGCTTACCTGACCTTGATAAATCTGAGCATTGTTCTTGTCATTGTAGAAGTTGTTGGTCAGTTTGCCTACTACCAGCACACGGTCACCTGCTGCCAAACCGGCTCCTTCTTCTGCCGATATTTTGCAACGGCGAGCTTGCAAATCTTCGGTATCACTCTCAGTGTCAACCATATAGAATGTGATGTTCTTGTATTGCTCGCTGTAAGCCTCTGTGATTTTCTTGACGATACCAACTACTGCATAATTGGAGGTAGAGGTCTCGTTGTCTCCTAATTTCTTAGACTCGGCAATCGCTTCTGCTACAGTAATTGCTTCGGGAGCCGGTTGCTCGCTTTTCTCAATGATTGTTACAGGAGCGTTGGTCTCTGACTCGATGAGGCCGGTGCCATCGTTTTGCTTGTAATTCTTGATAGCCGTTTTTACAGTTACTTTGTATCCTACAAATACCTCTTCTGCTGCTTTACCTCTGTAAACCTCGAAAGCGCCGTCTGCGTTGGAAGCCGCTGTGCTGGCGGGATCATCCGTAATCCAGTATGTTTGGTTGCCGTACTTCTCGAAATCACCCTCTTTGCCGGCCATGGCAGAGATGTAACCTGTAATCTCATATGCTTCTTTGGTGGTCTCGCCCAAAGCAACTGTTGCTCCGATTTCGAGTGCTTTTGCTACGGAAATTTCTGTGGTCTCGCGAATGACACTATGGTCGCCTTCTGCCTTACTGATAAAAGTAGCTACACCGTTTTTGATTTCGATGATGTACTTGGATTCGTTCCGGTTCCAGTACTTGAAAAGTTGTCCCTTCAGTTGTACTTTGTCGCCGTTAATAACTTGGAGAGTGTCGTTATTCTCTACTACAACACATCCGTAAGCCTGGAAATCAGAAGCATTTGCGTCAGCTGCATCTGACATAAACCAGATTTGGTTGTTGTACGAGAGACTGAAAGGTTGTGCATTGATGACAAAACCTTCAACTACATACTCCGCCTCGGAAGTAGCGGCAGAATCAAGTTTCATACCCTCTGAAATGGCATCTGCCACAGAGATGGCTTGCGCGTTCATGGTTAGTGCCACAACTACAGCAGCCATTAATGAGAAAAATTTCTTCATGATAAAATAAATTTAGTTAGATAAAAAAATTGGTTCAATATATGTTATTAAACATTATTTATTGTCAAATTCATAATTCCGCTGCAAAATTACGAAAATATTTTGACATGTGCAAATTTTTTTGTACCTTTGCAGCGTTTTTTAGAAGAATTATAACTTTTATGTCCAAATTATTAATTATTGACGACGAAAGGGGAATCCGCAACACGCTGCGCGAAATCTTGTCGGACGAAGGACACGATGTGGATGTCGCCGAGAATGGAAAGCAAGGATTGGAAATGGCTTGCGCTAAGTCTTACGACCTTATTTTTTCTGACATCAAAATGCCCGAAATGGACGGTTTGGAACTGCTTAAAGCCTTGAAAGAAGGGGAAGAGGCCATCGAAACTCCCATCGTAATGATTTCCGGACACGGAGATGTGGAAACAGCTGTGCAGGCTTTGAAATTGGGCGCATTTGATTTCTTGCTCAAACCGCTTGACCTCAACCGTATTCTCATTACCACCAAGAACGCCTTGGAGAACAAGAGCCTCAAGCAGGAAACCAAACAACTGCGAAAGAAAGTTGCTGCGAAAGGTCTGCAGATGATCGGCGAGAGTGCGGCTATCACACGCGTACGCGAAATAATAAATAAGGTGGCGCCGACTGAAGCCCGTGTGCTCATTACGGGACCCAACGGAACCGGTAAAGAGGTCGTCGCGCATCTTATTCACGAGAATTCGGCGCGCGCTAACGGACCAATGGTGGAGGTGAACTGCGCGGCTATTCCGTCTGAACTCATTGAATCGGAGCTGTTTGGACATATGAAAGGCTCGTTTACAGGAGCGGTCAAAGATCGGGCAGGCAAGTTCGAACAGGCCGACGGTGGTACACTCTTCCTCGACGAAATAGGAGACATGTCACTTGCCGCACAGACCAAAGTGCTACGTGCGCTGCAGGAGTCCGAAATAACACGAGTCGGCTCTGACAAAGCCATCAAAGTGAACGTCCGCGTACTTGCGGCTACGAACAAGGACCTCGCCGCAGAAATAGCAAAGGGCAATTTCCGCGAAGACCTCTTCCATCGACTCAACGTCATTCCTATCCAAGTGCCGGCACTAAACGACCGTATCGAAGACATACCGCTGCTGGTGGATTATTTCTCGGAACAGATTTGCGGTGAGCAGGGTATAGCCGTCAAGGCGTTTGAGAAAGAGGCTATCAAAGCGCTGCAAGCCAAGCAATGGACAGGAAACATCCGCCAGCTCCGCAACGTCGTCGAGCGACTCATCATCCTCGCCGGCTCCAAAATTACCGCCGCTGACGTGGAACTATACGCATAGCGTACTAGCCAACTAGTCAACTAGCCAACTAGTCAACTAAATCCAATGATCCTGCAATCCCTGAATATCATCAACTACCGCAACATCCGCGAGGCGTCTCTTGAGTTCGCACCCAAACTCAACTGCTTCGTCGGGCTCAACGGGCAAGGCAAAACAAATGTCTTGGACGCAATTTACCTGCTGTCCTTTGCCAAATCCGCCTTTACTTCCCAGGACAGCCTCAATATCACGCACGGCGAAGAGATGGCGATGGTTCAAGGTAAATTTGAACTACCCAATGACCAAATGGTAAATGACCAAATGGTAAATGACTTCACCATCTCTTGCGGGCTGAAAAAAGGAGTCAAGAAGCAGTTCCGCCGCGACAAGAAGGATTATCAGCGTCTTATAGACCACATCGGACTCATTCCTTTGGTCATGATTAGTCCTTCCGACCAGCAACTGATAGACGAAGGCTCGGATGAACGACGCCGTTTCATGGATGTTGTAATCAGCCAGTTAGACAGAAAATACCTGGAATGCCTTACTCGGTACAATGCCTTGCTCAAACAACGGAATGCACTCCTCAAACAATATGCGGATGCTCCTTCGCCGCCGGACGACCTACTGGAAGTGCTCGAATGGCAGATGCTTGAACCGGCAGAGTATATCTTCCTGGCAAGGACGGAGTTCTTTGAGGCTTTCGAGCCGTATTTTGCACAAACGTATTCTGCAATCAGCGGTTTGGCGGAAACGCCTCACTTGCAATATATTAGCCAGTTACAGAACAGAGACCTGCGCGAAGCGTATCTACGGACGAGGCAGCGAGATTTGATATTGGGTTGGACTTCTCAGGGCGTGCATAAGGATGATTTGGAGATGAAACTGGGCGAGTGGCCGCTCAAGCAAGTCGGCTCGCAAGGTCAGCAACGTACTTTCGTCCTGGCGATGAAACTGGCACAATCTTTGTATCTGTCCAAAATGACAAAATACCTCAATGGTCAAATAAATGACCAAATAGTAAATGACCCATACGGCGAAACAGATTGTATGAGTAAAACGAATAAAGAAATGGTAAATAGCAACAAGCCTATCCTGTTGCTTGACGATATCTTTGACCGCTTGGACAGCGAAAGAGTGGAGCGGATTGTAGAGATGGTTCAGGGAGAGGATTTCGGACAGATTTTTATCACGGATACCGACCGTCAGCATCTGACAGAAATACTCAAACCCAACGAGAATGCAAAAATATTCCATGTAGAGAATGGCCAAATTGCGTAACATAATATCCTTTGTACTTTGTACTTTGTCACTTTGTACTTTAAAAGCCGAAATCGGCTTCAAAGGTGCTTGGATTGCTACGGTTGCCAATATCGATTGGCCCTCTCCGGAAGCTGTCGGCAATACGCAGAAACAGCAGCAGGAGATGCTTTGGGAACTCGATTCGCTTGCAAGCTTAGGCATCAATGCCATCATTTTGCAGGTGCGTCCGACGGCTGATGCACTCTATCGCAGCCCTTACGAACCTGTTTCTCACTGGCTTACCGGTAAACAAGGTTCATGGGAAGGTTCTTGGGATACTTTTGATCCGCTCCAATGGACCATCGAACAGGCGCATAAGCGGAATATGGAGGTGCATGTATGGTTAAACCCGTATCGGCTCAATCTGGCAACGACAGACACTTCTGCTTTTGCATCGGACCATTTGCTCAGACAGCATCCTGAGCGCTTCTGGTGTTACACCAAACAATGGTATTTCGATCCCGGACTGGATGTCACGCGCGAGTGGATTTGTACCATTGTGCAGGACATCGTCACGCGTTACGACATTCAGGCGGTGCATATGGACGATTATTTCTATCCCTATCCTTCGAATGGTAAACCGCTTCCCGATACGGAAACGTTCAAACGCTACCCGCGTGGATTTGATAACATACAAGACTGGAGACGTAATAATGTCAATATGGTCATTCGGGAGATTCATCGGACCATAAAAGAGTGTAAACCGGATGTCGAGTTCGGAATCTCGCCGTTTGGTGTATGGCGGAACGCGAGTGTGGATTCGACAGGAAGTGCCACGACTGCCGGTATTACCAATTATGACGATTTGTATGCGGATATACGCCTGTGGATTAAGAAAGGATGGATAGATTATGTGTTGCCGCAGTTGTATTGGGAAATAGGAAAGAAGGCTGCGGACTACGAGGTTCTGGCACACTGGTGGGCAAATGAAGTACGCGGCACGGAGTGCAAACTCTATATCGGAATGGCACCTTACCGTTTGGAAAACGCCTCTCCCAAAACACCTTGGGGCAAAGGAAATGAGATAGGAAGACAAATGCGCCTCAATCGGACCATTCCCGAAATAACAGGTGAGTGCTTCTATTCGACCAAACCGCTACTCCGTAATCCGCGTCATGTCTGTGACACTATCCGAGCCATCTATATGGAGAAGGAGATGGTACTACCTTGGGAATAGCAAAACAATTATAACGATTTATAACAATTATGAAAAAGTATTTTAATTGGGCACTCGTGTGTCTGTTCTGCGCAGGTTTCTTCTGCGCTTGTAACAACAACGAACCGCAGAAACCTTCGGTCAATTACGACAAGTTAATCGGCTCCTGGAAACTGACGTCTTACTCTGTAAAATGGGTTAATCTGGATGAAGACAAAGTGGAGAAGGATTTTGTCTATGACAGTGGTTATCTGAAGATTGAGAAGAAAGAAGACGGTAATTATTACTACACGGAGAACTTTGTCAACGAATCACGTGAAGAGTACTACGGCCGGATAGAGATTGATTCGAAGAACAACTTCATCTACCTAAATGCCGAAGACGGTATGCAGCGTCGGGACAATACAGACACGTATGACTTCACCGTCTCTTTCCCTGCCGACGGAAAAATGGAATGGACGTACAACTGGAAAGGAACACACTCCAATTATTCCGTTTCACACACCTGCCAGCGTAACGTAAAAGCTGTTTTTACGAAATAAAATACACCCCAAGCGCACATTTCAAATATGGTTATTTGTAAATAGCAGAATACCAATTAGTTGTGTTCTGCTTTTTTCAAATGCCTTTTCTTGCACATGTCCGCAAAAAGCAGTAATTTTGCACCGGATTTCAAAAACGTACAAACATGAAAAAGATTATTTATTTATTCGTGGCAAGTGTTATGCTGTTTACTGCTTGCAAAAACAATCAAGTAGGCGATGAAACATTACTTATTGGAAAATGGCAAATAATGTCAGGCAAATCCTATTCTGCAACAAACTCCGCCAATCATGGAGAAGCGCAAGACGTGTCGGAATACAATATGACATGGGAGTTCACCGAAACAACAGCCACTTACGCCCAAGACGGGAAAGGAACGACACCTTGGCTGTATAAATTAATCCGCCAGGATGACAACACTTTACGGCTTGATATGGGCGGGTTAGTAACAGGAGAGGAAATCGGCCGGTTACCTTATACTATCCGCAAACTCACTTCCTCCGAAATGGAATGGGAGCATGCTTTCGTCGGTGTTACCGGAACAACAATAACACATGAGTTTCTAAAAAAGATAAACTAATCTAATCAAGACTATTAGTATAAATTAGTAGTATGAAAAAGTCTTTATTATTTATCGCCTACGTGGCACTCTTTCTCACGGCGTGCGACTCGCAGCTTGCACCGTCTCAGCCTATCTCCCGTAACACGGAGGAGCGGGAAACTGTCACCAACGATTTTACGCTTGTCAAAGCCTGTATCGGAAAACAGGAGAAGGATATCAATACCCTGCTGACACAAAAGGCTTATAGCGAGGAAGAACCCGAAAGGAACTACCGGAAATACAAAAAAACGGAAAACGGCATCACGAAAGAGGTGCATGTCATGGCTCCCACTTTTGCTTCCATGACGGTACATAATGATGACTATACCGTTCTGATATCCGTTTTCAAACAATGGATACAGGAATTGCGTGAATCAAAGGCTTATAACAATCTCGTACGCGCCCCGTATTCTCTGCGCGTAGGATGGGGAAACGGCGAATTGACTTTCAGCACACCGGAAGAACTTCTTACAGCTTTGGATACTGTCACCTCTTTTGAAAATATCACTGCCTCTTTTAATGGCAATGACATCTATGCCAATCAATATGAATTGGCATTATTTACACACTTGAAAGGTGTATTTATGGACATCAATAATCCTCGTGCAGGACAACCGTCTGACGATTTCACGGAAAGCGACCTGAAGGAGTCCGATCTCAAGAAAGACATCCTGATTTCCAAAGTGGATTACCAGACTTTCCAATACAAAGGGTTTTATGCCATGAACGTATCAGGCAAAGTAAATGACGATTCGTTTATTCCTATTATCTCAGAATATCAGGCACCGTGCGATTTCGGATTCATCAAACTCTATTACCGTAACACCGGCAACCTGCTATTGGACGGAACAATTGTTTGGGACGGATGTGGTCAATTGGCATTTCCTGAGCCTTTCCGTGCAGGCTTACCAGTCAAAGAGGCTATTCCTTTCCCAGGGATAGAACATTTTGCACGACTCGGTGAAGATGGGCAATATACCGAAACGGTTAACGAATGGGAGATGAAACATATCTGGCAAAGCGTATCGTACCAAAAGGAGTTCCAACACTATTTCGGCAACGCCACCAAGAAAGCGGCAGTTTATCTATATGCCCCGAGTGTAGGTCTATTTGACCCTTATGAAGCATATTATCTGGTTTTTGTAGAGCAATAAACGCAAAAGTATATGAAACGTTTTTTATCAGCAATAGGAATATGCCTATGCGCGCTGATAGCGTACGCGGGCTCCACGGTAAACATTCCACTGACACATGGGCTTAACTTGTCTAACTCATGTACACAGACAGAGAGTGCAGACGATCCGGGATCATCCACTGTGGATCCCATTGATCCGAACCAAGCGAAAGCAGAACTAACCGGCAACACGCTGAAGGTATATGAAGGGTTGGAAGGGGAAGCCCTGATTTCGGTGTATAATATGACTAATCCTCAATTAGTTTTGCACACATGGTTTGACCATTCCGTCACATTGACACTCACAGACACGGCACAGTACAACATACAATTATCCCACCCGGGGTTAGGGACTGTCTATGGCACGTTCCGTTACCCCATCAACAATACCCGAAAAGTAATGCAAGGTGGAAGATTATTTATCCTTTTCGGCAATCATTTCTACAGCCCCAGCGGCGTGAAGATTCAGTAATATGAAAATCTTTGCAGTCATATTATTGTCCAGTGCGATGACGCTTTACCAAAACGGGAAGGCGTTACGCGAAGAGAGCCGTCAGGTAGAAGCCATGCAGGCATTTATTGAGGCGGCGCATAGCGGGACGGACGACGAGGCATTGTTGGGACGTGTGTATTCGAACATGGCGAATATGTGTCGGCAGGCGAATGACCATCTGACGGCGTACCGGGTCTATACCCTTTCTGCCGAACATTTTCAAAAAGCCGGTGATACGCTTGCTTTTGCCTATGCACTTAATAACATGGCTTGGGAGCAAGCGGCGATGGGGCATAAAGATAGTGCCGGGGCGCTTGTTGCTGAGGCTATAACGGTCTATCCGCACGAGACTTTGCTGGAAAAAGTACGTGAGAGTAGGGCGGCGGCGTGTCTGTTTGCGAAAGAATATGACTCGGTACTCGTCTATACAACCCCGCCGGCGAATGACTATCTTCTCACGCTCCGCGCGCAGGCATATTCCTATTTACAGATGGATGATTCGGCGAGTTATTATGCACAAGTGTTACTGCCTCGAACGACGAACCTCTTTGCGCTGGATGACCTCTATTATATCTTGACACACAATGACTCATCGGCGGACAAGGAGAGTCTTCGCGATTTGTCTTCTGCACGGGCGGACGTGCAGAACGCCATCAAAGAGCGGCATGGAGAACTGATCAAGGCAGTGGAGATACTCAAACAGGATTTGGCGCCACAAGAAAAGCCCAAACCGTGGAAGATCATTCTGCTCGTCGTTTTAGGTGTCGGTCTGTTGGCGTGGGCAGCACTTGTTGCGAAGAAACAACGTCATTTACAATCCGAGAAATCGGACTTTGAGCAGACACGCCGGTTTGAACTGGAACAGAATATCCGCCATCTGCAAGAATCCAAAAATATTCGGGAGGAATTAGCATGGACTGATTTTCATTCTTTCTGCACACAGACCGACCGCATTTTCAACGCCTTCGCCGGCAAACTGTCCGCACAAGGGCTGAACGAACAGGACATCCGTATCTGTGTGCTTGTACTCATCGGATTGAGCCACAAACAGATAGCCGAAATGCTCAACTGCTCGCCCAAGAGTATAGGCAAACTCAAAGACCTCACCGCCCACA
>Ga0247610_10002045_pt1 | contig 23957 bp, 21 predicted proteins | sample 174DNAGHGhighgp2_FD_193483 | JGI IMG/M metagenome (GOLD analysis project Ga0247610, IMG submission 193483) | Sheep rumen microbial communities from Palmerston North, Manawatu-Wanganui, New Zealand - 1742 DNA GHGhigh gp2 | ecosystem: Host-associated > Mammals > Digestive system > Stomach > Rumen...
TCTTGGAAGCGGTGCGTGTAGAAGGACGTAAGATTTCTTCCGTGCAGATCCAACTCATCCAGGATGCCGAACTTCAATACGGCATCGAGCATGGATATTACGAGGAAGAGTGAGGTTTAATGTTTCGTGTTTAGAGACGCCAAATCCTCGCTTATTTGGAGTTGGAGCGCATCTAAATCGTCTATTTTCTTCTCGTCTCGTATAAAGCGGATGAATTGCACTTTGAGAGTGTTGCCGTATAGGTCGCCTTGAAACGATGGAATATGCACCTCAATGGTTTGGCGGGTGTCTATATTGCAAATGCCCTTCGCTTGCACCCCTTCCCCTTGTACATCTACTTCATAAACTCCGGCTCCCGGAATAATAGTATGCTTGTCAAGCGGTTGGATGTTTGCAGTCGGAAAACCGATAGTGCGTCCTAAACCTTTACCGTGAACTACTGTGCCTCGCAAGGAGTAGGGGCGTCCTAAGAGCTCATTGGCAACGGCGATGTTGCCGTTTTCCAAAGCAAGGCGTATCTCTGTTGATGAGACATGCCATTCCCCCTCTACGAATTCGTTGATTGATAGCACTTCGATGCCGATATTTTCACCTATCCGTCGATAATCCTGCGGCCGGGACAAGCGGTCGGAACCGAACCGGTGGTCATAGCCCATGAGTAGGACCGTAACATCGTATCGGGTATGTAATAGTTGCATGAACTGCTCTGCAGTAAGCGCTTGGATGTCCTGGAACGGTAACATCAATACATGACCGTAGGCGCTGAGTAATGCCTTCCGTTCTCCTGTTGAACTCAGTAACTGAGGGATATAGTCAGCCTGGAGCACCATCCGGGGATGTTCTTCGAACGTGACAATAAGCGGCTCCATGTTCCGCTCTGCGGCAAGCCTGTCCAATTGTTTGAACAGATACCGGTGACCTTTGTGTACACCGTCAAAAAATCCTATGGTAGCTATGCGCTTCAATTCTCAATCAGAAATCATAAATCTTATTCATACTGGTAGCAGCCGGCGTCAGGCTTGAGGCCTATACGGGACACGCCGTTTCTGTCTGTTTCCACTGCCTTTTTGATTGTTTTCTCGGTATAGCCGGGTAGTGTATGTATGCTGTCTCCTGCTTGCCGCGCAGGACTCAGACTATCCAACTGAAAATCATAATAGACGTATTCCTTGTACTTGAAATAAGTGTTGCGGAAGACCGGATATTTCTCGTTGGCTTTCCAATACCTGTTATCCTTTGCATGGGGCATCTTCAGACTGTCGGTCTTAAGATAATTGCCGATAAATTTCCCTGTATAATACTGATCAAAGGGCGTTGCTACCACCAGTTGGTTCGTACGATACCCGTGAATGATACTGTTGTAAAACGAGGTGTTGGTGCTCTCGGTCTTGCTTAGGTTATCAATGCAAACCGCAGAAGTCTCCGCTTTGACTGCCGATTGGATGCGTACGTCCGTAGATCCGAAATACGAGGCTACGGTAGTATGGTAGAATCGATGGATGCCGCCGGAACAATAGACACAGTAAGAAGCGCAGTTACTGATCTCTGTATTCGATACTAATGCATTGACATTCAGCAGCACAAGACCGTAAAGCGTATGATTGTGTATCCGGCAACCGTTCATGATTAGAGAAGGTAACGCGCCCTGATAGGTGCTCATACAATAGAGACCGATGTTGCCGGATAATATATCTACGTATTCCAATTCATACGTTTGTTTCTTGTCTGCTTGCAAATAGATACCGTTCCAACTTCCTCCGGCGTAGAGGTAAGGTACATGCTCGAAGAGTCGGTCCAAACGGTCTCCTCGGAAGATAATAGGTTGGTCTTTGGTTCCTTTCGCAGATACATTCCCTAAAGCATAGATACATGCGCCGGAGTGCATGTATATCCGTGCGCCCGCGTTGATTTTCAGTGAATTTTCAACGATGAGAGTATCAAAGATGAGGTAAGGCTTGTCGGCCGTGAAGGTCATGCTCGATTTTTGGGTCCTGCCGCATCCTTGGGAGCCGATACGAATGGCATCCTGTCCGTACGCTTCAATACCTATACTCTGCGTGGAATTATTTGTCAGATGGAAATGGAGTTGATCGGAGAAAATAACGGGCGTGTCTTGATGGGTAGGGTCTATATCTGCCCGCACAAAGACGAATACGCTGTCTCCTCCGTTAATCTGAAGGTTGGTCAGACGACTGAGATCCGCCTCGCCGTCTACGTTTGCGCGAAATGCCTTTCCTGTACTTAACCATACGCGGTCCACTATCACGGCGTTCTTATTGCGGTTGTAAACCAAGATTTGTGCCGTCGCGCTGCCTTGCTCGGTAAAGACGGTATCAAAAGTCAACTTGTCGCAGGAGAACGTAAGACTCAGCGACGGATCGTCGCTCACCGTATATTCACGGCATCCTGCAAGCGTGCACGCGCATAGTATAATAAGGAGAAACTTACGCACCTATTCGAAATTGAAAGTTAGACAGACACAGTGATTGGTGAGACGGGAAATGGCGTCTGTATAAAAAGCGTCTTGCGGTGCCAACTCCATACGGTTGGAAGAAGGATAGAGTTGGTTGGCAAAACCGATACGGTATGTGATCTCGGGGCATAACTTGAACCATCTCAGGTACAGGTCCACACCGAAACCTACTTCACAGAAGTAGTCCATCAGATTCATAAGCACGGGTTTCTCCCTGTCGCGGCTGACATTGAAACTCACACCGCCGCCACCGATAACATACGGGCGGTAGTTGCCTTCACGGTCTGCGGACCATTTGAGATAAAGCGGCATATAGACAGGAATAGCCAGTACATCAATATTCGCTCCTCGCTTACCCGGAGTACCTTCTACCGGATGGCCGCTTTCTGTCTTGTAGGAAATGGTGCGACTGCTAAACTGCATGCCGGGACAGAAACGGAGATTAAGGAACTTACAGAGCCTCAAATCACCTATGAAACCGACGTTAAAACCGGGAAGGATAGAGCTCACACGCGCATGGTATATCTCGGTCTCGCCGGTGATAGGGTGCTTGATAGGCAATTCGCTATCCGTTACGCCAAAAGAGGAGAAGTTCACTCCTAACTGGAATCCGAAATGGAACAGTTTGTCGTCCACGTACGGCCTGTTCTGTGCCCTCTGTGCCTTTGCCGGTATAAAAATCATCGAACAAAGAGCAATGATTAATATGAATTTATTGATTCTCAAGCTTCAATATGCGATTTCAAATTATTCATCCATGCTGCTGTTGCCGCTATCATCCATATCATCTCCGCCTCCGAACTCCTCTCCCGGTTTGCCTCTACGGCGTCCCTGTTGGTTGCCGAAGTTATAGGTTAGCGTCAGACTGACGGAGCGGCTATGCCAACGATTCTCACTGAACTGCCAGAAACCTTCACCCCATGTGGTATTACGGCGTGCACGACTGTCCAATATATCTCGTACGTTAAGCGCAAGCGCCAGTTGTTTGTTGAGGAAAGTATGTCTCAGACCGATATCAATCGAATAACTGTGACTCGTTGTACCTTGTGCAACTACGCGCGGTGAGCGGTAATTGGCACTGAGTTGCCCGCTGAAATTCTTGGTGAACAGGAATTGTGCATTGATACGTACCGAACCGGCGAATATGTTCTGTCCTGCAAGGTTGATGTCTATAGGCGTGCCTTGGTGTACGATGGTATTATGCACGGCGGCGATATTGTTCCAATAGAAATTGGCGCTGGTGGTCAGTTGGAGCAGTTCCCCGAACAGACGGTTCTTTGCTACCACTTCGATACCTAACTCCTGCCGGGAACCGATGTTGAAATACGTATTCTTCATCACGTTGCCGTCCATGTACTTGTAGTTCTGTACGGCTCCTTCGCGGTATTTCCAGAAGACGCCTGCAGAGAGCGTATGACGCTCCCATGTCTTGAGGTAGTTGAGTTCGAGGTTGTTCGAATAAGCGGGCAACAGATCTACGTTACCGTAACTGATATTGGTGGAGTCAGAGAAGTCCATACGCGGGTTTATCTGATGGCCCCACGGGCGGTTCACACGGCGTGTGTAGTTGAGTTGCAACTCATGCCCGTTGCCGAAATCATAACTGATATATGCGCTGGGGAAGAGTTGGAAGTACGCCGTGTCTTTCTTGCTTTCCATTCCGGCGTAGGAGTCTTGAACGGCACCTGTTCCGTCCTTGTAGGACGACTCTAAATGACGCATGTAATACTCACCGCGCAGACCTACCTGAACGGACAACTTGTCCCAGAATCGGTTACCATAGGTAATATAAATCGCATGGTTTTGGGTCTTTCCTTTGAATAAAGCGTAGTAGGGGTAGAGTTCCTTTTGGTTCCCGTCTATGATATCATGCGCATCGGCGTAACTGTTGTTCCAATTGCTCGTGTAGTTATAACCGGCTTCCAGACGACTCTGCGGCGTCGGTTTCCATTCGTAGTCTGCTTTGATATCAATACCCTGGTTGGTACTTGAGTTACTTTGATCCTGATAGAGCGTGTCTTTCTCCATCTGAATGTAGTTGGTGCTCTGGTTCCAACTGAAATTATTATACGTTCCGCTAAGCATTAACTTGTGGTTATCCAGCTCGAAAGTATAATCGAGTGTGGCATTTCCTCCGGGGTGAGAACCGGAACCTTTTTGATCACGTGTGAACTCGCGTAAAGTGTTTCCTGCTGCATCAGTGAGCAGATACGTACGATGGTTCGTGTTTCTCATTCCGAATACTTTCGGCTCGCTAATCATGCCGAATCCCGATACGCCTATCGTGGAGTGCTGGGAAATATGGAAATTGAATCCCGCACGGGCAAACATACCACCGCCTCCATGGGTTTGCAATCCTTCTTGCACCAGGTGGCTCTGTATCAGTGAGGAGTCTAAGTCTTTGCTACCTGTACCGTTCAAGTTATATCGGTCGGTCTTGCTTCCTCCGTTACTGGTGTGATAACGGTAGCCGATATTGAAATAACCGTCCACCGGACCTGAATTGAAATTGATGTTAAAACCGATATTGCCTCCCGGAGGAGTAGTCCACGGAGATGCTAAGGAGTAGTCCAAACCGGCCTGAAGCGAGCCGTAATAACCTGCGCTACGGTCTTTTTTCATGACGAGGTTGATAATGCCGGACGTGCCTTCTGGGCTGTATTTGGCAGATGGATTGGTAATAATCTCGATTTTCTCAATCGTGCCGGCGGGCATTTGTTGGAGTACTTGTCCGCGGTTTTCTGAGTTGAGGCCGGCGGGTTTGCCGTTAATCCATATTTCTACATCCTCAGAGTTGCGCAGACTGATGGTTCCTTCCTGGTCAACATCCACGGAAGGGATGTTTTCCAATACATCCGATACACTGGCACCTGCAGAGGCAATGTTTTGGTCTACGGTGAATACTTTTTTATCTAATTCAAATCGCATGGAACTGCCTTGTCCGACTACCTCCACGTCTTGCAGCATCTTCGAGTCTTCCTTCAGCGCGATACGACCCATGTTCACCGGCTTACCGGCTACGGTCAACTCTTTCTTGACTTCCGTATAGCCCATGAACGAAACAACCAGCGTGTACTGCCCGTCCTTGAGCTCGAGTGTGAAAGCACCCGTCTCGTCGGTGATTGTACCTGTCACCAGGTTCTCACTCTGCATTACGCCTACGTTCGCAAAATCAATCGCCTTCTTCGTTCCGAAGTCAATCACCTTACCCGTTACCTCGGCGGCAAAGGTACTAATGGCGACCACGAGCAGCAATAAGGTATCTAACAGCTTCTTCATAACCTTGTATTCCTTTTCCTATTATGCTATGAGCGCATACATCCGTGAGCAGACTCGTTTGCCGGAACGGTTCACGGGCTTTGATATCACTGATATGCACTTCTACTACAGGAATCTCACATTCCTCTACCGCATCGCGTAACGCCACACTCGTATGGCTGTATCCGCCTGCGTTAAGTACAATCCCCTCTCCTTCAAAGGCTTGTATCTGATCGATCAGATCCCCTTCGTGGTTCGATTGAAAGTACGTCAGATAGAGTTCCGGCAGACCCCGTTGGATATCCAACAAAATCTGTGCCATCGTCTTTGTGCCGTATATCTCCGGCTTACGTGTTCCCAGACGATTCAAATTCGGCCCGTTTAGAATTAGTATTTTAGCCATTAACCTATAGCCTTTATTAGCGGGCCCCATTTACCGCTAACAGGAACTCATCGTTATCTTCCGTACGCTCCATGTAGGCTTTGAGTTTCTCCATCGCCTCTTGACCGTTCATATCGCTCAGCATCTTACGGATCTGCCACATGCGGCTTAGCACGTCTGACGGCAAAAGCAGATCATCGCGGCGTGTGCTGGAAGCAGGAATATCCACTGCCGGGAAGATACGTTTGTTCGCCAGTTTGCGGTCGAGTTGCAACTCCATATTACCCGTTCCTTTGAACTCCTCGAAGATGAGATCGTCCATCTTACTGCCTGTCTCTGTCAACGCGGTTGCAATGATGGTCAGACTACCGCCATTCTCAATATTACGCGCAGCGCCGAAGAAACGTTTGGGTTTATGCAGCGCTTGTGCCTCTACACCGCCTGACAACACTTTGCCGCTTGAAGGAGCTACGGTGTTATAGGCTCGAGCCAGACGTGTGATAGAGTCAAGCAGAATAACGACATCGTGTCCGCTCTCTACCAGCCTTTTTGCTTTCTCATGTACAATATTGGCCACACGAACATGATTCTCGGCCGGTTCGTCAAAAGTGGAGGCGATTACCTCGGCATTAACGCTTCGTTGCATATCGGTCACCTCTTCCGGACGTTCGTCAATAAGCAGTACAATCATGTACACTTCCGGGTTGTTGTTCAGTATGGCATTGGCTAACTCTTTGAGCAATACCGTCTTACCTGTTTTTGGCTGTGCCACAATCAAACCACGCTGGCCTTTTCCGATAGGTGAGAACAAGTCAATCATGCGTACACTCAAAGAGTCACGACTGTTTCCTACACATAGTTTGAATTTTTGGTCGGGGAAGAGTGGGGTGAGGTTTTCAAACGCCACACGCTTCTTGGCCAATTCTGGATCGAGTCCGTTAATACGGATCACCTTGTCCATTGGGAAGAACTTGTCCGGTTGTGGATTGACGCGTATGGAGCATTCAACGGTGTCGCCCGGCTTAAGGCCGTATTGGCGTACCTGGTCTTTACTTACATATACATCGTCCGGACTGGGCAGGTAGTTATAGTCTGCTGAGCGTAAGAATCCGTATCCGTCCGGAGCGCATTCCAGCGTACCCATCGCAATCACGTTCTCTCCTAAGTTCGGCATGACGAATGTAGCCTCTTCTTCCTCTTTCGGTTCTTCCGCTTTGGGTTCTTCTGCCTTCGGCTCTTCTTTTACGGTCGGAGCCGGTTTCTCCTTCGGCGTTTCATCATTGGCTTGGTTCTTTTTAGGACGTCCGCGTTTTTTGGGTTTCGGTTGTGGAGCAGCCTCCTCTACCTTTGGAGCCGGTGCCTCATTCGAAGCCTTGGGCTCTTCGTCCTGAGGCTTGGCTGCGTTTATTTCCTCTGTAAATGGAATCGCCGCTTGCACTGTCTTGTTCGGCTTGTGTTTGTTGTCCTTGAGCTGTTGCTGCATCTGCGCCAGTTCTTCTTTTTCCGTTCCGACGGTGGCTAACACCTGTTCACTCTTGAGGTTGGAGGTATTCACCTTCGATACACGCTGAACACCGCGAACTCGTTCGCGTTTGGAGGTTTTGCCTGCAGCAGCACGTGCTTCCTCCTTGGCTTGAACCACTGCCGCGCGGTTATCCGCTTGAGCGTCCAGAATAGCATAACTGATCTCGCGAACCGATTGACTGCGACGAGGGGAAAGACCCATACTCTTCGCAATTTCGCGCACTTCGTCGAGCGACATACGCTCGAGTTTCTGTAATTCGTATTGCATAAATGATAATAAATATATTCTTGAAAAAATCTTGAAAAAGAGAGTCCTTTTCAAAATCGGCTGCAAAGATACTACTTTTTTTGCATATCTGCAAATAAAAAATGATATTTTGTGGAAAAAATGTGTGCTTTCTTGCACATATCATTTTTTTTTTGTAACTTTGCAGCCGCAAAATTGAGTATACATGAAATCGAAAAAATTAGATAGTTCTTTAGGAAAAAAATCCGGTTTTTGGATTTTGTTGGTGGCTGCCCTTTTCTTGGAGACGACCGCGTTAATTCAGTATTTCTGTAGTCGTGCGGCTATAGAGAGGGAAGTGGCGTTGCGGGCAAAGACAGAGTTGCGCTCTGCGGAACTGGAAATCAATGTCTTGACATCGGAGATGGAAGCGGCGGCAAAAATGCTTTCTACCATGGCGGAGACTAACCTCGATAACCCGGAGGCCATGTATGCGTCCACTCGGATATTGCTCCAGACTCTGGACCATGTGGAGAGTGCCGGTATTGCGTTTATTCCGAATTATTATCCGAAGTATGGTCGCTGGTTCGAAGTGTGCAGTAGTCGTTCGAATTCGGCGGAGGGCGGAATTTACACCCGTCAGATTGGCGGAGCGCACCATGATTATTTGCAATCAGAGTGGTTCGGAAATGGTCTTACTATTGATTCCGCCTGGTGGTGTGAGCCCTATCTGGATGACGCCGGTGCCAAAACAATGGTTGTGAGTTGCTCGTATCCTATCAAGGATAAAGAGGGCAAAGTGGTGGCGGTGACATGTATTGATTTGTCGCTGAATCGTTTGTCGCATATTTCCCAATATCTTCAGGTCTATAAGGATAGTTATTATTCTATCCAATCTTCTACAGGCATGGATATCGTTGCTCGTCCGGACACTATCCCCGGCCGCAGGTATAAACTTTTTGTAGAAGAAATTGACGCTACGGGATGGCATATTTCGATTATCATACCGGAGGATATTTTATTCGCGGAATTGAGACGTCTCGGACTGCTGATCACGATTCTGATGCTTGTCGGATTGGGGCTGCTGATATTCATTATGGTTCGCGCCGGTAAGAATCTGAAGAGCCTCATGATTGTCAATAGCCAGAAGGAACGCATAGAAAGCGAATTGGAGATTGCGCAAACTATTCAAAGTGCAATGCTTCCGAAAGTGTTCCCGCCGTTCTTGGACCGTTTGGATTTGAATATCTATGGAATGGTGAAACCTGCGAAAGAGATAGGCGGTGACTTGTATGATTTCTACGTCCGTCATGATAAGTTGTTCTTCTGTTTGGGCGATGTGAGCGGTAAGGGCGTTCCTGCCGCATTGGTGATGGCCACTGTACGATCGCTTTTCAGGAGTGTTACTTCTCATGAAGAGGATGCCGCGGTTATTATGCAGCAGATTAACGATTCTTTGGGAGAGAATAATGAGCAGAATATGTTTGTAACGCTCTTCCTGGGAGTACTTGACACGAAGTCCGGTTTGTTGCATTATTGCAATGCCGGACATAACGCGCCGATATTGAATCAGACTGCATTACCGGTTAAGGCCAATCTTCCTATTGGAATTGATATGGGACATGTCTTTGAAGCGCAGTCTGCAAAAATGCAGCCGAATGATGTGATCTTCCTGTATACAGACGGTCTCACGGAAGCGGAAAATGTCCGCCATGAACTCTTTGGCGAGCAGCGGATGATGGATATTCTGACAACCGTCCTCGGTATGCGTCCCCGTCTGTTGGTAAGTACGATGCAAAATGCCGTAGAGTCGTTTGTGGACGGTGCGCAGCAGAGCGATGATCTCACGATGCTTGCCATTCGCTTTGAGAAGCCGGCTATCGTCATGCGGAATGATATTCAGCAGATACCGACTCTTGCAGAGTGGATAGACGGGATGAATATACCGATGGAACTGAACATGCCGATCAACCTGGCTTTGGAAGAGGCGGTGACGAATGTTATGTTGTACGCTTATCCGGGTAGAACAGACGGCAAAGTGTTTGTAGAGTGTGTGCAGTGCAACGGAGTGAAAGGGGAGCAACTGATTTTCACTATTTCGGATAGCGGTGTGCCCTTTGACCCGACTCAGGCACCGGAAGTGGATACGTCCCTTTCCGCAGAAGAACGTGCAATCGGAGGACTTGGTATTCATCTGGTGCGCCAGTTGATGGATGAGATCACGTACGAGCGCATAGATAACATGAATGTTTTGACGCTGGTGAAATATCTCGCCAATCCCCAAAATGATTAAATAGTAAATGACAAAATGGTAAATAATATGACTACAACTATTCAACAGTCTGGCAATCAGATGATTGCGCTTTTTAGCGGTCGTTTGGACACCGCAGCGGCTATACCTACAGCGGAGGCCGTAAAACCGCTTATGGAAGCAGAGAACAAAGAGATTATTCTTGACTGCAGCCAATTGGAGTATATTTCTTCTTCAGGTCTGCGTATTTTCCTCTCTATCCGTAAGGAAGCGGCTACGCGAGGTTCGAAAGTGATTGTACGGTCTATTAATGCAGATATCCGTCAGGTATTTGTCATGACCGGATTTATCAGCTTATTTGAGATTCAATAATGGAAGCGCTCGATCTGCATTGTCAGTTTATTCTGGATGAGTATCGCGAAGTACTGCCGACCTTGGAGCAACTTAAAGAAAAGGTGCTCCAAACACTTCGTGAAGCGCTGGACCGTAACGGCTTGATAGTTACGGCGGTAGAAGGACGTGTCAAAACGGAAGAGTCGCTCGCCGGTAAGTTGGCTCTGAAAGGTGCCAAATATGCTACATTGAGCGATATCACCGATCTTGTCGGTGCGCGTATCATTACCTTCTATACCGATGATGTGGATCGTATCGCTTCGATGGCAGAGCAACTGTTTGAGATTGATTGGGATAATTCGGTGGATAAGCGAATGCTTCATCAGCTGGATAGTTTCGGTTATAACTCGTTGCATTATATCTGTCGTGTGCCTGGATTTGATTTCCGTTTTGAGTTACAGCTCCGCACTACTCTGCAGCATGCTTGGGCGGCCATCAACCATGATACGGGGTATAAGTCCGGCATTGAGATTCCTCGGGAATACATGCGGCGCATGAACCGTTTGGCTGGTTTGTTGGAGATGGCGGATGATGAGTTCAGCCGTATCCGTACGGAGATAACGGATTATCGCCGCCGGGTGCAGAAACTGGTGCAAAACGGCAAGTTGGACGATGTCCTTCTGGATGGCGATACGTTCCGTTCCTATCTCCAGGCAAGACCTTTGGACGCGCTGAATAAACGTATTGCGGCTATCAATCAGGCGGAGATAATGGAGACGCCGCTTATTCGCTATCTGCGTGTGCTGAAAGCACTCCAATGTAACACGCTCGGGGATGTCAGCCGCCTCATTCAGAAATATGAGGAAGATGCCTATCTGTTGGCACGCCATCAATTGGGAAATACCGATTTGGATATTGTCTCCTCAGCGGTGGGATTGCAAAATATATGTATTGTATGTATCCTTTCAAGCGGAGGCGGCAAGATTGGCTTGGAGCGTCTTTTTGACGCGCTCAACGGACACAACTCCCATAATGCCGAACTTGCGGAACTGACATATCAACAAGCTATGAATTTACCATTCTTAAAAAATTTGAATTATGGAACCAAAACTGATTGACCTCAACGACTATGTGCGTACCGGCGAAGGAGCTAACGGCGCCAGTTATAACCACAAGACAGACAGCAATATCATGCTGAAAATGTATTTCCGCAATTTTGATGCAGCTGCGTTGGAACTGGAGTTGGCACAAAAAGTATATGAAATGGGTATTCCATCACCAGAACCGGGCGATTTGGTAACGGATGGCAAACAGGTAGGTATCCGTTTCCGTCGTCTGGACGGTAAGAAATCTTATTCCCGTGCTTGTGGCGACAATCCGGAGAAAACGGAGGAATACGCTCGTGAGTTCGCACAGTTATGCAAGAAACTGCATAGTACCCACGTCGATACATCGAAATTCGAGAATGTCAAGGACCGTTTGTACGCGATGTTGGAGGCCAATCCTTTCTTCACTCCGGAGCAGAAAGAGAAGATTCATGCTTTCATTGCAGCTGCGCCGGATACGGACACTGCTATTCATGGTGATTTGCAGTTCAGCAACGGTATTTTTATTGAGAAAGACGGTGTGCGCACGCCTTATTTCATTGATTTGGGCGATTTCTGCTATGGATATCATATGTTTGATATCGGCATGGTTTATCTGTGCTGCTGCTTGAATGACGAGGCTTGGACCATGGAGCAGTACCATATGTCGAATGCCACTGCCGCCCGTTTCTGGGATGCGTTTGCGTTGGAGTATTTCGGCGCAGATGCCAATATGGACGAAGTAATGAAAGAGGTGAAGATTTACGCCGGACTCAAAACGCTTATCATTGAGCGTGATACCCATCGACCGATGCCTGAATTCCGGGCTATGCTGGAGGGAACAATATATTAAAAAATGGCAAACAAGTATTTGGACACCGAATTGTTGGACCGCGCAATCATCTTTGCCGTCCATGCACATCATAATACGGAGCGCCGCGGCAAAGGCTTCCCGTATATCGTTCATCCTATGGAGGCGGTGGAGATTGTCTCTACGATCACTTCGGATCAGGAACTCTTGGCGGCAGCTGCCTTGCACGACACGATAGAAGATACGGACGTCACGGTGGAAGATATCCGTCGTGAGTTTGGCGACCGTATAGCAGACTTGGTACATGCCGAGAGCGATCAGTTTACGGAAGGTGTTTCCGAAGAGGATAGTTGGCATGATCGCAAACAGGCTGCCATTAACCGCCTAGCTGCTACTTCCCATGACGGAAAGATTGTAGCATTGGGCGACAAACTGAGTAATATGCGGGCTATCTGGCGCGACTACCAAATCAAAGGCGATGACCTGTGGAATATTTTCCATGTGAAAGACAAGGCCTCCCATGAATGGCATTATAGAGGCTTGGCGGCTTCGCTTGCCGACTTGTCGGATACGTTTGCCTATCAGGAATTCGTGAGGCTCATAGAGGATGTATTTGCATAATCATGGTTAAGAAATACGATGACATAATGCGCGCGTTGCGTGCGGGCGAGTACGCACCGATATATATATTGTGTGGCGAAGAGCCGTATTATGTCGATCGTGTTTTTGATTTCATATCCGAGAATGCTTTGGATGCGATGGCGCGGGAGTTCGACCAGCAGATCGTTTACGGACGAGACTTGCAAGGAGCGGATATATCGCCTGTTATCGGAGCCGCACGAGGCTTCGCGATGATGGGAGGAAGGAAAGTTGTCATCGTGCGGGAAGCTCAGGCTGTGAAGAAATGGGAGGCTTTAGGCGCTTATCTCGATAATATGATGCCGCAGACCGTGCTTGTGATCTGCTATAACGGGAAACCGGACAAGCGGCAGGGCATTTGGAAGAAAGCGGCTGAACATCCGCAGGTCGTTTGGATGCAGAGCGACAAGTTACGCGATTATGAAGTGGAGCGCTGGATAAGCAATTATATTACAGAGTTCAAAAATCAGCATCCTGAAATCAGTATTGATCCGCGCGTAGCGCCTATCTTGGCGGACCATCTAGGAACGGATCTGTCGGCCATAGTCGGAGCCTTGCAGAAACTGATAGACGGTCGTCCCGAAGGGGTGAATACGATTGACGCCGCTTTGGTGGAGCGCAATATCGGCATCTCGAAGGATTATAATATAATGGAATTGCAGGCTGCGTTAATTCGCGGGGACATTGCGAAAGCCAATCAGATAACGCAGTATTTTGCCGGCAGTAAAGACCATCCTATGATTCGTGAGATGGCTCCGCTGTTCACTTTCTTCTCCAATCTGCTGATGTATCATTATCTGCCGGACAAGAGTCAGGCCGCGGTAGCACGTGAGTTAGGTATCAATCCGTATTTCGTGAAGGATTATGTGACGGCGGCAAAGCGCTATCCGGCGGGGAAGGCATTCCTGATAATGGGCTATTTGCGTGAGACGGACGCACGGCTGAAGGGTATCAACAATCCGTCGGCGAAGGATGCCGACTTATGGAAAGAGTTGATTTATAAGATAATGCATTAACGCTTAGGCCCGTTGTAGGGTGGAATATACGGGTGCCATGAAGAGGGCAAACCGTTCCGGGTTACCCATAGAATGCTGTCCAAATAGGCAGTTGTCATAACGAAATCCACCGAGTCATTAGTTTGGATATTCTTGCGCGGTTGAAGGTTCAATTCATCCGCGAATTCTTTTTGGAAGGCTTCATGTTCTGCTTTCAGATCTGCCTGAACCTTGGGATAAATCTTGTCGAAGAGTAGGGGATGGGTCGTGTACCATACAATCGACGAGTCAAACTGTGCCTGCGTGACGCCGTGTTTCTCCAGAACCTCTGAATAGTATATATTCAGAGCCTCGTTGTGACCATACTGCATACCGGATACCTGAATAGTGGCATCTGCTTTATGCAGGTCCACCAGTAATTTCCTCATCTCTCGCGAAGAAAGGATGCCCTTTGGACGGCAACCCGGAAGAACGACAAGCAAAGAAACCAGAGTTAAAAGAACGATATGTCGTAATGTACGATGCATAGCAGGGATTATTTGGCCGAAGGCTGATCCGTGTTCAACTGCTTCATGTAAAACAACAGAATAACCGCTACGGCGCAGGTGATACATGAGTCGGCGAAGTTAAAGACAGGGCGGAAGAAAATCACCTCGCCCGCGCTGTTGTGAATAAGCGGGAAATAGAACATATCTACCACACGTCCGTAGAACCAACCTGCATAGCCGAATAGTTTGCCGTAAAAGACGCAGTCGATGATGTTTCCCAATGCGCCGGCAATGATAAACGCGATACAGGCCAGATAGCCTGTCGGTGTCTCCGGTTTGCGAACCAGCACGTGTACATACCAGCTCAGCAGACCGACTGCAGCCAGACGGAAGATAGTCAGCGCTAACTTGCTGAACCATTCGATTCCGAACGCCATACCATTGTTCTCTACGTAGCAGAGCCAGAACCAGGAAGTGATCTCATGACTCTGACCTAACTCAAAATTGCGCACTACCAGTAATTTGATAACCTGGTCCAGTACCACAGCGCTGAAAACGATGCTGATTACACCCCAAATGCGTTTAGCAATCATAAATGTAAAATCTTAAATCCCAAATGCAGACTTGACCTTTTCAAGTCTGTCAAGTTTCTCCCATGTGAATAGTTCTACTTCGCGTGAATAGATGTTGCCGTCGGCATCGATAAACGATTTAGTGACCACTTCATTTGTGCGTCCTACATGTCCGTATTTGGCTGTTTCCTCATACATGGGCTGCGTGAGTTTTAAGTCGCGAATAATGGCTGCGGGTCGCAAATCAAATAACTTCGCAATAATTTGCGCTATTTCTGCATCACTCTTCTTTACTTGCGCAGTGCCGTAGGTGTTGACGTATAACGATACCGGTTCTGCCACGCCGATAGCATAGCTGACTTGTACCAAGGCTTCGTGTGCCACGCCGGCGGCCACTAAGTGTTTGGCAATCCATCGTGCCGCATAGGCTGCCGAGCGATCCACTTTCGAAGGGTCTTTGCCGGAGAAGGCACCTCCGCCGTGAGCGCCGCGACCACCGTATGTATCCACGATGATCTTGCGGCCTGTCAGACCCGTGTCGCCGTGAGGACCGCCGATAACGAAATTACCGGTAGGGTTCACCAGCAGTTTGGCGTTCTTGTCCTCTAAGAAATCATGCAGCAGATGGCCGTAACGCGAGTCACGTTTGGCTACACGCGGCAGCAGGATATCAATCACATCCTGTTTGATTAATTCAGGTGTTACCTTTGTACCTTGTACATTATCCTTTGTACATTGCTCATCGTGCTGCGTGGAAAGCACAATCGTGTCAATACGAACCGGTTGGTTGTGCTCGTTATACTCAATCGTCACCTGCGACTTGCTGTCGGGCCGGAGATAGGTCATCTCTTTGCCTTCCTTGCGGATACGCGCGAGCGTATAAACTAAGGTGTGCGCCAAATCGAGCGTCAGCGGCATGAAGTTATCGGTCTCGTCGGTCGCATAGCCGAACATCATTCCCTGGTCTCCGGCTCCTTGCTCTTCTTCGTTGGCGCGGCTGACTCCCATGTTGATGTCCTGGCTCTGTGCATGAAGGGCAGTAAGGATACCGCAACTCTCCGCTTCGAATTTATACTCCGCTTTGGTGTAACCGATATCGGCGATAGTCTTGCGAACCACCTGCTGGATATCCACCCATCCTTTGCAACTCACCTCGCCGGCAATAACGACCTGGCCGGTGGTACACAAGGTCTCGCAGGCTACGTGAGCCTGTGGATCCTGCGCCAACATATTATCCAAGATAGCGTCCGAAATCTGGTCGCTTACCTTGTCCGGGTGTCCCTCTGACACCGATTCAGATGTAAATAAATAATTCATTATTACTTTATTCGGTTTAAAATAAAATGTATTTTTGGTATATAAAAAGCAGCCACGCGGCTGCTTTAGTCATCTTTTAGCATTGTTTTACAGAGGTTGCAAGCAGTCAAATCCATCCTCTCTCATCGCCCGAAGGCCTGATCTTTTCCAAATCGGCTGCAAAGGTACAACAAAAATTGCACATATGCAAGTTTTTGTGCATTTTTTTTGACATTTACGGAGTTTACTCCGCGGGGGAGGAGGTCGAAATTACTGCTTTTTTTTGACATATGCAAGCAACCGTGCACTTTTCTTTATTTTTTTCTATAATATCCAATATTAATTTGCATATCTGAAAAAATGGTTGTTCCATTGAAACAGCAAAGTTCAATGGCACATGAATGGCAGAATTGGAAATTGAAATACTAAAACAAACCGTGTTGCACGTCATATGCAACACGGCTTTCTTACTCAACACTTTTTCTCAAGCATTCTTGCGGCGCTCAAGCTGGCCCTCCAATGCCGTCAGACATGCGTCCAAAGCTTCCTCAAAACTGTCAGCCGTCTTCTCTGCAAATAAACCGGCGATACGCACTTTCACTTCCTTATTGTTGTTGGTCTGCGGTTTGATAACCGACATGCGTACTTCCACCTTGTCGTCTGCGTTCAAATGACGCTCAAAACGATTCATTTTCTTCTCAATAAACTGCTCGAGTTTCTCTGCCATCTCGAAGTTTACGGCGTTAATTGTTACGTTCATAATACTATATTTTTAAAGGTTCAACTAAATTTTGCTGCAAAATTACAAAAATATTTTGATATATGCAAATTTTTTTGTATCTTTGTGCCCGAAATATGTAAATGAAGATATACGTCAATCATAAATAGTTTTATGAATACTAATTTTGGATTTGTTCGAGTAGCGGCTGCTGTGCCGACATTGCGTGTGGCGGATTGCCGTTTTAACGCTGAGCAGATACATGCTCAGATTGATGAAGCGCTGGCGGAAGGAGTGGAGGTGATTTGCTTCCCGGAGTTGAGTCTGACGGGTTATACCTGCGCGGATCTGTTCTTCACGCAACAGCTTCAGCAGAGTGCGATGCGCGAGCTGGAAGCGATTTGTGACTACACCCGCGGAAAAGCTATCATCGTCTTGGTGGGCGCTCCGCTGCAGGTGGATAACGACTTGTTCAACTGCGCGTTCGTCATGACGGACGGCGAGGTAATGGGTGTGGTACCCAAAGTGAACCTGCCGAATACCGGCGAGTTCTACGAGAAACGTTGGTTCACGTCCGGTCGTGCCGCGCGTGAGTTCACACCCGGGGGCATCGCGCCGCGTATTCCGAAGATAGAAATATGGAGTGGAGAAGTACCCTTCGGAACGGATCTCCTGTTCTGCACACGTACTTACACTTTCGGCGTGGAGATATGCGAGGACCTGTGGAGCCCGCTGCCTCCTTCGACACAACTGGCTATCCAAGGCGCAGAACTCATCTTCAACCTCTCGTCCTCCAACTGTGTTGTAGGCAAACATGCATTCCGCCGTCAGATGATCACGCAGCAGAGCGCGCGCGTGCATTGCGGGTATATTTATACGTCTTCGGGCGTAGGCGAATCGACAACCGATGTCGTTTTCTCCGGTAGCACCTATATCGCCGAGAATGGCGAGATGCTTTGTGAGGGCGAGCGTTTCCAGCGCGAGAGCACGATGGTTATTTCGGAACTGGACATCGAGCGTCTGCGCACCGATCGTCAACGCAATACGAACTTCACCAAAGACAAGGCCGGCCATTACCGTCATATCAACGTAGCGCCAATCGAGCGCGATGAAGAGTTCACCGAACCCACCCATCGTCATTTCTCTACGTCGCCTTTCCTGCCTAAGAAAAACGAAGAAGACCAGTACTGCATGGATGTGTTCTCCATTCAGACTTCCGCCTTGGCGCGTCGATGGGAACATACGCACGCCGAGACACTCGAGATAGGTATCTCCGGAGGTCTTGACAGCACCTTGGCGCTGCTTGTCTGCGTACAGACGGCGGATATGCTGGGCATCGACCGTAGTAAGATTGTCGGCGTCACCATGCCGGGCTTCGGAACCTCCGACCGCACCTACCAGAACGCACTTCAACTCATGGAAGAACTGGGTATCACCCACCGCGAGATATCGATCTGCGAAGTAACCACCCAGCACCTCAACGACATCGCGCATAACATGGACATCCACGATGCCACCTACGAAAACGCCCAGGCACGCGTACGCACAATGATCCTCATGGACCTTGCCAACGAACTGAACGGACTTGTTGTCGGAACCGGTGACTTGAGCGAACTCGCACTCGGTTGGTGTACTTATAACGGCGACCAGATGTCGATGTATGGCGTCAATGCCGGAATACCCAAGACCCTCGTCCGTTACCTCGTGCGCTATGCGGCGGAAAACCTCTACGGCGAACCGCTGCGTACCATCTTGCTGGACGTGGTTGAAACACCTGTCTCGCCGGAACTCCTGCCGACGGACGAGAACGGAGAGATTGCCCAGAAGACCGAAGACAAAGTCGGTCCGTACGACCTGCATGATTTCTTCCTGTTCTATTTCATGCGCTTCGGCTTCACACGCGAGAAAATCAAATACATGGCGATGCAAGCCTTCGAAGATCGGTACGACGAAGCCACAATCGACAAATGGCTCAGCGTCTTCATGCGCCGTTTCTGCAACCAGCAGTTCAAGCGCTCCGCCATGCCCGACGGACCCAAAGTAGTCTCTGTCAGCCTCTCGCCCCGCGGCGACTGGAGAATGCCAAGCGATGCGTGCTGCATTTAATCCTATTGCTACCTATTGCGTCCTATGAAGACCTATAACAACATATCCCTTCTTCCGTACAACACCTTCGGCATCGCCGCCAAGGCCCGTCTCTTCATCGAGTATTACTCGCTGGACGAGTTGCGCCAAGCTCTCACGGAGCATCGTGGCGAACGGATCCTGCATATCGGCCAAGGTTCTAATCTCCTTTTTACCAAGGATTTCGATGGAGTCATCCTTCATTCCGGCATGGCGCGGGCTAAGTTTCTGGACGATGAGACGGTAGAGGCGCAGAATGGCTTGCGGCTTGATGATCTGATTGCCCAATTGACCGACATGTGTTACTGCGGCATGGAGAAACTGAGTCTTATCCCCGGTGAAGTGGGGGCTTCGGCTGTGCAAAATGTCGGTGCCTATGGCTGCGAGGCAAAAGATGTCATTGTCCGTGTCAACACGCTTGACGTAGAAACCCTTGAAGAACGCGTCTTCACCAATGCCGAGTGCCGTTTCGGGTACCGCGACAGCGCCTTCAAGCACGAACTCAAAGGTCGTTACATCGTCACTTCCGTCGTCTATCATGTTTCCAAAGGCGATGCCACCAAAACTCGCGAAGAGATTATTCAAACCCGCATGGCCAAACTGCCAACTGTCGGCGAAGTAGGCTCTGCCGGTTCGTTCTTCATGAATCCGTTTGTGCCGGAAGATAAAGTAAATGAATTACTAAAACTCTATCCAGATATGCCTCACTATCCAGTTGGGGCCCCCAGCGTAAACCAGCGAAGCGTTTGCGATGGGGAAAGCGGAGGCACGAGTTGTCCCGTTGATTTAGCGGAGCGGTATCAACATCACAATCTCGTTGCCGAACGCGAGAAGATCCCTGCCGCTTGGCTCATTGAGCAATGCGGGTGGAAAGGCAAGACCCTTGGTGGCGCACAAGTATGGCCCAAGCAGCCTCTCGTCATCGTCAATGCCAACAATGCTACAGCACAAGATATCATCGACCTCGCCGCACAAGTCAGCGCCAGCGTCAAAGACAAATTCGGCATAGAAATACACCCGGAGGTTAACTATATATAATCTTCAAATTTTCGAATCTTCAAATCTTCAAATTCCCAAGATATGGCAACATTTGTTATCGAAGGAGGACATAAACTGCACGGTTCCATTACCCCGCAAGGCGCCAAGAACGAGGCGCTGCAAGTGCTTTGTGCCGTGCTGCTCACCAAGGAAACGGTAGTCATCAACAATCTGCCGGATATCCTTGATGTCAATAACCTCATCGACCTGCTCGCGTCCATCGGCGTGCGTGTGGAGAAACTCGCAAAGGGCACCTATGCCTTCACGGCGCGTGAACTCGACACGGCTTATCTGCGCAGTGCCGATTTTCTCAAGAAATGCAACAAACTCCGTGGTTCGGTCATGTTGATCGGTCCGCTTTTGGCGCGTCTCGGCGAAGTGACCTACGCCAAGCCCGGAGGAGACAAGATCGGCCGTCGTCGTCTGGATACCCATTTCCAAGGCATGGTCAATCTCGGCGCTACCTTCACCTACGACCAGGAACTGCTTGCCTACCGTTTTGACGGTAAACACCTCAAAGGCGCGTATATGCTCCTTGACGAAGCGTCCGTCACGGGTACCGCCAATATTATCATGGCTTCTGTCCTGGCCGAAGGCACGACAACTATCTATAACGCTGCCTGCGAACCCTACGTGCAGCAACTATGCCGGCTCTTGAATAAGATGGGTGCGAAGATCAGTGGAGTGGAGTCTAACCTCCTCACTATCGAAGGAGTGAAATCGCTTCACGGTGCGCAGCATAAGCTTCTGCCGGATATGATTGAGGTGGGTTCGTTCATAGGCATGGCGGCTATCACCGGTTCGGAACTGCGTATCAAAGAGGCAGGAATAAAGGATCTCGGTATCATTCCTGACGCATTCCGCCGTTTGGGAATCCGTATTGAGGAAGAAGGGGACGATTTGGTAATCCCTGCCCAGGAGCACTATCAGATAGAGTCCTTCCTCGATGGCTCCATCCTCACGGTTGCCGATGCCCCCTGGCCGGGACTCACGCCGGACTTGCTCTCCGTATTGCTCGTAGTAGCCACCCAAGCCAAGGGCACCGTGCTTATCCACCAGAAGATGTTCGAATCGCGTCTCTTCTTCGTGGACAAACTGATTGACATGGGCGCACAGATCATCCTCTGCGACCCGCACCGTGCCGTGGTCGTCGGTCATGACCATCAGCGCCAACTTAAGAAGAACAACATGACCAGCCCCGATATCCGCGCAGGTATCGCCATGCTCATTGCCGCCATGTCTGCCGAAGGCACTAGCAAGATCGACCACATCGACCAAATCGACCGCGGCTATGAAGACATCGAGCATCGCCTCAACGCCATCGGTGCTCACATCCGCCGTGAAGAATAAGCATAAGATTACTGTCAAATCAGCATAAAAGTAGCGTCCATTTACAGTGTTGACACGGCAAAAAGACGGCAAAAAGACGGCAACGAAACGGCATCGACGGCTAGGAACGCTATAGGATCAGAATAAGAAATAACAAAAAAATAAACAAACAATAAATAAACCCCTCTTTTGAATGGCTCAAGCGGAATTAAATGTCTCATTGGACAAGTTGTCCGGCAAAATCTACGGTGATAGTGATCTGTATATCGCCCATCGTTATGGCAAAACGGTTATCAGCCACTATCCCAGACATCGTGATACATCTACTTTCACGCCACATCAGCGTGATCTCAATAATAGTTTCGGTGCGGTCTCCAAGCAGGCCAAACAAGAACTTGCCGATCCTGCTCGCCATGCTTATTGGCAATCCCTCTACGATACCTACAAAGCCAACCTCAAACCCTCCGATAAATATTACTTCACCCTCCGTGGCTTCGTCGTCGCCCAACTGAAAAAGCAAAATAACGAATGAAAAAGTACGTATCCATATTAGTCTGTATTCTGTACTCTGTACTCTGTATTCCCGTTTGTGCCCAACTTGTGCAGCCTGTTACGTGGAGTGCTGTGGAAGACGGAGATACCGTCCATATAAAAGCTCTCATTGAGGAAGGATGGCATATGACCATCTTCACCATTGGTGAGAACGAACTGAACATGGACTTTAGCGACTCAGCCATGATCAATATGGCTAAGGCCGATTTGGCTCCGATTCGCTACAATGCCTGCAACGATAACATGTGTACCGCCCCTGAGATATGGGAGTATGCATCATTAAGCGCTGAAAGCGCGTCACCATTAAGCGAAGCGTCATCATTGAGTTCGGACACCGAACGATCATTATGGCTAATATTTCTATTAGGCCTCTTGGGTGGCCTTCTCGCTATCTTCACACCTTGCGTGTGGCCGATAATTCCGATGACGGTGAGCTTCTTCCTAAAGAAAGGCGGCGGACTGAAGGATGCCATTCTTTATGGACTGAGTATCGTGATCCTTTATGTGGGATTAGGATTGCTGGTGACGATTCTCTTTGGCGCTTCGGCACTTAATGAGATGAGTACCAACGCGGTAGTGAATATCGTGTTCTTCCTGATCTTGGTGATTTTTGCCCTTTCGTTCTTCGGATTGTTCGAGATCACTTTGCCGGACAGCTGGTCCACGGCATTGGATAGCAAAGCGCGGAGTACAGGCGGGTTCCTGAGTATTCTGCTGATGGCATTTACGTTAGTGATTGTCTCTTTCTCCTGTACAGGACCGATTATCGGCACGCTGTTGGTAGAAGCGGCAGGAAAGTCTCTGTTAGCTCCGGCTATAGGAATGTTGGGCTTTGCGATTGCACTCGCTTTGCCGTTCTCGCTGTTTGCTATGTTCCCTCAGTGGCTCAAACAGGCTCCTAAGTCAGGTGACTGGATGACGAGTTTCAAAGTGGTGTTGGCGTTCCTTGAGTTGGCGCTTTCGCTGAAGTTCCTGAGCGTGGCAGACATGGCGTACGGGTGGGGTATACTGCCGAGATGGCTCTTTATTGCGATATGGATCGTTTGCTTCCTGGGCATAGGAATCTATCTTATATGGGATATATGGAGCGTATCGACCCCACGTAAAATCATCCGTGCGATCGTGATCATCCCATCCCTGACCTTTGCGTTTTACCTGGTACCGGGTCTTCGCGGCGCGCCCGTGAAAGCTATCAGCGCTTTTGCACCGCCTATGGAGATACAAGGCCGTGAGGTGTTTAATAACTACGAAGAAGGCCTTGCATATGCCCGTCAGACAGGCAAACCGGTTATTATTGATTTCACCGGTTATGGATGTGTGAACTGCCGTAAGATGGAGGCCTATGTGCTGGATGACGACAGCGTCAAAGCGCGGTTGCAGAACTATGTGTTCATTGAGCTATTCGTGGATGACAAGCGGGACGGGATTGGAGACAAGAATAGTAAAATCCAACGCGAGCAGTTTGGCGCAAACGCGCAGCCGTTCTACGTTCAACTCGATGCCTATGGGCACCCGATTGCTGAGCCTATGGTCTTTACAACCGATCCGAATGAGTTTATAAACTGGTTAAAATATTAAAAACATTCAAAAGAAAAAATACAATATTATGATACAACGTAAAAACTATGACACCAAGCGTCCGCCGGAGAAAGAGATGATCTTCGGTGTGCGGGCGGTGATGGAAGCTATCGATGCCGGCAAAGTGCTGGACAAAGTGTTGGTACGCCGCGATATGAGTTCGGCAATCGGCAAAGAGTTGCTGATTAAGTTAGAGGGAACAGGAACGCAGATCCAACGTGTGCCGTTGGAGAAACTGAATCAGTTCACGGACAAGAACCACCAAGGCGTGATTGCTTTCCTCAG
>Ga0247610_10002046_pt1 | contig 23937 bp, 14 predicted proteins | sample 174DNAGHGhighgp2_FD_193483 | JGI IMG/M metagenome (GOLD analysis project Ga0247610, IMG submission 193483) | Sheep rumen microbial communities from Palmerston North, Manawatu-Wanganui, New Zealand - 1742 DNA GHGhigh gp2 | ecosystem: Host-associated > Mammals > Digestive system > Stomach > Rumen...
TGGCACGGCTCTAACGTAGGTATTATCGTCTATGATCAGAAGACCAAGTTCCAGACACTCCTCGATATGACAGACGGTCTGTTGGGATCCAGTGTCAACTCCTTGTTAGAGGACAAGAAGCATAACATCTGGGCAGTGACGGATCATGGTGTATCGCGAATAGTCCCACAGCAGCAGGAGAACGGTGAGTGGCAGTTCACTGTCCGCAGTTACAGCAGTGCCGATGGCTTGCAGAAAGCCACCTATAATCAGCGTAGTATGTGGTTGACCCGCGATGGTAAGGTGCTTATTGGTGGTCAGGGCGGACTCGATATCATCGATCCATCTTTGTTGCAGGATAAGAAGAGCGATGAGCGTCCAGTGTTCAGTGGTCTCCAGATATTTGATCAGGACGTGGAAGTCGGTCGTGAGTTTAAGGGGCGCGTCATCCTCGACGAGGCCCTTGATGTGTGCCGTGAACTCACTTTGAAATACAATGACCAATTTACGATTCAGTTGTCTACCAATAAGGTGGTTGTGAATAATCGAAAGCGGTTTGCCTATAAATTGGAGGGCTTCAACGAGAACTGGGTAAAGACATCGCCACTGAACCCGAATATCACCTACAACTCGTTGCGTGCCGGTTCCTATACGCTTTATGTGAGAATCCTTAATGGTGATGGTACGTTGGGCGAGGAGGAAAGCCAGTTGGAGATAACCATCCTTCCACCACTTTATCGGACACGCTGGATGATTCTGCTTTATATGCTGATCATTGCTGGCGGTGCATGGCTGTTTGTGAAGTGGTATCTGAAGAAACAGAAAGAGAAAGCCGACATGGAACAACTCCAGAGGGAGCAGGACAAGCATCAGTGGATGAGTGAGATGCGTGCCCAGATGATGAGAGAGAATCAGCAATTCCAGAAGGCTAAGGCTGAAGAGGAGTCCATAGAGGTAATCCATGAGTCGGAGGCCGTTGATGACCGAGGGGAGATGAGAGCCACGATGCCGAAGTTGGAGGTTCATCGCAGCGAGGGCGATATCGTGGCCTTCTTGAAGGATCTCTGCGATAACTACAAGCCGTTGGAAGACAAGAAACTGAAACTCACCTTCGGCTCGCCGCAAGACTCCATTCTTATGGCTTTCGACAAGACGCAGATCCGTAGGGCCTTTGAGATATTGATGAAGAATTCAGTGAAGTTCGGACCGCCTCTCTGTAAGGTTCAGGTGACTGTTCTGAAACCCTCAGTCGACCGTGTGGCAATCCTGATGGCAGATAATGGTTTAGGCATTCCCGAGGAGCATAAGGTACACATGTTCGAGCCTTTCCTCGGTGATGAATCCGAGAATCTCGGACTTGACAAAGTAAAGCAAATTGTGGATGCCCATCACGGTACGATAAAGGCCGATGACAATCCTGGCGGCGGAACAGTGTTCACCATCTCCTTGCCAATAGAGAATTCTGATATTGAGGAGGCTGTGATTATTGAAGACAAATAAGATTGACTAAAACATAAGAAAAAATGAAAAAACTACTATGTATGGTGTCTGCCTTACTGCTGACAGGAATCTCTTTCGCAGCAGAGGTGCAGACCAATGGGAACACGGTGACCATCCGTCCTGACGAAGGTCAGGCTAAAGTAATCCGTCTGGAAGTAATGAACGACAACATCATCCGTGTGCGAGCCACCTCGAAGGATGCACTTCCCGAAAAACCTGCCTCGTTGATGATTGTGCCGCAAGTGGCACCTGCAAAAGGCTCGTTCTCTGTGAATGAGGAGGGTGACAAGGTGGTGGTAAAGGCAGAGAACGTGAAAGCGGTCGTGTCGAAGGCCACAGGCGAAGTGATATTCTATGATGCAGAAGGCAAAGTATTGCTGAAAGAGGCCAAGGATGGTAAACAGTTCTGGGACTTCACGGTGCCTGAGCGCGAGTTGGGTATGAAGACGGGTTTCACCGTACCTGAGGAAGCCAAGCACGGGCTGACTTGGCAGATGAAGTTTGATAGTCCTGAAGATGAGGCTTTCTACGGACTGGGCCAGCATCAGAGCGAGGAGTTTAATATGAAGGGCAAGAACGAGGATCTGTTCCAGTACAATACAAAGGTAAGTATTCCATTTGTGCTCTCTAATAAGAACTATGGTATACTCTGGGACTCTTACAGTTACTGTCGTTTTGGAAATCCCAATGACTATCTACAATTGAACCGCGCTTTCCGTCTCTATGACAAACAGGGTAACAAGGGACACCTCACTGGTACATACATCGATCGTATGGGTAAGAAACTGGTGCGCGACGAAGATTCCATCTATTATGAATATGGTACGCCTGCGAAGTCAGAGATTGCGCTGAAAACCGATAATGGCGGCATCAAGAACTTCCCCAAAGGCTTCCAGTTGGCAGGTGCCAATGTGCTCTACGAGGGCTTTATTGAACCTAAATGCTGTGATGGAGGTCGTTGTGACTGTAAAGGCAACTGCCAGTGTAAGGGCCTGAAAGAATTGTATCAGTTTATTCTCTATTATAGCGGTTACATCAAGGTTTATATCGATGGCAAGGAAGTGGTGCCAGAGCGTTGGCGCACATCCTGGAACCCCAATGCCTATAAGTTTGAGGTGACGATGGAGAAGAAGAAGCGTGTCCAACTGCGTATCGAGTGGCAGCCAGATGGTGGTGAGGCCTATTGTGGTCTGCGTGTGGCTGAGCCCCGTAGCGATGAGGAGCGTGGCAAACTCTCCGTGTGGAGTGAGATGGCAAAGGATATGGACTATTACTTTATTGCCGGCGAGAATCTTGACCAAGTAATCTCTGGCTATCGCACCTTGACGGGTAAGGCCAGCCTTTATCCCAAATGGGTGCTGGGCTTCTGGCAGAGCCGTGAGCGCTACAAGACACAAGACGAGATTGAAGGTACACTCGCAGAGTTCCGTAAGCGCCATATCCCCATCGATAATATCGTACAGGACTGGAACTACTGGCCCGAGGACCAGTGGGGCAGTCATCAGTTTGAGGCTTCTCGCTATCCCAATCCCCAGCAGATGCTCGACAATGTGCATCAGATGCATGGACGCTTTATGATCTCCGTATGGCCTAAGTTCTATTGCAACACAGACAACTACAAGGAACTCGATGCCAAGGGATGGATGTATATCCAGTCGCCTACGGATGATATTCACGACTGGGTGGGGCCTGGTTACACAAATGGCTTCTACGATGCCTACGATGCCGGCGCAAGAAAGATGTTCTGGCGGCAGATGGACGAGAACCTGTATACCGGATTGTCCGGACAACCAGGCAAATCCGGCTCTCAGAGTTATGTTGATGCTTGGTGGATGGATGCCTCAGAACCGAATGTGCGCGACTGTACGCCGATGTGGTATCGCAAAGCCCTCAGTGGTCCTACCGCTTTAGGAACCTCTACTGAATACTTCAACGCATACTCTACAGTCAATGCTGATGCCATCTATAATGGTCAGCGTTCAGTTTGGAAGGGGAAGACCAATGAGCCTCGAGTGTTCCTGTTGACTCGCAGTGGATTTGCTGGGGAGCAGCGTTTCTCCACCGCTACGTGGAGTGGTGATATCGGAACCCGTTGGGAGGATATGCGTGCCCAGATGACGGCAGGACTCAACTACTCGATTTCCGGTATTCCCTTCTGGGGTATGGACCAGGGCGGTTTCTGTGTGGAGAACCGCTATGTGGCAGCCCAGCAATTATTCGACCGCACAGGTCAGGAGAACGAAGACCTGAAAGAGTGGCGTGAGTTGCAGACACGCTGGAACCAGTTTGGTGCCTTCATTCCCCTTTTCCGCAGTCATGGTCAGTGGCCGTTGCGTGAGATTTGGAATATTGCTCCTGATGAGCATCCTGCTTATAAGTCTTTCGTCTATTATGACAAGTTGCGCTATCGCCTGATGCCTTACCTCTATTCGATGGCAGGTTGGGCTCATTTCAGGGACTATACCCTGATGCGTGCCTTGGTGATGGACTTTAACGGTGACAAGGAAGTAGAGAATATCGGCAACCAGTGGATGTTCGGTCCTGCCCTGATGGCATGTCCTGTTGGTTATTACAAGGCTCGTAATCGTAGCGTCTATTTTCCAGAAAAGTGTGGTTGGTATAACCTCTATACCAATGAGTACATCCAGGGAGGTCAGCGCCTCGTTGTCGATGCACCATACGAACAGATTCCCGTCTTTGTCCGTGAGGGAGCCATTATCCCATTCGGTCCTGATATGGAGTGGAGCGATGAGAAACCAGCGGAACTCATCAACCTCTATATCTATGCTGGTCAGGATGGTGCCTTCCAACTTTACGAGGATGAAGGTACAAACTACAACTACGAGAAGGGCAAGTATGCCACCATCGATATTACTTACGATGATGCCTCGAAGACGGTATCTTTTGGCGCTCGCAAGGGCCAGTTCCCTGGCATGTTGAAAAACCGTCGCTTCAATGTCGTCCTCGTCACGAAGGATGCGCCGAAGCCCTTGAACCTCGAGAATCCTGAGGGCGTGATGGTGAACTACAACGGCAAGGCCGTCACCTGTAATCTGTAAACAATAAAAAACGAAATAGAAATATGAAAAAGGTATTAATCTTGATTTTGAGTGTGCTCTTCTGCTGCGGCACTATTGTGGCCCAGGAGAAGAGTGATTTGCAAAAACGTGCGGAAGCCGTAGACCCCAGTAAGAACATCGCCTCGGCCCGTTCCTTGTTTATCCATGCTTTCAACGACTATTATAACAAAGGTCAGATCCATCAGGGCGTGGAGTGTGCCGTCAAGGCAGCGGGTCTCTATTACAAGGAGAATTACTGGAAGGAAGCCTTCGACTTGTTACGCCGTGCTGATGAAACCGTCAACGCAGGGAAACAGTCGGCTGCTGAGAAGGCAGCATCGCACTATCTGGTCACCAAGGAGCGTGTGCAGATGTATATCAAACTGCGGAAGAGTGAAAGTGCCAAAGATCAGTTGAACACCTTGGAGGCTTTGGCAAATCAGGCCAACGATGAGAACATCAAGAATGACTTGCTCTATACGAAGGCTATCTACTATTACACCTTCGGGATGAATGCCCAAGGTAATGCCGTCTTTAAGGAGATGGCCGATAAGTTGACGGCTACGAAGAACTATGACAAGGTAGATGAGGTCTACCAGACACTGATTGCCAACGGTAGAAAGAGCAACAATGCCAATCTGGTGGCTCAGTCGTATAGCAACTATATCGCCTGGAAGGACTCTACGGATGCAATGAAGCATGCTGACGAGATCAGTGCACTGAAGAAACAGATTGCTGACAATGAAGCCTCCATTTCAGAGAAGGACAGTTCGTTGACAACCCGTCAGGTGATTATCATCGGACTGTGTATCCTGGCTGCTGCGCTGGCTGCTGCGCTGGTTGTTGGCGGTATTGTGCTACTGCGCTTTATCTTCCTGACCCGTAAGCAGAAGAAAGTCATCAAACTGGCTAACGAGAGCAATGCCTTGAAGGCTAAGTTTATCAGCAATATCTCTGCCCAGTTGGAGCCGACGCTGCAGAAACTCGACAGTCGTGTGCCGGAGGTCAAGGCCTTGTTGGACTTCTCCAGTCATGTGCAGATGCTGTCGGAGTTGGAGAATGCCACTTATGATTCTGCCGAATTGGAAGACACACCGATACATCCGTTCTGTGAGGGACTGATGGATCAGATACGCGATAAGGTAAAGAATGATGTCACGCTGACGGTGAATGCCCAGAAGATGAGTGCGAAGATACATAAGGAATACGTCTCACACATCCTACTGCATCTGTTGAACAACGCGGCAGAGTATACGCCGGAGGGTGGCACCATCTGTCTGGAATTCAAGAAGCGTGGTCCGCATACACACCAGTTCCTGGTGTCCGACACTGGTGCTGGCATTCCAGAAGAAAAGCGTGAGGATGTGTTCAAGCCCTTCCTTGAAATCCACGACCTCACCGCCGGCGACGGACTCGGATTGCCTATCTGTAAGCAGATGGCCTTGAAGATGAACGGCGATCTTGACATTGATCCACAGTTTACCAGAGGAACTCGTTTTATACTTGATTTACATGTGTGATGTATGAGAAACAGGTTGATACTTTTAGCCGTTGCGGTCATGACGATACTGACTGCACAGGCGAGAGACAGACAGTGCTTTGACAAGGACTGGCGTTTTAACTTAGGCGACTCGGCCATTATGGCCAGGGCGGATTTCGATGACAGCAGTTGGCGCCGTCTCGATGTGCCTCACGACTGGGCCATCGAAGGTGACTTCTATGTGGGTAATCCCAGTGGGGCAGGCGGTGGTGCCTTGCCTGGTGGTATCGGTTGGTACCGCAAGCACTTTGAAGTGAAAAACGGAGAAGTGAAAAGTGAAAAGTTCTTCTTGGAGTTCGACGGCGTCTATATGAATTCCACGGTCTATGTGAATGGCCAGAAAGTGGGTTACCGACCCTACGGTTATTCGAGTTTCGAGTACGATATCACACCGTATGTCCGAGAGGGCGAGAACGTGGTGGCAGTACGGGTGGACAACTCCGACCAACCTAACTCCCGCTGGTACAGTGGCTGCGGTATCTATCGCCACGTGTGGTTCACCAAGACCAATCCTGTGCATGTGGCTCACTGGGGTGTTAATGCAAGTAGCAGTATGGTAAAGGGAAAGGGCCGTCTCGACATTGAGGTTACGCTCGAAGGTCAGGGGACGGTAGAAAACACTTTGTTCGATCCCAATGGTAAAGTCGTAGGCAAGTCAAAGGGCTTGAAATCTGCCATTACCATCGCCAAGCCCATGCTCTGGTCGTGTGAGACTCCTAATATATATAAGGTACGCACGAATATTAAGGTGGGCAATAAGATAGTGGATACCTATGAGACCACTACGGGTTTCCGTTCGTTTAAGTTTGATGCCGCCACAGGTTTCTGGCTCAACGGCAAGAATTTTAAACTCAACGGTGTTTGTGAGCACCACGACTTCGGATGTCTGGGAGCAGCCCTGAATGAAGATGCGCTGCACCGTAAACTCTCGAAACTCAAGGCGATGGGTGTCAACTCCATCCGTTCCTCGCACAACCCACCAGCACCAGAGTTGCTCAATATGTGCGACACGATGGGGCTGATTGTGATGGACGAGAGTTTCGACATGTGGCGCCGCAAGAAGACACAGAACGACTATGCCCGTTTCTTCGACGAGTGGCATGAACGTGATCTCACCGACCTTGTGGTGCGCGACAGGAACCATCCTTGTATCCTGATGTGGAGCATCGGTAACGAGGTGCTCGAACAATGGTCGGGAGCAGGGGCCGATGAACTGACCTTAGAACAGGCAAACCTCATCCTGAATGCCGCCCATGATGCCTCGACGCTGGCGAAGGACGGCGAACTGAGTCCTAACTCTATCCTGACCATCCACCTCGCTGACATTATCAAGCGCAACGACGGGGCAGACCGTCCCATCCTCGCAGGCTGTAACGAACCCAGTCCCAACAACCACCTCTTCAAGAGTGGAGCCATCGACATCATCGGTTTCAACTATCACCACCAGTGGGTGAAGGATGTGCCGAAGAACTTCCCCGACAAACCTTTCATCTTCTCTGAGAGTGTGTCGGCCCTGCAGACGAGAGGCTACTATAAGATGCCATCCGACGTTGTGACATGGGCTCCGCAGGAGTGGTATCTCCCCTATACCGACCCCTCGTATATGTGTTCGGCTTATGACAACATGCATGCCTCATGGAGTTCGACCCATGAGGAGACCTGGGATGTGGTGAAGCACACGCCCTATGTCGGCGGACAGTATATCTGGACAGGTTGGGACTATATCGGCGAGCCCACGCCCTATGGCTTCCCGGCACGCAGTTCATACTTCGGCATCATCGACCTGGCAGGTTTTCCCAAGGACTCCTACTACATGTATCAGAGCGAGTGGACGGAGACACCTGTGCTGCACCTCTTCCCCCATTGGAACTGGTTGCCGGGTGAGACCATCGACATGTGGTGTTATTATAACCATGCCGACGAGGTGGAACTCTTCATCAACGGCAAGAGTCAGGGTGTGCGCCGCAAGACCGCAGAGAATCCTGAGGGGCGCTATGACATGCACCAGACGAAGGCTAAGTTGAATAGTGAATATCACGTCGGTTGGCGTGTTACTTTCGAGCCTGGCGAGGTAAAGGCTGTGGCACGTAAGGACGGTAGGATAGTGGGTGAACAGACCATCAAGACCGCCGGCGTGCCGGAACGGATTCGCCTGACAAAGGACTATGTGGGTAAGACCACCACTTTCGTGAATGTCGAGGTGGTGGATAAGGATGGTAACCTCTGTCCGTTGGCCGAAGACCAGATCTACTTCTCCGTCGATGGCGATGCAAAGATTATAGGTACCGATAACGGTTGCCAGACTTCGATGGAGAACTTCAAGGCTCCGCAGCGCAAGGCTTTCTTCGGCAAGTGTATGGTGGTGGTGACGGGTAACGGTTCTATTACCGCCAAGTCGCCGACACTCCTGCCGGGTGTAATCGAGTTCTAAAATAAAAAAGGTTAAGCCGTATGAAAAGAATACTGATATCACTTTTCACTTTTCACTTCTCGCTTATCGTTTCTCTGGCGCAGATCCAGACCAATGCAGGCATCCAGTACCTGCAGTGTATGCAAAAGGATATGTCGACAGACTTCTATGATTTGTCGAATACCTATTTCCTCGCTGATTCGCTGGTGAATTTCGATACGTCGAAGGGTGAGGGCTTGGTGCAGTGGAAACGCTATCGGTTGAGTCCACGTCAGGCATTCAATCTGAATGGCTACTGGCCTGTCAGGATGCAGATGCTGGATTTTCCCGATGCTGCGTATGAGAACGACCCGTTGCTGAAAATCAAGATAGACTGGATTTCGCCAAGAACGGCGAGGATCAGGATGCTGACAACACCCGTCGAGCCGAAGGATACGGATCAGGACGATGTGATGTTCTGCGACGCTTTTAAGGCGAATCAGGCGAATCACGGGGACAGACCCCGTGATCTTCGCTCCGCTACTATCACAGGGGTCAGTCCCCATGATTCTGATTCGCGGGAGGCCATTTCATATCGAACGCAGTATGGCAGTATCGAGATTCAGAAATACCCCTTCCGCATCGTGATTAAGGATGCCAAGGGAAAGGTGCTGACGCAGACGAGGCACCTGATTGATAATGACTCCACGCAGGTGAAACTGTTGCCCTTCTCGTTTATCAAGCGTGGCTCCGACAATTCGCGAAGCATCAATCCCGTCTTCTTACTCTCACCAGGCGAGCGCATCTACGGCTGTGGAGAGTCGTTTACCTCGCTCAACAAGGTGGGGCAAAAGGTGCATCTCTCCGTCACCGATCCACAGGGTCCTGAGACCGATGGGCAGTACAAGCCCGTACCTTTTTATTTCTCGAATCGTGGCTATGGCGTTTTCATGCACACCTCGGCGCCAGTGACCTGCGACTTCGGTGCCAGTTATATCGGTGCCCAGCGTCTGTTTATGGCCGACGAGATGATGGATTTCTTCGTGTTCTTCGGAGAACCGAAGGATATCCTCGATGAGTATACGAACATCACGGGTAAGTCGCCCATGCTGCCCCTTTGGAGTTTCGGCACCTGGATGAGCCGTATCACCTACTTCTCACAGGAGGAGGGGCTGGAGATTGCCCGTCAGTTGAGGGCGCACAAAATTCCTTCCGACGTCATCCATTTCGATACAGGTTGGTTTGGTATCGACTGGCAGTGCGACTATGAGTTTGCCAAGGACCGTTTCCCCGATCCTGTCGGCATGCTGAAGCAGTTGGCGGATGACGGTTTCCACACCTGTCTGTGGCAGTTGCCTTACTTCACCCCCAAGAACCGTTTCTTCCCTGAGATTATCCAGAAAGGCTTGCACGTGGTGAATGCTACTGGAGGCATGCCGGTGGAGGATGCCATCCTCGACTTCTCCAATCCAGCGACCGTCAGTTGGTATCAGAGTAAGATAGAAGGACTGATGCGGCAGGGTGTCAGCACTATCAAGTGCGACTTCGGCGAGGCAGCCCCCTACAATGGCTTCTACCACAGTGGCAAGGGTGGACTCTACGAGCATAACCTCTACCCCCTGCGCTATAACAAGGCCCTTTGGGAGGTGGTGGAGCGCTCACATCCTGGCGAGGGCATCATCTGGGCACGCTCAGCCTGGGCAGGCTCTCAGCGTTATGCCCTGCATTGGGGAGGCGATGCGGCTACGAATAATATAGGTATGTTAGGTGATCTGCGTGGCGGATTGAGTTTCGGCCTGAGCGGTTTCTCCTTCTGGAGCCACGATATGGGTGGTTTCGTCACCGCCTCGCCGGAGGATATCTATCGCCGTTGGCTGCCCTTCGGTTTCCTGTCGAGTCACACCAGAGCCCATGGTGCCCCTCCCACGGAACCCTGGCTCATCTCCGAGAGTTTTACGAAGGCTTTCCGCGAGTGTGCCGAGATGAAGTACAAGTTGATGCCTTACGTCTATGCGCAGGCAAAGGACTGTTCGGAGCGCGGTCTGCCGATGGTACGTGCCTTGTTGGTGGAGTTCCCTCATGATCCGGGTGCCTGGCTCGTAGAAGATGAGTATATGTTTGGTTCGCAGATCCTCGTGGCTCCCCTCTTGGAGTCCGGCAACGAGCGTATGGTTTACCTGCCTCGTGGTAAATGGATTGACTACCAGACGGGCAAGGTCTACGACGGTGGCTATCAGACCATCCAGGCAGGCAAGATACCCGCCATCATCCTTGTGCGCGACGGTTCGCTGATACCCCATGCCCCTTTGGCACAGCGTACGGATCAGATCAACTGGAACAAGATCGAATGGAAGGCCTACAAGGCTGCTGCCAGGAAGTGCACAGGACTCTTCTTCAAGCCAGGCGACACGACCCTCCAGACCATCGAGCGATAATCATCATATCTGGCCGGACTCAACCATGAGGACGACACGTTCGGTGAGTCGGTCCACCCCTTCGGCGTCATAGCCTTTCTTCAGGCTGGCGCCGAAGGCCCAGGCGAAGGTCTGCCAGAATCCGGCTCGGAAGGGCCCCATGAAGGCCTTGATCATCTCGTATGAAGAAGAGTGGCATTCGCGGTCAATCAGTTTGATCAGCAGTTTGCCTTGCGAGTAGGTGAGTTTCTTCATCCTCGGCTTGTAGGTCTTGAATATCTCGTTCTCCACCTTCTTCATGTGCTCTTCCTTGCCCTCCTTTGTGGGGATGGTTTCCAGAACCTCCGTTGTCTCGTAGAGCAGTTGCTTGGCTTCCTTGGCTATCGGTAGCACCTTCTTCACGTTGGTCACCAGCCGCATATAGGCCTGTGCCTGTTTTTTGTTCTTGAAGGTGAGTTGGGGATAGACATATACGTTGTTCATCTCCATATACTGGATACTGTCACCCTCGTGGAGCACCTTGCCCACTTTCACCGTTGGTACAAACGAGGGGGAGTCCATTTCTGCCAGCACCTGTTCGGCGGTCATTCGCTCTTCTTGAGCGAATGAAGTGAAAAGTGATAAGTGAAAAGTGAGAAGTATCGCTATCACTCGCAGATATGTGCTCGCTTTTGTCATTACGGGTGCAAAAGTACGCAGTTTTTCCGAATAGATGATAAAAAAGCATGGCTTTTTGTGTTTATTTCAGAAAAAAGGAGTATCTTTGCAGAGATTTTAATGGTCAAACTTAAATTTAAGGATTATGAGGACACAAATCGTGTTATTGTTCATGTGGATGTCGTGGACTGTGCAGGCGCAGTCAGGGCACGAATGGGAAGTGTATCTGAACGATGTGATGACGGCAGAGGATGCGAGCAGTGTGACATGGGAGGACACCTACGACCTGCTCTGTGAACTGGAACAGCATCCGTTGGACATCAATCAGGCGACGCGGGAACAGTTGGAGCAGTTGCCTTTTCTCTCGGCTCAGCAGGTGGAGGAGATGGTGGAGTATCTCTATCGCTATGGGCCGATGAAGTCGTTGGGGGAGTTAAGGATGATCCGCTCGCTCGATGATGGCAGGCGCAGGTTGCTTACCTGTTTTATATTTATAGGGGAGGACGGAGGATCAGGGGGACGGGTCCATGATTCTCATCACGAACTGATGGCGACGGCGCGTATTCCTTTTTATGAGCGGAAGGGTGACGCAGGTGCCTACCGAGGTTATCCGTATCGCCATTGGCTGCGATACCAGTTGACGTATGGCGATCAGTTGAAGGCTGGTATCGTGGGGTCACAGGATGCGGGCGAACCATTCTTCGCTGGGAAGAATCGGCTTGGCTACGACTATTATTCCGTCTATCTGCAATTGAACCACTGGCATCGGATTGAGACGCTGATATTAGGCAACTACCGTGTGTCGATGGGGATGGGACTGATTATCAACAACAGTTTCGGACTTGGCAAAGTGTCGATACTGCAAAATATGGGTCGTTCGACGAGTACCCTCCGTGCCCATTCCTCCCGTTCTTCCGACAGTTATCTGCAAGGAGCGGCGGCTACCGTGAACATAGCCAAAGGACTGACGGCAACGGGCTTCGTTTCCTATCGGGCGATGGATGCAACACTCAACAGCGACGGTACGGCAGCAACGATCCTCACCTCAGGCTATCATCGTACTGAGACGGAACTGGAGAAAAAGAACAACCTGAAGAATACAACCTTTGGCGGGAATATCCGCTATCAGGCCAACGGCTATCATGCAGGACTGAATGTGGTTGCAACCCACCTGAACCGTGAACTGAAGCCCAACACCTCTGCACTCTATCGTCAGTACTATGCGCAGGGCTATGATTTTCTGAATATGAGTGCCGACTATGGCTATGTGCATCACCGTTTCTCCGTGAACGGCGAGACGGCCCTCAACCGCGACGGGGCTTTGGCTACCATCAACAGTGTGAGTCTGCAACTCAGCAGCGAGTGGAGTCTGATGGCACTTTACCGTTTCTATTCCTACCGTTATACCTCGCTCTATGCCAACAGTTATAGCGATGGGGGTAGTGTGCAGAACGAGAGTGGCATTTACTTTGGTGCCACCTGGCAACCCTCGCCGTCGTGGAAACTGATGGCCTATACAGACTTTGCCTATTTCCCCTGGGCCAAGTACCAGATATCACAATCATCTCATTCTTGGGATAATCTCATGCAGTTATCCTATACCAAGAAACGTTGGAAATTTGGAGGACGGTATCGGCTCCGCATCCGACAGAAAGACAATGAAGACCAGACTGCACTGTTCACGAGGACGGAGCATCGGGGACGGCTAAGTGCGGAGTATAGTCGTGGATTGCAAATCCCTGACAACAAAGGGTGGGGCTGGAGCAGCAGGACGCAGGTTGACTTCGGTTTCACATCCTTCAAAACGCATGAACGGGGATTGATGGTCAGCGAGACAGTAGGCTTTACGCATCGTTGGCTGCGACTGAATGGCGGGATGGGGTATTTCCATACCGACAGTTACGACAGTCGCGCCTATCTCTATGAGTTGGGACCGCTCTATTCTTATTCTGTAATCCAGTTCAGTGGCGAGGGCATCCGTTACTGGCTGATGGTTCGTGCCAATATTGGCAAGCGCCTCATGCTGACGGCCAAATTTGGCACCACCAACTATTTCGACCGCTCCACCATCGGCAGCAGTTACCAGCAGATCAACCACTCCTCCCAGACAGACCTCGACCTGCAGGTGAGATGTAAGTTTTGAATAACCAATATGATTACTTTTTCTTTTCTTTTTTTGTATGATTTCCAAAATCTTTGTACTTTTGCAATCGATTTTACATGATGTTTGCAATATGAACATGAAGTCTCTAACACGTATATTACTCTTATCAATATTGCTATTGGTGTGTCTGGCATCCAGGGCCGATGATGCCAACAGAGTTCCGGTCGGCCTGACTATCGACAGTACGGCAGTGATGGCTGAGAGCCTGACATTCGGACACCGAATAGAAAGTGTGGTTATTGATCCGTACCTTGACTATATGTTGCTGAAATTCCGCGATACGACCAAAAGCGGGAAATGGTTGCAATTCAAAGGTGAGATAGGTGCGTATAGTATAAAAGAGTCTAAGTTGTTATGGACTTACCCGTTTGATTACAGAAACACAACAGCCCATTGTACGAAGGCAGGGGTGGTTGTTTCCAAAGGTAATAAAGTCGTAATGCTCGATCCGGCGACGGGCAAGGTTCGCTGGCAAGGCAAATTCTATCCCGTTCAGTTTGATGACTCCACGAATGTCGTGCTTGGCTATGCCAGTGCCAGGTCAAGTAAGTTGAGCAGTTATAACTTGACAACGGGGCAGTTGTTATGGACAGCCAACATGCCGCACGAAAAGAACTGGGGGTGGAACCATGTCATACGAGAGGACTCTATACACTGGCTGATTGTAGCCGACAACTTGAACCGCCTGAATATCCAAACCGGCGAAGTCTGTGCCTATGAAGCCAAGACGGGTGTGACCGACGTAAAGGGTGCTATCCTGCAGGGATTGGTAATGGCTGGTACGGCGGTTGCTGGTGCGATGGCAACGGGCTATGCTGCTTATCCTATGGGAGTTGTCGGCTCGAATGTCATCAATCAGTTACACTCCAATGTGGTTCTCGACGATTCGCTTTATTTCTTTGCCGATCGTGAGCATGTGGCCTGCCTTGACAATACAATGAATCCTGTTTGGAGTTATGAGTTCCCCTCAAAGACTTCGGCTTTCTCTCGTCTGGTCTGCAACGACAGCACGCTCTATATGTTTAATCTGGGTTTTGGCCTGAAGAACGGGCGGCAGCGTACGAAAATGGGACGTCCATTTATCGCTGCCTTTGACAAGCACTCGGGAGTATGCCATTTTATGAATATGCTGAGTATGAAAAAGGACATGGTGGAGGATGCAGTACTCAATCCTGATGGCACTTTTATGCTCTTTGATGACGGATTGGCCTATAAGCGTGAACTCAACGACTCAACGGTGACTATTTCGCAGTGGGATGTCGAGAAATACGGTAAGTTGGAGGCTATCATAACCCAGCCTGTGTATGCCTACTATAATCTTAAGGACATGTTTGATGTTATCGCTTCCGACGGCATTTTCTTTCCTGTGATGACTGAGAGTGGTGACATTTTCATGGTTGACAGAGATCTTAGGATATCTGAGCGCTTTCCGGCCTATTCTCTTTATTGGCCGATTTGCAAGGTAGGCGACCGAATGTGCGTGTATTCGCCTTCAAGTCGCAGGCAGGATATCTGGCTGGTCTCGCTTCAAGGAATACCAGAGATACAAATGACGATTACAATTCGTGGAATAGGAATAGCCGGCGGAAAACTATTCCTATTCAACGACGACCGTATGTTTTCTCTGCCGCTTGACTAATCATATTCTGCAAACCTCGGGAAAGTCTGCCCTGAATCTGGGGCAAGATATTCCGCCCTCGGGAAAGTCTGCCCTGAATCTGAGGCATGTTTCTACCCCCCGTGCATAAATCTGCCCTGAATCTGAGGCATGTTTCTGCACCCCGTGCATTAATGTCTCCCGGATCTGAGGCAGATTTCTGCCCTATGTGCATAGGTCAGTCCCGGATTCGAGGCTGGTTTTTCAAGTTTTTGGATGGTCTGTCATGGATTTGGGACATGTCATTTTGAACCTATAAAACTCAGCCCCAAAACTGGGAGAAGGTATTCCGACCTCGGTAAAACGTGTCCCAATTCTGGGTGAAGAAAACCCGACCCCGGAGAAATATGCCTTGAATCTAAGGCAAGAAAAGCCGACCTCGGGATAATATCCCTCAGATCTGAGGCAAGATATTCCGACCCCGGAAAAGTCTGACCCAGTTTTTGGGTGAAGAAATACCGACCACAGGAAAACATGCCTCAATTCTAGGGCAAAACATTCCGACCTCGGAATATCTTCTCCCAGTTTTAAGGCAAGTTTTTCAAACTATAAAATGCTTTGTCCCAGATTCAGGGCATATAATTCCGGCCTCGGGATGGTTTACACTGGGGGGTACAGGTGCTTTGTACAGCCAGTACAAAGGCTCTGTACTGGCAGTACAGAAGCTTTGTACCGCTGGTACAGCAGTCTTGTACGATGATAAAACCACATGAATAACTGCCTTAAATGCTAAAAATCGCACCAATAGTACCGCTATATCAATTCTTTTTTGTATATTTGCACCGTAAAACTTTAGAATGACGTGTTAGAAAGCCAAATAGAGAATAGTTCTTTGCCACATTAAGATATGCTCGAAAGGAAGAGGAACTAATGAAAGACCTGATTCCTTTATTGAAGCGAATGGCAGGAGGTCAGAAGATTTCTGGACTATCAGCGTATGAGGAATAGACCAAAATGTATCCACAATGAATAAGAGAATATTAGACATCGCTTACTTCCTGTCTTTTTGTATCGAACAATACAAAGAGGCTAAGCATTTGTCGGGGCAAGAAGTTACAAAAACATTCAGTCAATTCGGCGTCTTGAATTATTTGGAAGAGAATTTTGAGCCACTTCACTCTCAGAGCCGCCAGTGGATTCTGGAAGATATTGAGGAGTTTATCAATTTAAGGAAAAAGGAATCGACATGAAACTGTATCATGGTAGTTTAGAACAGGTTGACAATCCTGAAATACGCGAAGCCAGCCGCACGCTTGACTATGGCAAGGGCTTTTATGCAACCACCTCATTTGAACAGGCAGAGAACTGGGTGAGGCGAAAGGCTCAAGAGATGAAGGTTGGCAAAGGGTACGTTAATGTCTATGAGTTTGATGAGTCTGCGTTGAGAAAGACTAAAAGTCTTGTTTTCTACCAACCTACAGACGAATGGATAGACTTTGTGCATCAGAACCGCACAGTGAAAGGATTTCAGCATGACTACGACATTGTCTATGGCCCTGTTGCCAATGACAGGGTTTATGCTGCTTTCGCCCTTTATGAGGGTGGCGTGTTGAACAAGGAGGAACTGAAACGTGAATTAAAAACGTATAAGTTAGTTGACCAATACTTGTTTCATACACTGCAATCACTGAGTTTTTTAGTTTTCGTTGAAGCAAAGGAGGTGACAATATGAATCTGAATGTGACACAAGATAATCTTTATCTTTTCCTTCCCTCCAAAGTTTGTTGGATGGCAGAGATGCTTGCTGAGGAAAAGAAAGTCAGCATAGTTGATGCCGTTAAGGATGTCTATCTTTCTGACACCTATAGCCGATTGGAAAAAGAAACAACAAAACTTTGGCATTTAGGCCCAGTGGCACTTTATGAAGAGATGAAAGAAGCCACAAGTAATCAATGAGCATTATTGGCAATTCTGCAAAGTATCGTTTTGACATGACCGATAAACAGACGCATAAGTACGTCCCGCAACTGAGATCCCCTGAATTCGCCGATTCAGGCTTACAATGTGTCTCTGACACTATGTGAGGCACCAATAGTACTGCAGTGTAAAATTTTATTTCCCTATAATGGTATTCACTATATTTACAATATCAACGATGTTTACTATACCGTCATTGTTAACATCTGCAGCTTCCTCAATAAAAAACTTAGGCTGCCTGCCAGAGATGTAATTCATCATTTCTACAATATCGACAGAATTAACAATATCGTTTCCATCAACATCCCCTGGGATAATCGGAAATGTAAAATAGGCTTCAACGATATAGTCGTGTGTTGGGTGATCAATTGTTAAACGGTTTTCTTGCAAATCATTTATGACATCAACATCATTGCACATGACAGACTTTAACGAGAAATCTTCATCAGTAATGAAGTTTACTTCTATCTTTTCATTATGCTTAACTTTGAAAACGGCCTTGTCTGTTATGTCGTATCCTAAAACAGATATATGGCCTCGGCCATGAGTAAACAGAGTGAGCATATACTCATTTGGCTCGAATGTTAATTGGACTTTCATACTCCTACTTAACGAAGGTATATTCAGTAATCCATCTTGATGCTCCGATAATGACTCAGAATCATTAATCAACATACTTTTCAGACTATAATAATCATCAGCGGCTGCTTTCATATTAAAAGGCTGGCCAAGAACGAGATAGTCATTAAAATGTCCTCTTTGAGAATTGCCTTCTCCTATTATGAAACTACCGCCATCATTAGTTTCGATTTCCACATGGGCATAATAATCCTTCATATTGCCGAATCTTCCCCATAGAGTGGAATTGCGATATAGTTCAGCAGAACCTTCTGGGACATATATAGTAGTAGAATTGACATTGACACCAGAGAATGTATAAGAATATGACCTGCCAGAGACAGGCGATGGGGGTTGTGATGCAGGAACAAATATTTCTTTAAGGTTGTTACAATTGACGAATGTGTAATTTGGCAAATATGCAATGCCTTTGGGCAACTCTACCCGGCTGATAGTCGTACATCCGCTGAATAACCCTTCACCAATTGTTTGTAACGACTGAGGCAGCACGGCTGCTTTTAATGATGTACATCCTCTGAATACACCTGTTCCGGTCTCTATTAGTCCTTCATAAAAAACAAAGGTAGTTAGCCCTGTCTCGGCAAAGGCAAACTCACCTATCTTACGCAGGCCTTTTGCTTTTACATTAGTCAAATGAGAACAGCCAATAAAGGCATAGGCACCTATGCTACCGACTTCGTCTTCTACCTCTAATCCTTTTATTGACAAGCGTCTGTTTCCCCATGGTTTTGATACGCCAGAGACATAATCAGTCATATCTCCATTGCCTGTTACTTTGAAAATTCCGTCTTTTGTGTTAAGAGTCCATGTTAGATTGTTTCCTTCGGCTCCACATGTCCCTGAGAGTTCCTCATACACACGCTCAAATTTGACTTTTGTCCAAAATTGTCTGTCACTACCGTTCAGGCATATATCCACAAGATACCCATACATTGTAAACGTAACCTTATCATATGGCAGATTATATTTGGAGAAATCACCATCCCACAGTCCATTATAAGGTGACTGATTCAAATCTACTATTACAGGAATGTTTTCTGAGTTAATCGTTACAGAATTGAGATTCGTACATCCTTTGAATGCTGACAGGGGCAACTGGCCTATACCACTTGATCCAATGACAACACTTTCAAGTTCAGTACAACCTGAGAAGGCACCATAATATATATAGGCCCCTGTCTGGTCACTACCAAAATCAGAAAGTTCTATTGTTTTAAGACTTGTACATCCCTCGAATGCGTTCATCCCGATTGTGCCCACTGAGGAGAAGTCAAAAGATTCCAGACTTGTACAATCCTTAAATGTCTCCTTTCCTATATCGAGACGCCCTACAGCATGAGGCATAACAATGCTTTTCAGATTATCACATCCACTAAGAGCGTTATCCCCAAGGCCGAGGTTGCCTACGTAATATATGTCTGGTAGTTTTTTGATTCCCGACAAGTCCAATTCTTGTAAATTCTTACAGCCTAAAAAGGCAGACCTTGAACAATTGGCAATTTTCTCGGATGAGATAATTCTAGTAACAGCACTATTACTAAACACACCCTCACCAAGAGACAAATACTCCACAGAGGTCATGTCAAATTCTTCTATATTGCTCGAAGCAAAAGCATAGTTACCTACTGATGTGACAGATGAAGAAAAGGTTATTTTTTTCAAACTGCTATTATAGAAGCAATATTTGGCAATAGTTGTTATTCCGACTGGAACTGTATAAGATTCATTCCCATTTGCAGATACATGAAAAATGGTGGATGCATTTTTCACCTCAGACAAACTTGAACATCCTTCGAATACATTTTCCATTATATTGTTGTCTGTAAATTCATTAGGCAAAGTGAAAGATTTCAAATTAGAACAATAGGCAAAAGCCCTGCTTCCTATTGCCTGAACGTTTAATAACTCCACATTCTCCAATGCAGTAGAACAGAAAGCAGACCCGCCAATATTTAACAGGCTCTCAGGCATATTTACCTTTGATAACTTTGTGCAATTATGAAAACAGTTATTCCCTATCTTTTCAATTCCTTCAGACAATTTGACCTCAGACAGTTCCTGACAACAATAGAAGGCCCTATCTCCCAGATTCTCCACTTGACTAGGAATCTCTATTTCCTTGATGGCCGTCTGCCTGAATGCATCATGTCCTATCTCAGTAAGTTCAGCGGATAACACGATTTCTTCCAAGAGTGTACAATAGTCAAAGGCTGAATAGCCGATGGACATTACTCCGTCAGGAATCTCCATCTTCTCTATTTTGGTACAATAACGGAATGCACAATTATCTATGACCTTTAATGTTGATGGAAGGCTTACAACGGTTGCTTTAACATTCTGGAATGCAAATTCTGATATGTTTGAAATCCCTTCACCCACTTTGACGGTGTTAATTGTCTCAACATATTTTCTCCATGGCTGCTCTGAATTGCAAGAAGCCATTTCACCCGTTCCTTCTAATAGTAGTGTACCCTCTTCTGAATTATAAGTCCACCTTATGTTCTCTCCGTCTTTTCCACAATAACCAGAAATCTCTACAAGTTGTGCGCTTGCTATGGTGGAAAGGAATGTCAAAATGAATGGTAATATTTTTTTCATTGTTTGCTTTATTGTCTGTGAAATAAAAAACGTGAGCTGTTTACTACGCTTATGTTCTCTCAGGCATCGCCAAACGCCCATTTATCTTAAACGAGTAAAAGCCCACGCCATCTGGCGCGAACTTCCTCTTTCGTTCTTGATAAATTTCAATTTTGGCGAATTGGAGAGAACAAGAATCTAAAAGCGGATGTTCATCCTATATGTTCTATAACCTTATTCAGCCCATAGGCAATATCATTATATTGGTTCAACTATCTTTATACTTCGCTTTCCTTTCGAATTGCAGGTGCAAATATATGAAAAGTTTTCGATAATGAGTTTGTTTTTTCTGTTTTTCTTCAAAATATCCCACAAAAAGGAGTAGACTTAGAGAAAAACTTGTAAAATCTTAGCGTTTTTCTTGGAACTTTAAGTAATTCTATATAAGCGATTGGTACAGGTCGATGACTTGTGAGGCGACGTCTTGTCCTTCGAAGCGGCGGATGTATTCACGGCTGCGGCGGATGCGCTGTTCGCGACCTTCGGCTCCACGCAGACTTTGGCGGATGGCATTTGCCATACCTTCGGCATCATCGGGGGCCACATAGAATGAATCGGGGCCTCCCGCTTCCTCCAAGCAGGAACCTGTGCAGGCCACTACAGGCAGACCGCAACTGATGGCCTCGATGATGGGAATGCCGAAGCCTTCGTAGATAGATGGATAGACGAATGCTTCTGCCCCTGCATAAAGGGAAGGCAACACCTCGTCGCTCACACCGTGAAGGATACGGACACGGTGATCCAGACGGTTTGCCTTGATGTAATCATTGACTTGATCCGTGTATTTCGTATGGCGCCCCACAATGACGAGGCTGATGTCATCGGGCAGATAGGGTAGGGCCTTTACTGCCAGGAGGATGTTCTTCCGTGCCTCGATGCTGCCCACGCTCAGAATGTAACGGGAAGTTCTTTTCTCCTCGCGCTGCGAGGATGAAACATTAAATCTGGGGGCGCAACTCTGGTAGATGACGGAGATGCGGCTCTCGTCCACCTGTCCGAGTTCGATGATGTCACGCTTCGTACATTCGCTGACGGCGATGATATGGTCAGCCTCGCGGATGGTCTGACGGAACTTCCAGGCGTAGATTTTTGTGTCGAGCCAGTTGTAAAACTCCGGATGGCGCAGGAAGATGAGGTCGTGGATAGTGACCACGCTCTTGATACCACTCTTACGGATGCCGATGGGTAGTTCGCCAGAGAGTCCGTGATAGAGTCGTACCCCGTCATGAAGAAGGTCCTTTACGATGCCCTTTGTCCGCCAAGCAGCCTTGTGGAAGGGCAGGACGGAGTGAGAGGGGTAGCAGAAGGTGACGTTCTGATGATTAATGATCTGGTTGCGCAGGTCTTCCCTGCCCTCATCAGGGGCGTACAGACGCAGTTGCAGTGCCGGGTCTGTAGATTCTGCACAACGGGCAATATCGTTGACGAGTGTCCGTCCGTAACTGCCAAGTCCCGTTCCGTTGCGCACAATCCGCTTGGCATCGTAGCCTATGATAAGTCTGTCGCTCATTTGCTCTTGAAGTGTTTGAATACGAATCTGACGAGTACGAAGTTCGTGGGTACGGCAATGGCATACACGGCGAAGGGAGCGAGTTCGGGACTGAGACCCAGCCAGAGGAAGAAGTTGAGCAGCACGATGTGCAACAGGTAGTTCGTCAGATGTGCACCACCGAATCCTATGCCGTTCTTGGCAGATGTCTTCTCCTTAAAAGTGTAGTGGGCAGAGAGGTAATAGTTGACGAGGAAACTCAGTATGTAGCCAATGGTGTAGGCTACATTCACATTCATCCAGTGCATCAGCACCCAGTAGATGCCGTAGTGGATGGCAGTGGAAATCGTGCCCACGACAACGAAACGTATCAGTTCACCAAATGTCTCTTTTTTCACTATCTGTACCGAATTATGCTGCAAAGATACAAATTATTCTTAATTCTTAATTCTTAATTCTTAATTTATTTGTACCTTTGCACCCAAATAACATAAATAATTGCAAAAGACAATGAATTTCCTTGATAGAAACGAGTTTAATTTCGAGCCGAGTGACAAGGTGGTGGAAGCCATCAAGAACTTCGACCCGAAGACATTGTGCTTCTATACCCGCATCTACGATCAGGGCAAGAAGAGTGTAATCAGTGTGAGGCTGAGTGAGATTTACGGCGTGCCTGAGGAACAAGTGCTGCTGGCCTACGGCGGTGAGGATATCCTGAAGAATGCCATTCATTACTATCTGATGAAAGGTGACAACAAGAAGATTCTCATCCCGGAGTTCTCGTGGTGGTATTATAATAAGGTGGCCAGTGAGTGCTACGGCACCTTTGAGATGTATCCCCTGCACGAGCAGGATGACACCTTCGCCTACGATGTCGACGAGGTGATAGAGTACACCAACCGTATCCATCCACGTATGCTCCTGCTGGCTTCGCCGAACAATCCTACGGGTAATAGTCTGACCTGTGAGGAGATTGGCCGTATCATGGAGCATATCCCTGAGGATACGATGGTGCTGATTGATGAGGCATACGCCAGTTTTATCACCAGCGACACAGACTATATCGCTCCATTGGTGAACAAGTACCGCAACCTGATCATTTCGCGTACCCTGTCTAAGTTCTACGGACTGCCTGGCCTGCGTTGCGGATTCGGATTCATCGGCCAGGGCCACACGCATTTCATCAGTTATATCAACAAATACTTAGGCTACAACCGTTTCTCTGAGGCTGTGGCCTTGGCTGCCCTCGATAGTGATGACCACTACCGTCGTGTTGCCGATGATATGGAGTGGGGACGCCAGTTGTATAAGAAGGCCTTAGGCGACAAACCGGGATTCAAGGTGTATAAGTCGGTGGCCAACTTCATCCTGATCAAGTATCCCATCGAAATCAAGGAGGCTCTGATGGAGGCTCTGAAGATTCAGGATTACAAGATCAAATTCATGAGCGACAAGGGTCTGGAGTCCTGTCTGCGTATCACCCTCGGACGTAAGGAACAGACACAGACGGTTGTGGATACGATATTGAAGGTGTTGGGATGATAGGCGTGATATTAGCCGCAGGGATGGCAAAGCGACTGAGGCCGCTGACGGATACAAAACCGAAATGCCTGTTGGAGGTGGGGGGCAAGACCCTGCTTCAACGTACGGTGGAGGCGATGGTTTCTGCCGGTATCAGCGAGTTTCTTGTGGTCACTGGCTATCGCGCCTCAATGATCCGCGATTTCCTGGATGACCTAGATCTCTTAGGAGATCCTAGGAGCCCTAGGATATCCTATATCGATAACCCCGACTACGCCCACAATAATAATATCTTCTCCCTTTGGCTGGCTATGCAGGAGTTGCATGGCCAGGAGGTGCTTTTGATGGATAGTGACATCCTCTGTGACCCCGAGG
>Ga0247610_10002047_pt1 | contig 23934 bp, 24 predicted proteins | sample 174DNAGHGhighgp2_FD_193483 | JGI IMG/M metagenome (GOLD analysis project Ga0247610, IMG submission 193483) | Sheep rumen microbial communities from Palmerston North, Manawatu-Wanganui, New Zealand - 1742 DNA GHGhigh gp2 | ecosystem: Host-associated > Mammals > Digestive system > Stomach > Rumen...
ATGTACTATCATCAATCTCACCCGATGATTTTTTTTCATCTAACTGAGATTTATATAACGTTTTAAAATCTTCTTCCATTCGGGCATATGTTACATCATTAATGCCATATTCTTTATCATATCCACCTGTGTCAATGATATCGCTTTCTTTTGCTGATGAACATGATGTCAATAGAGTTGTTACTGCTGTACTTGCAATAATCGCAGTAGCAACTGAAAGAAAAGTTTTAGTTTTTTTGGATAATTTTAGTTTCATGTATAGTTAATTATATATACAATTTTTATATAAGCGAAGTTTTTTATGGCAGTGGTTGCAGGAATTGAAAGAAAATACGATAAATAGGCGCCTTGAGCTTTGACGCTAATCAGGTCTAAGTTTAGTTAAGAAGCAAAAAAAGAAGATTATTTATTTATTCAATTTGGCACAATAAATAAAAATCTCCACAAAAGTGAAGATATTTATTGTTATTGCTAACCAAATCTCATATAAATTATACCATATAAGTTTTGAATAAATACATAAATCTGAGTAATGTTGCAAAAAATTTGTAAAACTGTTTGCTATCATGTGCAATATGATATAGATACTATTCATATAAGTTGATAAAACTCCGATTCAAAAATAACCGAAACTCAAATATTTTGGTTTTAATCTTAGTTCACTGGATAAAGCGAAAAATATTCATCTCTAGACTAAAATTTAAACAAAAAATTCTTGCCGTCGCAAACCAATAGACAAGAATTTATGCTTTGGGCTTTAATTTACTATGTAAATTACAGCACGATATGATAACTGTAAATTTGTTGATTTGTAAAGATAATTTCTGTTTTTATCGAGTATTTTTCAGATAAGTATTTGTTGATTTTACGGATGTCATCAACTTTTACATCTTCCCCAGTGAAAATCTTAATAACTTTAGGGGCTTTTTTACCTTTTTTACGGATAATGAAATCACAAACAAATTTTACAACATTGATAGGTGATTTATTGGAAATAACGATCTTTTTGTTGATAATTCCAATGAAATCATTAGGCATAATTTTAATTTTACTGTACTGTACTTTTTTACTAGCTCGCGCTACTTTTGCATAGTAAGTGTTGATTGTCCTTGCAATTCGTTTTAAGTTAATATTTATCTTTTCAGATGGATTATGTACTTTGCAAGCTAAATAAGTAACAGCTATGTCATTAGAAACAAATGGAGTAATAGTATATTTTTTCCCCATTAAATCGATGGCTTGCTTTGCCGCTAACATTGCATTTGAGTCGTCAACAATTAGAATTATGTTTTTAGAATGCACCTTTTTAAAAGCTGATAAAAATTCTTGAATTGATGGATTTCCATTAGTCTTGTAATTAATGACATTATCAACTTTTAAATTATCATAAAAGTATTTTTCCAATTCAGGTGTAGGAACAGTAACGATAATTTTAGGAGTAGTTTCTAAATTTTCTTTTTCCTTTTTGCCGTTTTTCTTCTTTTGTGAATTGTAAAGTTCTTCTAATGTTGTTCCTGGGTTGTTTTCCAAGAATTGCAAAGTCATATTTTCAACTTTAACTTTGTTAAATTCACCAAATCTTGAACCAATTTGTAATACTCTGTATGGTTCAATGGAATGAACATGAACTTTAACAATATCTTCGTCAACAACAACTGCTAAACAGTTACCAATTTTTGATAATTCTTTCTTAAGTTCATTAACATCAAAAGTTGCTTTATCTCTTTGATGAACTTCCACTTTAGCGCCAACTGTTAAAATAAATTCACAGCAGTAACCAAATCCTTCATTATTGTCGTTAATGTTGTCAATAAACTTAGTTTTATCAACCTTAGTTGTTGATTGAGTGGCAACTTTGTTTGTTTTTGACTCAGCTTTTTTACCAACAAGTGCATCGTACATTCCTTGAATGAAACAACACAAACCATAACCACCTGAATCAACTACATTGGCAACTTTTAATTGCTCAAGCATTTCAGGAGTTTTGCTTAGAGCTTCTTGTGAAATTTTAACAGCTTCAGCAAATAAATCCTCAACAGTTTTAATTGATGTTGTTTTTTGATGAAGACCATCAGCAGTCATTCTAATGACTGTTAAAATCGTTCCTTCAATTGGGGAAGACAATGTTTTATAAGCTTGTTCTTTAGCAGCAGTAAAAGCATTGTTTAGTTCTTCAAGAGTAATTTCGTTAGATTGAGGTTTAAAAGAAGAGACGAAACCTTTCATAATTTGCGAAAAGATAACCCCTGAGTTACCACGTGCATTCATTAATAGGGCACGAGAATAAGTTTTTCCAAGTGTTGCAAGATCATTAAAGTTGGTGTTCTTAATAGAATTACTAGCACCTTCTGTAGTAATTTTCATATTACTACCAGTATCACCATCGGGAACCGGGAATATGTTTAATTGATTAATATATTCAAATTCATTGGCTATTGATATTCCACCGCCTATGAACATATCTTTTAATTGTTTTATAGTTAGTTTTGTCATACTAATTTTCGCAAACTTATCCGTATTTTAAAAATGTCTAACATATAATTTTTTGTTTTTCCTAATTTTTCTCAATCTATTTAGCTAAAACGTCAACTTTAATTTTTTGTAAATCAAAGTCGTTTAATAATCGGTAATAAACGATGTTTTGAATTTTCACACATAAATCAAACACATTGACAATATCCTCCATTGGGGTGAAAGTTATTGTAATGTGTGGAGTATCATCTTGTTGAAATTCAATACATGGTTTCGGATCATTAGCGACACCAGGAATGGATTCTAACACATTGGATAGAACATCGTTAATGATACTTGAATTTATACCGATTTTCTTAAGTTTAGACATATAGTGATTATATATTAGAAATCTATAATATATCATCTGTTTTTATTAGCATGAAAATGTTAATTAGTATGACACAATCTAAAAAACAGCTAAACTTTCATAAAAAATCTTGCTATATGCGCGGTACATAAATTATTTAATGTATAATATTTACCAATCTATAAGGAGAAATATGGCAGTTCAACAAAGACGTGTTAGCAAATCCCGTAAAGGAATGCGTAAAAGCCATCAAGCTTTATCAAAGCCTACAGTTACAGCATGTAAAAAGTGCGGTAAACCCGTTAAACCACACCACGTATGCAAAAATTGTGGTTACTACAATGGCAAAAAAGTTATTAACGTTAAAAATAGTTAATAATTATGAACAATCAAGACCTAAACAATAAAAATAGCGAATATAAAAGCATAGATAAACTTTCTGCGCTATATGATGAAGGCATAAAAAACAAAGATAAAATCAGCTACTCTTTGCTTTTTAATGGTTTAGTTTTATCTTTGTCATCATTAAGTGCGATTTGTATAGGCATTACAATTTGTTATCTTCTTTATGTATTTTGTTAATATATAATTAAGTTACTATGGTGTCTTAGCCAAGCGGTAAGGTCCGAAGCTGCAACCTTCGTATTCGTCAGTTCGAATCTGACAGACACCTCCATAAATGAAAATACCCATCCGCGGGTATTTTTTTGTTTAACAAATTATTTTGAATCGTATCGATGATTCTTTTCGACTATTTTAATTTCAGTGTCGTTGGTCAACGCTTTAATTCGATCAGCAAAACGACCAATATCAACACTAGATAATTTTGAAACTGTTTTTAATTTTTTAGCTAATTCATAAAAACTAAAATTACTAGAAAAGTAAGTTAATTTCTTTTTGTTGTATCTAGTATCTAAAATGTCAAACAAAACTTGATTAATAAATCATTCACTAACATCAGTTACACCAATGTCATCAAAAACTAAGATATCACAATCTTTGTACATCTGAATAATTTCTTCATTCACTATATTGTTTTTGTCAAAATTATTTTTTAATTTTTTTGATAGTGTTGATGCTTTAGCAAATACACATTTGAAGCCTTCTTTTTGAAGAGCATTCAAAAAAGTATGAAGCATTAGTGTTTTACCAACGCCATAATTACCATAAACATAAACACCACGAACATTAATGGTTAACTTATCTTTTTTTAAAATTTTAAAAGTTGTGTTTAAATAATCATTGATAATGCTAAGTTTGGAATTAGAATAAAATTTCTGATCTCGTAAAATTCTTAATTTTTCGGAATAAGAAAGCGAAATATCAAGAACATTTTCTGAAGGAATATTGCTTCACATTTCATCAACTAATAAATTACAAAATTTATTCATTGACAAATCTTTTTTGTCATCCTCTAAAAAATCATCAAACAACCAATTGTTCATTGTTTTGTGCTTAGAACAAGGAACACTTGAAATAATTATATTGTTGTTTTCATCTCTTATTAATCTAGTATGAGTAAATGTGTCATTTATACATTTGTCAGCAGGCAATTCATCACATGCATCTTGTTCTTGAACAATAAGTTTAATTAGAGACAAATATGAAAGCTTTTCATCATCTGTTAAATTTAAAACTTTAATGTATTTTTTCTCAAAAAGATTTTTATATTCATTCAAAATATTATTCGACATAATAACTTATTACTCATTGAATAATGATGTCCAGTCATCATTAATTTTCTGTTGATTAGAAACATCAACATTTTTATTTCGTGATGTTTGTTTTTTGGTTGTTAAATATTGATATAAAAGTTTTATATCTAATAGGTTACATGCATTAGCAGTTTTAGCCATCTTATAAAGATAAGATGGGTTTAAATTGCCATGAGTTTTATTCAAGCTAAAATCAATCATTAAATTAATTAAACTGTCATCTAAATGGTAAAAATTACGTAGCGTGTTAATTGTATCCATTTCATCTTCAGTCAAATTTGTTTTTTTGATTGCATGGTAGTATTGTTCAGAGTTTAAACTTTGATAAGAATTAAAAATTTGGAATAATTCTTCCTCATCCAAACTATCAAAAAACATCTTTGAGTTTCGGTTAATTTTGATTTGTTTAAATACGTCAACATTGTTAACTTCATCAATATATTTCTTAAATGCTATTTGTAATAAACTGTAATCAACTTCGAATTGTTTATTTTGGTTTTGGATTACTGCATTGTAAATGCAGTGCTCAATTTCAGCTAGATTTAAACTGTAAGAGTTGAAAAAGAAGTTTATTAAATCTTTAACTTGTTCATTTAAGGTAATTACTTGATGAGTTTTTTTAGAAATATTCTCATAAAGTTGGTTGAAATTAAATTCATAAATTTTTTGTAAATCTGCACTCCTGAAAATATGATCAAAGTTTACTGAAATATTTAATGATGATTTCGGTAAATGATTATTAGAGTAAAGGTACTCTAATCTTTCATAATTTGCTTGACCAATTTTTTGAAGCAAAATATGTCTAAATTTTTGATTATTAACAAATTCTTTAAAAGAAACAGGTTCAACCAATTCAAAATAATACTTTTTACTTTCATTATCAATGTAAGTACGTAATAACTGAAAAGCTTCTAGTTTTGATCTTAATTCAACGAATGATTCATAAGACAAATTTAATTGATTATACAAGGAAGAAAGGTTGTTAAATTGTACACCCATTTGTGAAAGTTTATCAGATTCATGCAAAAGAGTTATGTATAAAGATACGGCATCATTTCCAATAATTGGTTGGTATAGATCATATAACGATTTATAGTTAATGGTAAAGTCATGTTTTTTTATTACAGAAAAAACAATAGAATTAACCATATTTTTATAATACCTTTCCAAATAATATTGTGACCTAATGTTTTATTGATATTTAACCCAACAATAGATCGTTAGCAAACATAGTATATGTTTTAAAAATTAAGTTAATAAAAATTTGAGAAAAAATTGATTTAGAAAAATTTAAATGAACAATTACCAACATATAAAAATAGGTTTTTTAATATAGTTAACTATATATTTATAGTAAAACAGCTGTTTCCAACATAAATTGTTGGAAAGTTTTCTACATTAAAATCTTGCCGGGATTTTTAGTTTTTTAAACCTAAAATATTTATTGTTTTTTTTGCTAAATTTTTAATATGTTTTTTGTCTTTATTATTTTCCAAAACAATAAACCCTTTTTCTTCATGAACTTTAAGTGGTGAAAAAATGTTAGATTTTTTATTAAATCAAGAAAGATTTTGTAACTTTTTTGTTTCAATTTCAGACTTTCCTTTAATAAGAATAATACGATCAAATAAATCATTAAATATCTTTTCATATTTTAAATAGATTCCCAACTCTACGAAAATATGCTCATTAATGTTTTTTAGTTCTAAAATTTTTTGTCGAATAAGTGGAATAGTCAAACTATTTAATTTATTTAACTTTTTATTATCATTGAATACTAATTGACCTAATTTTTTGCGGTCTACTTCAATTTCATTAACATATGAATCGCCAAAATTTTTCTTGATTAATTGATAACCAATTTTATTTTTTTTGTAAATTTCATGGATATATTTATCCATTTCAAAAGTTTTAAAACCTAAACTTTTGAATTCGTTTAATAATGAAGTTTTACCGCTCCCAATTTGACCAGTTATACAAATTAACATGTTTTCTCCTTTTGACAATTAGGACAAAAATAAGTACCACGTCCATTGACTTTAATTTTTTCAATTTTTGTTTTACATATTTTACAAGGTAAGCCTTTTCTCTGGTGCACTTTTAAATATGACTGGTATTCACCAGAGTGATTTTTATCGAATTTGTAAGAAAATATTGTTGTTCCTTTGTGCTTAATTGCGTCTAGCAAAATTGACTTTGCATATTTGGAAATCATTTTGCATTCTTCCAAAGTTAAGTATTTGGCTTTAGTTAATGGATGAATCTTGCATTGAAATAAGATTTCATCAGCATATATATTACCAATGCCAGAAACAATTGATTGGTCTAATAATACTGTTTTAATCGGACGATTAATTTTTTGTATTTTCTTAAATAAAAATTCACCAATAAAGTCTTTGTTTAATGGGTCAATAGCTACTTTTGATATTTCTTTGGACTTTAGATAATCTTTCGTACTATATATTGTAAATGTTCCAAACATTCTCGAATCATAATAAACTAAAGAATAATTATTTTCAAGATTAAACTTACACATTAAATGTTTTGTATCAGTAAGTTTTTTGCTCTCTATATAAAAGAATTTTCCTTCCATTCTTAAATGTGCAACAAATATCTTATCGTGTGTTAATTTATAAATGATGTATTTCCCAATTCTTTGAATATCAATAAACTCTTCGCCAATAAAAAATTGTTTAAATTTGTTAACTGTAGTATTTTTAATTACTTTAGGTATTAAAACATCAACACTTTTTATCTTGCTTCCGATAAGAGTTGTTTTCTTTAAAACGTTAATTATGGTTGTAACTTCAGGCAATTCAGGCATAGGTAATTAAAATAACTTTTCAATTTTTTTAATGTAATTTTTTAACTGGTTTAAATTGTTATCATCAGCCAATTTATAAATGTCGTCATATAAAATTGTTCTAAGATTGAATTCTTCTAAAACTCTTTCATTAAACAAATCTTTGTATATTGTTGCTAGTTCTTTGCAATCCATAGCTTGTTGTTTATTTTGTAATAAACAAACTTTTGTCTTTGGCGATAATTCGTCTAGATGGGTATATATATTATCAATATTTCCATATTTTAGCAACATATTAGCAGCAGTTTTAGGACCAATACCTTCAATTCCTTTTAAGTGATCAGAATTATCCCCTGCTATTCCTTTAAAATCAGTGATTTGGTCAGGCTTTAAGCCCATAAACTTTTCACTGAAATTAATTTTATTAAACTCATCAACAACACTAACACCAGATTTAAGTAACATTACTGAAGTCAAATCATTCACTAACTGTAACATATCGCGATCTGATGAATAAATTTCAACCTCAACATTATTTTTGTTCATTAACTTGGTAAAACTACCAATGATATCATCAGCTTCATAATTAGGTATCTCCATGCCTAATATTCCCATCAATTTTGGTGAATCTTTAACAAGCGATAATTGTGAAGCTAATGCTTCAGGCATTGGATTTCTGCCTTCCTTGTATTTATCGTATTTTTCACTTCTGAAAGTATGTTTGCTATGGTCAAAAGCAATAATACCATAATCATAATTTTTAGTATTTATCAATTTCAATATTGAGTAAACAAAAAGATTAAAAACATTTAGAGGTTTTAAATTGTGTTTTTGGTAATATTCTAATTGTTTAAATGTTGCATAAAAACAACGATACATTAAACAATTCCCATCAATAGCTATTGCTTTTTTACTAGACATATATTAATAAAATTATATTTTATTTATTACACGTCCATTAAGAACAATTAAATTTCCTTCTTTTTGTAAGTTTTTTCTAACACTTAAAACAACAACATTTTTACGTTGTAATTGTTCAACGATTTTTGGATAAACGGAACTGAAAACTATACCACTGGCTCGTCTTGTTTCATCTTCAATTTTTAAAAATGCCATTTTCTTGCCTTTAGAATCTGTTGTTTCTCTAACATCAGTAATTACACATAAAACATGAAAGAAAGAGTCTTTACTATCATCAAATATTTCTTTGATGCTAAACAACTCAAAACCACTATCTTTATATTTTAATCTAACTTGAACTAATGGATGTTCTTTAAATGATATACCAAGTAATTCATATTGTCTATTGTTTAATTCAATCAAATCTGCCTCACTTGGTTTATTGTTATTAAAGTTCATAGCGATAACGGGCTTACCATCTAAACCAATTTTATCACAGTTATCATAGATAACTTTAATATTGTTAACTAATCAGTACAAGTCGTGCTCTTTATTTAATGAATCAAAACAACCGCTTTCAGTTAATAACTTAATAATATTGAATGTTACTCCATTATTTTTCAAATCACGAATGCACAACATCAAATTATTAAATTGACAATTTGGTTGTATTTGTCTTGTTTTAATTATTTTTGCACAAGCATTTACACCGATACCTTTTGTAACATTAAAACCTAAAACAATTTTTTGTTTATTTCAAATACTAAAGGTGTATTCAGATAAATTAATGTTTGGAGGAAGTACTTCGATTCCTGAATTTTTGGCTTCGTTAATATACTGATTAATTTTTTCAGTACTTGCATCATTACTCATTAATAATGTTGAGTAAAATTCAAGTGGATAATAATAAGCAATATAGGCTAGCCAATAACTTATATATGAATAAGCTAAAGAGTGTGAATGGTTAAAACCATAATTGGCGAACTCAAAGATGTAATCAAATATTTCATTGACTTTTTGCTCACTGTAACCGTTTTTAATTCCACCGTCAATAAAAGATTTTTTAAGACTAGCAAGTTTACTAACTTGTTTTTTAGAAATTGCTCTTCTAAAAGAGTCTGCATCAGCCAAACTGAAACCAGCAATTTTTTGAACAATTTGGATAACTTGCTCTTGATAAATAATTATGTTGCATGTAGGTTCTAATATTTTTCTAATGTCGTTGTTCAAATAAGAAATTTCTTCAGGATGAGTTCTATTTTTTAGGTAGATATTAATATTTTTTTGTGGACCAGGACGATATAATGCTGAACAAATAGAAATATCTTCAATATTCCTTGGTTTAATCCTAGTCACCAATCTAGTCATTCCTGGTGATTCTAATTGGAATATACCTGTTGTGTTACCGGCAGAAATGTAATTAAATACTTTTTGATCATTTAGTGGGATGTTATATAAATCAATTTTAACCCCATGATTTTTCTCAATTGCAGTAATTGATTGATTTAAAGTTGTTAAATTAATCAAACCAAGAATATCCATTTTAATTAAGCCAAGTGGCTCTAGATATTCCATTGAATATTGAGTGCACAATAAACCATCGGCACTATTTTGTATTGGAACAATATCAGTTAAATTTGCTGAAGAAAGAACTACTCCAGCGGCATGCAATCCAGTTTGTCTTGGGAAATTCAATAACTTTATTGCTATTCTAAATAATTCAGGATATTCCTTTTGGAATTGTTGCAAAGCTTTTGCAGTTTTTGTTTCTTGATACAATTCATCAAAATTATCAGTTAAGATTGAGCAGATAGAATCAATAATCACCCGATTCATAGATAATATTCTACCTACATCTCTAATAACCATTTTAGCTTTCATTCTTTGAAAGATTATGATGTGAGCAACATTGTTTTTTGAATATTTTTCGAACAAATATTCAACAACCTCGTTTCTCCTATCATCCATAAAATCCACATCAATATCAGGCATTGTTGATCTTTGTGGGTTTAAAAATCTTTCAAAAATTAAATTGTTTTTAATAGGGTCGACTGTAGTAATCCCTAATAAAAATGCCACCAAGCTTCCCGCGGCACTACCTCTTCCTGGTCCAACAATTATTCCTTTGTTTTTTGCATAATTTACATAATCTTGAACTACTAAGAAATAATCATTAAATCCCATTTTATCAATTACTTCTAACTCGTATTTCAAACGATATAGATAATTTTCAGGAATATTTATTTGTTTTGCAAACATTTTATTTAATGAATTTACACACATTGTTTGCAAAAGAATATTGCTTTGTTTACCTTCTTGATATTTGATGATGTAATGTTTACTATTTAAATTCAATGTTCATGTACATTGTTCAACTAAAGTGTTTAAATTTTTTAATGATTCGCTGTTAAAAATTTCTTTAGCTTCTGATTCATTTAGGAAAGAAAAATTATCAAAATTTGAATTGCCATCATAGTCTTGTAGTTTTTTCTCATTAGCAATAGCATTCAAAGCTTTGACAAAAATAACATCATCTTTTTCTTCGTAAAAAGCGGGTCTTGCTGCAATTGGATTGGGCTTTGTTTGATTCAAACTATAACAGTTAACTTTAGATTTTAATCATGTTAAACGGTTTATATCATCAGTCAAAATGAATAATGATTCAGAATAATCATTAAGGTTATATTGCTGATTAGTCATTATTTTAGAGGAAATTTTCAAAAGATTGTGATATCCACTATTGTCTTTGGCAATTAAATACAAATCATCATTTTCATAAACAACATGCAATCCGATAATTGGTTTCAAATTGTTTTCTAGTGCTTTGTTATAAAACTCCATTGCACCATACATGTTGTTAAAATCAGTTAAACAAACGTACTTCTGTTTATTTTTAAGAGAAAAATTAATAATGTCATCAATTGAAATCGATGACATTAACAATGAAAAATATGAATGAACACAAAGATTGACGAACATTTATTTCTTCAACTTTATGTAATACTTAATTCTTTCAACTATTTCAGGCGAGTGGTCTTCGTACTCAAGCATATATGTAAGCTGATCAATTGTCAAATTAGATAGAACACTATCATCTATTCCATCATCAGATACATCTTTTATTTTAGATTTGTCAACAATTTTAGTATCTTCCACTTTTATTCTTTCAAATTCTTTTAAGTCAGTTTTATCCATAGTATTTTGCCTTCTCCTTTTATATTACATTTATATTGGTCAGTTTTATTTTTATTGTTTAAATATTACAAAAATAAATTAAATTTGTTGAACAAATTTGACTACCGCCTTGGGGTCTTTTTGTTTGATTAAAAAACTACCAGAAATAAAATTATCCACATATTTTGAGGTTAATTTAATTACGTCAAAATTAACTCCACCGTCTAACTGAACAACTAATTTAGGGTTGTATTCTTTCTTAATCTTATTGATTAACGCTAAATTATTTAGTGTTATTTCTTTCATGAATTGTTGCCCACCAAATCCAGGTTCAACACCCATAATAGTTACATAATCACATTTTTTAATTAAACTAACATACTTGTTTAAATCAGTATGTGGTTTAAATGCTAATCCACACTTACGATTACTTTTTTTAATTTTATTAATTAAAATTAAAGCAGTTAATTTGCTAACAGGTTCAGGTTGGAAAGTCAAAGTGGAAAATGGGTAAACAATAAATTCCTTAAACCATTTAATTGGTTTCATTACCATAAAATGTACGTTGACTTCAAAACCACGCAAAAATAGTTCTTTTAACCATTCTGTCCCATAAGCTGTATTTGGAGCAAATTTACCATCAATTACGTCATAATGAATAATTTTGATTCCAGCTTTATACATAGAATCAAGTTGTTTAAAAAATACTTTTTTATCCTCTGCATTAAAAGCTAATATAGAGGCTTCCAATTTTTGTTTTTTAGACATATATTATTTTGTTTTATATTTTCTTCGTGGATCAAAACCAGCAAAATAATGAATTGCATCATTTAAATGCTGATCAGGACACATTATGGCGATTGTATCACCAATTGACAAAGTTGTGTTTGGATCAATTGGAAATTGAAGTTTGCCATTATGCAAAGCATACATGATATTTACCTTTAATTTTTGACGAGTATTTAAATTTTTAATAGGTTCTTTCGTACACTTTTCGTTGCCAACTGTAACTTTTGTTCAACTTAAACCATGAGTTAGACTATATACACTTTCGTCAAAGTTATATAATGCTTGAAGTGCAACACGAGATGCAGATTCTTGAATTGGTAAAACAACATGTTCTATACCTAAAGTTTTTAGTACACGAGCATGCAATTTATTGATAGCTCTTGCTATAAGAACGCCTTGAGCACCAAGTTCAATTAAGTTTGCTACAGTAGTAATTGAATTTTCTACATCACTAAATCCTAAAATTACACAAGTTGCTTTGTGCACACCTAAATCTTTTAATGTGTCTATATTAGTTGTGTCAGCACAAATTGCATAACTATATTTCTTATTTGCCTGTTCAATAATCTTAGGATCTTTATCAATAACAACTACGTTTGCACCTGAATTATTTAACAAATCAGCCACAAGACCGCCAAAGGCGCCACATCCTAAAATAAAATATTCGTTCTTTGCCATAATGTTTAATATACTTTTTATATTATAATACAAATATTCAATTATTCGATATGGACAAAATTGAAGATAAAAAAGTTAAAGCTAAAAAAGTTGGGAAGATATTAAAACAAATTTTTATAGGGAATAACATATTCCATATCTTTTTCCGAGTTTACATTTTTGTTATTATTCTAGGTGGTGTTCTTTTGTATGTTCCATGGACACATTCTGAATGAACAATTCCAAATGTAACAACCGAAGGAACACACCCATATACTTTTTGAAATGCTTTGTTTATCGCTTGTAGTGCATTTACCAACACGGGTCTTACATGTGTTAATGTAAGTACCTTTTTTAATTTTGTAGGGCAATTCGTAATATTCATTTTGATTTGGCTAGGTGGAGTAGGAATTATTTCACTATTCTATGTATTGTGAAATTTCTTCAAAAAAGGCGATGAAGTCAAAATGAATCAAATCATTATGCTTCAGTCTGAGCGTGGATCAAGCAAATTAAGCAACACATTTAGGTCTATCCGTTTTAGTGTTGGATTTATTATTGTTGTTCAAATTATTTTTGGTTTTTTAATGTCTTTTTGATTATGTTGAATGCCAGTATATGTTCAAGGCACAACAGATTTAGGCAATAATGTTTCAATAACATATGACACTCCACAATTAGTAAGTTCATATCACAATTATCCATTGGCATTATGACAAGGAATCTTTTGTTCATTCTCAGCAATGAACAATGCTGGATTTGATATTTTCCAACAAAACATTTCATTATCAGCATTTAGAAACGATTGAAACGTTGTGTTCCAATTAATGACAATGATTGAAATCGTTCTTGGTGGAATTGGTTATCCTTTAATTTTCGATGTTTATGAAAAAATTCGTCTAAAACGTAAAAATATTCATTATCGTTTTAGTTTGTTTAGTAAAGTTTGTGCGGTTTCATATGTATTAGTTTTCGCAATCGGTCTTTCGATATCTTTTGGTTTTGAATTTGGTGCTCCAAACACTGGCAATATGCTTTCTAACAACGCAACATTAATGTCAATTAATAATATCCCAGGATGCAAATATTGGGGTAATAATGAATTATTCAACAAGTGCTGAGCTCTTGTATATAATGCTACTGCATCTAGAAGTGCTGGATTCAGTACATTCAACCAATGTCTACTAACTGTAGGCTCACAAACTTCATTTAACATAATGATGTTTATTGGTGCTTCGCCTTCATCAACTGGTGGTGGTATAAGAACTACAACTCTTGCAGTAATTTTAGCTACATTAATAGCTACAATTCGTGGAAGAACAAACATTTCATTATTTAAACGAAACATTCCAAGGAAAACTGTAGCTAACTCATTCTTAGTGTTCTTTGTTAGTTTGGTCCTTGTATTTGTTTGTGCAGTATTAGTTATGTACACTCCAAATGTAGAAAACCCAACCCAAAGAATTGGTAATGTATTTAAAATCAATATTATGTCTACACTATATGAAGTAACATCTGCGTTCGGAACTGTTGGATTCACTATGGGTATAACAGCTATTTCTAGTCCATTTGCACTAGTTATCTTGATTATTTGCATGTTCGTTGGTCAATTAGGTGTTTCAACATCTCTACTTGCATGAGTAAGAAGAGTCTCATTCGGCAAGAATATTCATTATGCTGAAGAAGACATTAAGATAGGGTAGAAATTATGAAAAGAAACAAACATGGCAAAATAATTGTTATTTCTGGTCCTAGCGGTGTTGGTAAAAGAACTGTTTGGTCCCCAATTATTAATGACCATCGTTTCAATCTAGCTTTTAGTGTTTCTATGACTACTAGACCAAAACGTGCAGGGGAAATTGACGGCAAAGATTACTTTTTTCTTACAAAATCACAGTTCGAAGAAAAAATTAGAGAACATGCATTATTAGAGTATGCAACCTTTGCTGGTAACTATTATGGGACACCAAAAGAATTTGTAGATAAGCTTCGTGCTGAAGGCAAAAATGTTTGCTTAGAAATCGAACCACAAGGTGGTTTACAAATTATTAAGATGTGTGAGCAAAATAAAGATAAAGGTTTGCTAACTATCTTTATTGTTCCTCCATCTTTAGAAGAACTTAAAAACCGCCTAATAAAAAGAGATACTGAATCTAAAGAAGTTATTGAAAAACGTATTGAACAAGCTAAATGAGAGCTTAGACAAAAAGATAGCTATCAATATGTTATTGTTAATAAATCAGGATTACAAAAAGAAGCTTCGAAAGAATTAAGCAATATCTTGTTAAAAGAATTAGCATAAAATGAAAAAACAATCTTTTTACAATTTCACTTTAGATGAACTAGAGAATTTTTGTGTCGCAAATGGTGCAAAAAAATTTAATGCTAAACAAATTTATGATTGAGTCTATAAGAAACACGTCAAAGATTTCAATTTAATGTCAAATTTATCTAAAACAACTATCTCAATACTAAATGAGAAACTTAGTTTAGATGTTTTTGATTTAGAAAAGATTTTGATAGATGATCGTGATGGAACAACGAAATTTTTGTTTAAATTAGAAGATGGACATTTTATTGAATCAGTATTAATGCGATTTAACTGAGGAAACAGTATTTGTATTTCTTCTGAAGTTGGTTGTCCTATGGGTTGTAAATTTTGTGCAAGTGGACAATTGAAAATTGTAAGAAAACTACAACCATATGAATTTGTACTACAATACCATATGATTAATGAATATTTATTTGAAAAAGAAAACCAAAGAGTAAACAATATTGTAGTTATGGGAATTGGTGAACCATTTGATAATTATGACAATTTAATTCAAGCATTAAAAATTATTAATTGTCCCTATGGAATTGAAATTGGCTCTAGACATATCACTGTTTCTACATGTGGTCTTGTTGACAAAATTGTACAGTTTGCTAAAGACCAACCGCAAATAAATTTGGCAATTTCTTTGCATGCACCTACTGATGAAATTCGAAATCAAATCATGCCAGTAAATAAAGTTTATCCGCTCGCAACTTTATTAAAAGCAGTTGATACATATTTAAAAATAACTAATCGTAGGATTAGTTTTGAATATTTAATGATTGACAAATTGAATGATACAGACGAATGTTTAGCTGAATTAATTAAGATTGCCAAAAACCGTTTGTGTTACATAAATTTGATCTCTTATAATTCAACTTCAAAAAATTCTTTTACTAAAAGCAAAAGAATAAACTATTTTAAAGATGCATTAAACAATAATAATATAATGACTACATTGAGATTAGAGCGTGGTAGCAAGATTGATGCTGCATGCGGTCAATTAAGAGCAAAATATGAAAAGTAAATTCAATATTGTATATTCACTTGCTACAAGTGCAGGCGTCAAAAAACAAAATCAAGATCTTGCCTGAGTAGGGTTTAATAAAACTGGACAATGTCTAGCAATTATTTGTGATGGGATTGGAAGCGAAAAAAATAGTGATTTAGCATCCAAAATTGTTTTAGAAACTTTTACTAAAAGTTTTATGAAAAAGGGTCATATTTTTTTAATAGAAAGATGATTTGAAAAGAATTTACAAGTTGTTTTAAATAAATTAATACGTATTTATCAAACAGAAAAGAAACAAATTGGTACTACAATTGTTTTGTGTTTAATATCAAATGATATTGTTCATTCATTTAACATTGGTGATTCACGTTTATATCACTTTTCTTTTGAACTTTTTAAATGATCTCAAAAAACTAAAGATCATACTCTTTACAATTTCCTTGTGGAACACCACGCTCCTGAAATTAGTTTTATAAAACACAAAAACAATTTATTATCATTAACGCAATTTATTGATTCTACCGATTTAAAAAGAGAACATATAGGATATTGTCACTGCAAGTTTGCAATTAATGAAAATGATATTCTTTTTCTAGCTAGTGATGGTTTATATAACTTTATAGATTTAGGAACTCTTATTGAACAAGTTTCAATTAATGGTCATAAAGAGTTTTCTAGCATTTGTGACATCCTTATTAAAAAAGCGATGGACAATTACTCAAATGATAATTTGTCAGGTATAGTTATTCAATTTGATAAAAACATGAGGTAATCCTTATGCAATTCATTGATACGTGTATTGTTGAATTAAAAGCAGGAAATGGTGGCAATGGTGTTGTTTCTTGGAGAAGAGAAGCACACAACCCTTATGGAGGCCCTTTTGGTGGTGATGGTGGTGATGGTGGTGACATTATTATTGTTGGTGATCACAACTTTAACACTTTAATGACATTACGGAATCATAAAAAAATTTCAGCTGAAAACGGCGAAAATGGAAAGACTAAATTAGCAACTGGTAAAAAAGGTAAAGATTACATGCTATATGTTCCATTAGGAACTGTAGTATATGATCAAACCACTGGCAAAAAGGTTGCTGAAGTTTTAAAAGATGGTGAAAAACAAACTGTGTGTTTTGGTGGAAAAGGTGGCCACGGAAACGGTTGATTTGCAAACCCTGAAAATAAGATTCCTAATCTCTATGAAAACGGTGATATTGGACAGTCTTTAAAAGCAAAAATTGTGATTAAATATATTGCCGATATTGGTTTGGTTGGATTACCAAATGCTGGCAAATCTACTTTAGTTGGTGCAATTACCTCATCTCAACCAAAAGTTGCAAATTACCAATTTACAACTTTAAACCCTGTACTTGGTATATGCGAATATAAAAACGAAAAATTAGTCATTGCTGATATCCCTGGATTAATTGAAGGTGCTTCAAAAGGAAAGGGCTTGGGTCACGAATTTTTAAAACATATTGAACGGTGTTCAATTCTTATTCATTTAATTTCGTTGAATATTGAAGACAATCAGGACGTTGTTTTCGCATATAAAACTATTGAAAGTGAATTGGCACAATATAATTCAAAACTATTAGAAAAGCCAATAATTATAGTTGCAAATAAAATCGATTGTGAAGGTGCTGAACATCAATTACATTTATTAAAGAAATCTGTTGGTAAAAAAGATATTTTTGTTATTAGCGCAAAAAATAAACAAAATACAAAAGAATTAGTTGATAAAATCTATAAAGAGTTTAAACAACTGAAACTTGAATTAGATAAAAAACCAAAGACTAAGCCAATAAAAATTTATCAATTAAAAAAACAACCTGATTATAATTCTGATGTTGAAATTGTTAAAATTGATGAACATATTTGGGAAATTAAATCTCAATATTTACAATATTGATCAAACCGTATCCCATTAAAAACAAATGATAATATCATTAGATACAATCAAAAATTGAAATATTTAGATATAGAAGATAAGATTAAAAAGCTCGGCGGGGTTAAAGGCGATACTTTACTCATATATGGAAATGAATTGGTGCTAGAATAAATTATGAAAACAAATTTTAAAAATATTGAAGAATACATTGAATACTTAAAAACTTGAATTAAACAAAACTTAGCAAGCGCGAAAAAAACTGCAGTAGTAGTTGGCTTATCTGGTGGTGTTGACTCTGCATGTTGTTTTGCATTGGCAAAACAAATTAAAGGGTTAAAAATTTGTCCTTACTATTTTGCCATTAGTGGTTCTGTCTCTGAATTAAAATTCATAATTGATTTGGAGAAGAAATTCAAAACTAAAGTTCAAAAAATTGACTTAACTAAATCATTAGACAATATTATTAAAAATATCAAAGTAAAAGATGCCAATTCAATTAACAACATGAAGACTAGGCTTCGTATGTTGTGCCTTTATGGTATTGCTCAACAAAACAATGCATTAGTGCTAGGTACATCGAATGCTGACGAAATTTATACTGGTTATTTTACAAAGTATGGAGATGGAGTTAGTGATCTAGCACCAATTGGTTCTATTACTAAAAAGCATGTATATGAAATAAGCAAGTATTTAGGTGTCCCTGAAACAATAATCAATAGAACACCGACTGCAGGACTATATGAAGGTCAAACAGATGAAAAAGAACTTAAAGTTGCCTATTCTGAAATTGATAATTTTTTACTAGGTAAACAAGTTACTCAAAAGGCAGAAAAACAAATAAATTTTTTGCACAACATTTCAGCACATAAACGAAATCTAATTAACTTACCTTTGCCTTATAAAAAAATCAAATAATATTAAAAATTTATGTACAATAACTATTCGTTTGATTAGAAGAAATCACATTTTTAGTAATTTTTGGATAATTAAAAAAAATATTTAAAATCTAATTAAACATGTATAATATGTGTATTAATAAAAATAAGGAGAAAACACAATGGCAAAAACATTAAAAGAAATGACTAACGATATTTCTAGCGCTTGTGAAATATCAAAAGTTAACGCTCGTGCAATCGTTGATTGAATGGCTCAATACATTACACTTGAATTAAAGAAAAATAAAGAATTCAACTTTTTCGGTTTAGGAAAAGTTGTTGTAGTTGACAGAAAAGCTCGTAAAGGTATTAGTCCAGCTACTGGAAAAACTATTACTATTCCTGCAACTAAGAGAATTAAACTTCGTCCTAACAAGCTATTAAAAGAAGAAATTAACAAAAAGAAATAATTTCTGTGTAAATAAAAAAAGTATGGTTCAACCATACTTTTTTTTATTCATAATCTCACTGTTTTTTTATTATGCTTGTCACACATCTGCAAGCAATTAACATTTTATCCTGTTCAAATCTAGTGAATTTAACATTTATATTTTTACATTTTGTCAGATTAATCAAATTGTCAGTCATTTGTTCACGATAATTTGATAATTTAACTTTATCGCAAATAACTGTTAAATCAATATTATTGATTTTATATCCCTTAGGTAATTGCGAAATTGCAAACAATAAGATTAGAGAAGAATCTATGTTCTTACATTTATTATTGTTATCTGGAAAATAAATACCTATATCTCCTTTTGCAATCCCTCCTAAAACCGAGTTTGCAATCGCATGCATTACTAAATCACCATCAGAATGTGCTTTAATCTTGTAATCTGATTTTATTTTAGTGTCAGCTAAAATCATAAAGTTATTTTTAACTTTAACCAATTTGTGAATATCAAAACCTTCACCAATAAGAAATTTACTAATTGTGTTCATACTTATCAAATATATTATGTATTATAAATAGTAAGTTATGAAATTAATTAATGGTAAAGAAATTGCTAATATTATTAAAGAAGAAATAAGAGAGAAGTTGAACAATCTACGCTCAAATGGGATCGTTCCAACTTTAGCTATTATCCAAGTTGGAGACAATCCAGCTAGTAATATTTGTATAAACAATAAAATTAAACTATGCAAAGATCTTAATTGTAATGCAAAGTTGCTTAAATTTTCTAATGAGATTACAGAAGCTCAACTTATTGAAAAGATTAGAAAACTAAATAAAGATAGCGAAATCAACGGTATCTTAGTTCAATTACCTCTAAATAAGAATATTAATGAAGAAACTATTTTAGAGGAAATTGAACCAATAAAAGATGTTGATTGTTTCACCCTTAGAAATGTTGGTAAGTTGTGAACAGCTAAAAAGCATGAAATTGATTTAAAAAACTGTACTCCAATGGCTGTCATTGAATTACTAAAGCGAACAAACATCGCATTAGATGGTAAAAATGTAGTTATAGTAGGAAGAAGTAATATCGTTGGAAAACCACTCGCTGGTTTATTTTTATTGGAAAATGCCACAGTAACTATTTGCCATTCACACACAAAAAATTTACAAAATATATGCTCAAAAGCAGATATTTTAGTTGCAGCTATTGGCAAGCCTAAATTCTTCACAAAAGAATTTGTGAAAGAAGGAGCTGATATTATTGATGTTGGTATCAATAGATTAGAAGATCGTAAAATTTGTGGTGATGTAGATTTTGAAGATGTTAAAGACAAAGTAAATCATATCACACCTGTTCCAGGTGGAGTAGGGCCAATGACAGTGATGATGGTTTTACAAAACTTAATAAATTTAGTTCTTAAACAAAAAGGTTTAAAATAATGATTGCAGCTGTTGTTCTTTTAGCTGGGAAAGGCAAAAGATTTAAGTCTAAAACTTCTAAAAATTTAACTTTACTTAATAAAAAGCCGCTGTTTTCTTTTGTACCAAATGTTTGTTTAAAAAACAAAAACATCAACAAAACCATTTTAGTTGTAAATAAAAAAGAAAAATCAACAATTGAAAAATATTTTAGCCAAGAAATTAAAAACAGTAAATTGGTGGTTATTTGTGGAAGCAACAAAACGCGCCAAGAATCATTAAGTATTGGAGTTCAATGCTTATCAAATATTCTTAAACAAAATGATGTGGTTGTCACACTAGATGGTGATAGAATTTTTGTAACTAATGATTTAATCAATAAAAGCATTATAGTTGCAAAAAAATATAAATATGCTAACACAATAATCAGTCTTAATGACTCTATTATTAAATTTTATGATAAAGCAGTTTATTTAAATAGAAACAATATTTGTTTAGTTCAAACTCCACAAACATTTCTTTATAATGTTTGAAACTTAAAACAAAGCAAGGGAACAGATTTATTTTCTTCATTAAATTTGAAGTTGGAAAAAGATAATTTGATTAAAGGAAATCCCTTAAATTTTAAAATTACAGTTAAAGAAGATTTAGAATTAGCTAGTAAACTAGTATAAATGGAAAATGATTAAATAAGATCCTGAACCATTAACAATAATCTTACGTTTTTTAAAGTTATTTAAATTATCATAATGTTTTTTAATTTCAGGATAAACTTTAAAAACGTATTTTTGAAGGTCATTATAGTAATCAATAAAACTAAAATTTTCAGTCAATATATCGACAATTAGTGATTTACCAGAATATTTTGATTCATAATTTTTATCATTGTCTAATGCTTCATACACTTTTTGTGTCTCACATTTAACCATAATTGGATAAATCTTATAAAAGATTCTAAGGTTTTTAATTTTCTTAACTTCATCACCATAACCGGAAACATGTGCAGTATGATATTTACTTAAAAAGAATGGGACATCGCTTCCAACATTTAAAGCTAAATCTCTAAGTTGTGTCTTGTTTAATTCATAAACGTTATTTTTGCTAAGTAAATAATTCAAAACAAACGCTGCATCCGTAGATTCACCACCAAACCCTGAATTAGGCGGAATTCTCTTAATAATTTTTATCTTAAAATTAGTGTTAGAATTAGGAAAATTCTTTTTAAATCAATTAACTACTTTATTAACAGAACAATCATTAAATGATAATTTTTGTTTATATTTGTTTGTATAAACTACTTCAAAATTATTTGACTTTATGATTTTAATTTTGTCGTAAATTTTTTTGCAAATTTGTATAGCTGTGTCAACTTTGTGCTTGGTTTCTTTTTCTTCTTTTTTATAAACTTTTAAAATAATATTTATTTTCCCATAGGCTCTTTTATACATTGCCATCTCCTTTTAGAAATTGATGAATCTTTTCAATCTCTTGGTATGTTAATTCTTCACTTCTAATATTTCGATTTAATTTAAAGTAATCATATAGTTTGGAAATTTGTTCAGTGGATAATTTTACTTTTAAATTATTCCACATTGTTTTTCTTTTTGCTGAGAAAATAAATTTAACAAACTTATTAAATTCCTCGTTGTATTGAGAATTATGTTTTTTTGTTATGCAAATAAAATTTGATTGTACTTCTGGAGAAGGCACAAAACTAGAATTATCAATATCAATCAATTTATCAACTGTAGCTTGTTTTTGAACTAATACACTGAAAGAATTATAAATTCTTGATTTAGGTTTACAAATCATTCTTTCAACTAATTCTTTTTGAAGCATACAATACATAGTTTTAATTTTCTTTGTTTTTAAAAATTTAATGATTACTAAAGAACTTATAGAATAAGGCAAATTGCTTACAATTATACAATTTTTATAATTCTTAGCAATCTCATCTAAATCTGCTTGCAAAACATCTTGGCAATATAACTTAACATTTTGCTCTTTTCCAAAACGTTCGTTTAAATAAGCAAATAACCTCTTGTCCAACTCAATTAAATGTAAATCAACATTTAACTTGTATAAATATTTTGTTAGTGCTCCAAGTCCTGGACCAATTTCAATAATTGCATCATATTCTGTATTATCTAATTGATCAATTATTTCTTGTATCACAAATTCATCAACTAAAAAATTCTGCCCCATTTTTTTAGAAGGAGCAAATTTAAATTTTTTAATGTACTTTTTAGGATTAATTAATTCCATTAAGATATTGTAATGTTACCAACATTCTGTTTAAATTTATGTTTACGTTGAGCAACAATAATACGGTGCATTATGAATGATTGTAAGATAGCAAACATGGCGTTAAAGAACCAATATACACCTACACCACAAGGAGTGAACACTACGATTAATGACATCACTCCGGCAAATACATATTGGAATATTTGACGTTTCCTGTTTTCTTTTTGTCCTTTTTGACTAGATGTTGTTGCGTTTCTGTTACGTTTTTTAGCTCAGTATTGAGGCAATCAAGTAGATAAGAATTGAACAGGGACAACAATTAAAATGAAGAATATGTATGCCCATCCACCAATCAAGAAACTATTAAATATAGTTGTTAATGGCGCATACGAGAAGTTTCAAATACCAAATAGTACAGTTGCTTTTAATGGTCTTAAAATTGTAACGACACGATACACAATTAAGAAAATAGGCAATGTAATCAATATTTGCTCAAAAGCAGCAAATGGTCTTACATTATTTTTCTTATACAATTCCATTATTTCTTGCTGCTTCATCTGTTTAGATTGAGTATCTTTTAGTCCTTTATATTTGGCATTAATCTCTGACAGCTTACCACTAACCTCGGACATCTTTTCATTTTGAATAGTCGACTTAATTGTAACTGCGGTTGTAATAACTCTAATGATTAAAATTAGCACAAAGATTGCTAATAAGGCATTTAATCCACCAATAGCATTATGTGTGCCTCATGTTATTTGCATTGTCAATCATGCGCCCGGCCAAACGAACAATGCGTAAAATGGACCATAATCCATAGTCCAATTAGTAAATGTATGAAACTGTTGATATGGCGAA
>Ga0247610_10002048_pt1 | contig 23933 bp, 21 predicted proteins | sample 174DNAGHGhighgp2_FD_193483 | JGI IMG/M metagenome (GOLD analysis project Ga0247610, IMG submission 193483) | Sheep rumen microbial communities from Palmerston North, Manawatu-Wanganui, New Zealand - 1742 DNA GHGhigh gp2 | ecosystem: Host-associated > Mammals > Digestive system > Stomach > Rumen...
GCTCTTCTTTGTCGGCATCTGAACCTTCGTTCACGATGTCTTGCTTTATTTCTCAAAAGCGAGTGCAAAGGTAATCGGTTTTTTTTATTCACCAAAATATTTTTCAAAAAAATTTGAAATATTTTTTATCACCTCCTCAACTCTTTCTCTATTCTCGGGCTCCCCCGAAAAAGTGAGTGCAAAGGTATGCTAACTTTATTTATCCTCCAAATATTTTTACCACTTTTTTTGAAGAAAAATATCGATAAATTTACAAACATCTCATACCCAAATTGTTATAACATAACTTTTTTTCACCTTTACCTTTTAAAAAAGGGGAAAAGGATTACTAAGTTATATAATTATTACTTCGCATCCAAAAATATTTCTATGTTATTAAAACATGTTTTTTAATAACGAAACAGAGAAAAAACCTTTTTATAGGGGAAAAGAAAACTTATTTCAATAAAAAAACTTTTTCTGTTTTTATAAAATTTAACATTAAAAACAAACAAAAATAGACCAAGAAAGTAAAAATCCTGGTCTACATATTCTATTTATACATTATTTATATTACAAAAAATATAAGAATTCCTACGACTATAAGAAATAAAAGAATTCCAAAAATCAGGAATTTTTGTTTTAAAATAAATCGCGTTAATTTACTTCTCCTATTATTATTAATAATATCTATAGCAAAAGTCATGGCAGCCAACGAAGCCCGAGTAATATTTCGATTACGGAAAGTTCCTAAATCTTCGTGTTTAGAATACACTTTACCATTATAATATAAACCTATCCACACCTCACCTATTTCCTTTTCATTATGAGCTTCGGTATAACCAGAAGTTGTAATGGCAACATCAGCACCAAATTTTTTAGCAACATTTTTAGCCATTTCCTCAACGACCTGCTGACTTACAGCCGAATATTGCAGTAAACTTTTGCTTTTAACGCCAAGAATTTTATGTTTAATTTCATCACAATAAGCCACCACGCTTCCCCTAAAATATTTTGAACTTCCCGAAATGGTAGTCAGTAAATGAGCAATATTACCACCCGTACAACTTTCGGCAGTTGCAATTGTCAATTCATTTTTTATCAACAAATTAGCCAATGCGCGTTCTGTTTCAACATCTTCTTCGGCAACAATCTTAGATCCCAAGATTTTACGAAGTGGTACCATTTGCTTCTCCACTTGTTTTTTTAAATTTTCTTCCGAATCGCCATAAGCCGACAATCTTAATTTAACCATTCCAAATGAAGGTAAATAAGCCAACTTGATATTAGATGGCAAATTATTTTCCCAATCTTCCAATTCGATTGCCAATGCAGATTCGGGCAAACCAACTTCAATAACTGATTTATGATAAATTGCTTGCGTTTTAAATTTAGAACAAATATATGGAATAATATCGTCTTTCATTGCCGTTTTCATTTCATCAGGAACGCCAGGCATTGATACTACCATCTTTCCATTTTTTTCAAAACACATAATTGGAGCCGTTCCCACCCTATTAGTAAAAACTTTGCAATCTTTAGGAATATAAGCCTGTGACTGATTTAATTCATTCATTTTACCCTTAGTGCCAATAACCTTCATTACATTTTGATACATTTCTTCACTATAAACCAATTCTGTACCAAAAAATTCACAAAGTGTCTTTTTAGTAATATCATCTTTAGTTGGTCCTAATCCACCAGTCATCAAAACGATATCTACCTTATTTAAGGAATTGTTTAAAGATGTTTTGATTTCATTAGCGTCATCTCCTATTGACAGAATTTGACGAATTTTAATTCCTTTATCATTCAATTGTTGACCCATCCAAGCGGAATTAGTATCAACAATCTGACCAATTAAAATTTCATCCCCAATAGTTATTACATCCAATTGCATAATTACATAATATTAAAAAAAAATACGAGAATAACCTCGTATTTAAAACTGTATTCGTTAATAATTAATAATTTGTGCGCAGAATGAGACTCGAACTCACACGCCAGAACTGGCACTACCCCCTCAAAGTAGCGTGTCTACCAATTTCACCATCTGCGCAATTTCAACACTGCAAAAATATATTATTTATCTGAATTGAAAAAAATTAAGACATTCTATTTTTATAATCTTCATAAGAAAATTCACGAAATAAGACAAATTCGTTATTTTTTGTCCACATTCCAATTGAAGGATGCTTAACACCATTAAACATGTGAGTTTTTACAGTAGTATAATGAATCATATCCATAAAAACAACTCGGTCGCCCACTTTTAATTCTTTATCAAACGACCAATCGCCAACAAAATCTCCAGAAAGACAACTATTTCCACCCATTCGGTAAGTAGGTTTACCTTCGATGGCATCAGTGGCATTCATAATTGCTGGTTTATATGGCATTTCCAAGCAATCGGGCATGTGACATGCAAAAGACACATTAAGAATTGCTGTTTTGATACCATGATTTTCAACAATATCTTCCACAGTAGAAACCAATTCCCCTGTTTGCCAAGCGAAAGCGCTACCAGGTTCCAATATCACATTTAAATGAGGATATTGAGATTTAAAATTTTTCAAAACAGAAATCAGGTGTTGAGTATTATAATCTTTACGCGTCATTAAATGTCCGCCACCCATATTCACCCATTTAACTTGCTTTAGCCATTTATCAAATTTTGAGCAAACCACCTCTAACGTTTTTTCCAAATCGTAAGAAGTAGATTCGCAAAGTGTATGAAAATGTAATCCTTCGATACCTTCTGGTAGAGTTTCGGGTAATTTATCTACGACAATTCCCAAGCGAGAACCTGGTGCGGCTGGATTATACAAATCGGTTTCGACCACAGAAAATTCAGGATTTATACGAATGCCACAAGATATTTTATGACCACATGATTTGGTTTTAGGATAATGTCTTTCAAATTGAGTCAAGGAATTGAATGTAATATGACTACTGCAACGCATAATTTCATCAAAATCTTCATCGGTATAAACAGGAGCATAAGTATGAGCAAGATTACCAAACTCTTCAAATGCCAATTTAGCTTCCGACAAAGAACTTGCGGTAGAATATTTGATATATTCGCGAAAAATTGGGAATGTTTTCCACAAGGCGAACGATTTAAAAGCCAAAATAATATCTACTCCTGCCTCTTTACTCACAGAGCGAATAAGACTAAGATTTTTTCTCAATCTTTCTTCTTCTACCACATAACATGGTGATGGTATTTTTGAATAATCAATCACTATTTACTTTTTTTTACAAAAATAAGTAAAACTTTTCAGTTGTAAGTTGTAAATTTAAGTAATAAAGATAAGATTATAAAAAAAGACGAAGTCAAATAACTTCGTCTTTAATATAATAGATATTAAAATAATCATTAATCAAATTCGATATCTTGATTAAATTGTTCGTTCCAAGGAAGACCTTGTTTGTTTAATTGTTCCATATATGGATCTGGATCGAACTCTTCGACATTATAAACACCAGGTTTGCGCCATTTTCCAGTCATAAACATCATAGCTCCAATCATAGCAGGGACGCCAGTTGTATAACTAACGGCTTGCATACCTGTTTCTTTATAAGCGGCTTCGTGACTACAATTATTATATATATAATAAGTAAGCGGTTTACCATCCTTATCTAAACCTCTAATACGGCAACCAATTGAAGTCCAACCGTCATAATTTTCGCCCAAATCTTGAGGATTAGGCAAAACGGCTTTAAGAAATTGGATAGGAACGATTTTAACGCCATTATAATCTATTTCATCGATACGAGCCATACCGATATTTTGAATTACACGTAAGTGAGTTAAATATTCCTGACCGAAAGTCATCCAAAAACGAGCACGTTTGATAGTCGGATAATTTTTAACCAACGACTCCAATTCTTCGTGATACATCAAGTACGATTCTTTAGGTCCAATTTCAGGATAATTTAGAGGACGATGGATTTCCAAAGCACCCGTTTCAATCCATTTACCATCTTGATAATAGCGACCTTTTTGAGTAATTTCTCGAATATTGATTTCAGGGTTAAAATTAGTGGCGAATGCATGATGGTGATTACCAGCATTACAATCGACGATATCCAAGTATTCGATTTTGCTAAAATGATGTTTAGCGGCATGAGCCACATAAACGCCTGTCACACCTGGATCGAAACCAGAACCAAGAATAGCAGTAAGTCCAGCTTTTTTGAATCTATCTTGATAAGCCCATTGCCAACTATATTCGTATTTAGCGACATCTTTAGGTTCATAATTAGCGGTATCCATATAACTTACGCCAGCTTCCAAACAAGCATCCATGATTGGAAGATCTTGATAAGGCAAAGCCAAATTAACCACCAATTCAGGTTTATGTTTTTTAAATAAAGCGACCAATTCGGGAACGTTATCAGCGTCCACTGTATCAGTTACTATATCCACATTGTAGCGTTTTTTTACTTCAGCAGCCACAGCATCACATTTCTTTTTTGTGCGACTAGCCACTACAATTTCTGTGAAAATATTTGAGTTTTGAGCCATTTTGTGAATAGCAACAGTACCAACACCTCCAGCTCCAATAACTAAAACTTTTCCCATTTTATTACAATTATTAAAAAATTAAATACCCAAAGATTTTGCCATTTCAGAGACTTTTTGTTCAGCCTTCTTAGTTACTTCTGCCAATTCGGAAGCGTTATTCATAGGAATTTTAACTTCAAAATAAAATTTAATTTTAGGTTCAGTTCCAGAAGGGCGAACCGATACTTTTGAACCATCAGCCGTAAAGTATTGTAATACGTTAGAAGGTTCAGGCATATCTAAAGTCGTAACATTACCTTTATTATCGGTAGCCTTAAGAGATTTAAAGTCTTTTGCTAAAACCACCTCACTACCAAGGTTTTTAGGACTATTTGTACGGAAGTTTTCCATCATAGCTTTGATTTCGTCGGCACCAGATTTACCAGGTTTAGTTACCGAGATAGCCTTATTATAAGAGAATCCATATTCTGTATAAATATCCATTAAGATTTGGTAAAGAGTTTTACCTTGATCTTTAGCCCATGCACAAATTTCAGCCAACAAAGAGCAAGCAGAAACGGCATCTTTATCACGAACGAAATCTTGAGCTAAGAATCCATAACTTTCTTCACCGCCACCGATGTATTGTTTTTTACCTTCATTTAAACGAATTTCGCGAGCGATCCATTTAAAACCAGTATAACAATCCATCATTTCGATTTTATTTTTATCAGCTACTTCTTTAATAAGTTCGGTAGTTACGATTGTTTTTACGATAAACTCATTGCCTTTCATTTTATTTTGAGCAATGCGATTACGAATAATGTAATACAAGAAAATCAAGCAAGTTTGATTACCATTAATCAACACCCATTCGCCTTTATCATCTTTGCAAGCCATACCAACGCGATCGGCATCAGGGTCACTTGCCATTACGATATCAGCGTCCACTTGTTTAGCCAAATTGATTGACAAAGTTAAAGCTTCAGCATTTTCAGGATTTGGAGAAACAACGGTTGGGAAATCGCCACTTTTAACCATTTGTTCTTTAGGAGACATAACGTTTTCGAATCCCCACAATTTTAATGATTGAGGGATAAGTTTCATACCCGTTCCATGAATTGGAGTATAAACGATTTTCAAGTCTTTTTGGCGTTTAATAACAGCAGGATCGATTGAAATTTCGTGGATTCTTTCCAAGTAAATTTTATCTATTTCCTCTCCTATTTCTTGGATTAAAGCAGGATTAGCATCAAACTTAATTTGGTCATAATCCACTTTATTTACCTCATCAATAATACCTTTATCATGAGGAGCCAACACTTGAGCTCCATCTTCCCAATAAGCTTTATAACCATTATATTCTTTAGGATTATGAGAAGCTGTAATATTTACCCCAGCTTGAGCTTTTAATTCACGGATAGCGAAACTCACTTCTGGAGTTGGACGCATATCATCGAAAAGATACACTTTAATTCCGTTAGCGGAAAAAATATTAGCAACCGTTTCGGCAAACAAGCGACTATTATTACGACAATCGTGTCCTACGACAACGCTAATTTCTTTTCTATCTTTAAAATTAATTTTCAAGTAATTAGCCAAACCTTGAGTAGCAGCACCTACGGTATAGATATTCATACGATTAGTACCTGCTCCCATGATACCACGAAGTCCACCAGTTCCAAATTCAAGAGTTTGGTAGAATGCATCTATAAGTGGGGATTTATCATCGTTTTCGATAAGTTTTTTTACTTCTTTTTTAGTTTCTTCATTAAAGTTACCCGACAACCATTGGTTAGCTTTTTCTGTAACTTGTTTAATTAACAATTCGTCCATGTTTAGAAAGTTTAGCTTTAAAAAGATATTTTCCACAAAAGTAGTAAAAATATTATAAAGTTTAAAATTTAAGTTTTTTATTTATTGAAGGCAAATAAAACAAAAAAGCCCATTCAAAATGAACAGGCTTTTTAAGTAATACTTATATAAAAAATACCATTAAATTAAGGTCTTCCTGTAGGATCTTCAATCATATCAGCATATTCGAATCCTGAAATATTAATAATTTCTTCATAAGCACCATCTTCGAATACTTGTTCTTCAGAATAATAGAACAATCTTCCTTCTTCACCTGATTCGATTGAGATATTATAATTATATGTATATTCGAAAACATCACTTCCAGTATCAGAAATTACTGTACCATCACTACCTTCCACAACACGAGATTCGGTCATTGTAACTGTTTTAGCACTAGGGAAAACAGACGAGAACACACCTAATCTACCCGACCAAGCCAATAGAGAAAGAGTTTCAGGAACTCTTGAATACATACCACCTTCGTAACTATCTGACAAGTTAGGAATATTCAAAACATTTTTTAATGCATCTTCACCAGCTAAGTAACTATAAGTAACAACAGTTTGAGATTTTTCGTTTCCATAACTAATTGTAATCAAACGACCTTGAGCATCGTAAGTGTATTTATAATCTTTATCTACAAATTCGCCATTAGGTGACTTATAAATAGATTTACAAGAAATCATGTGTCCTTTGTTATCATAGCGGATTTCGTACTTAACTGTAGTTTGATCAGCAGTAGTATCATATTGATAAGTTTCTACGAATGAAGTTACGAAACCATTAGCATTGAAAGTGAAATCAGTAGCAACTTTATCTCCACCTTCGATTTTGAACGGATTTTCGCTAGTAATTACAACAGACATACCATCTTCAATATCCGAGTTCATAGCCATGATTTTTAGATCATTATTCAAAGTAAAACTCATATTACCAGTTTCACCATAATAAGCAACGATAGGGATATTAGGAACTACGATTTCTTCTTTTTCAGTTCCTTTTTCAGGAGCTTCTTCGATAATTAAATCAGGATAAGTAGATTCGTATTGTTCAACTAACTTTGTAGGTACCGACACTGTAATATTTTCAGGAATAGCACCATCAGCGATATTCATGACAGAAGAACAATATGACACAATAGATTTTAATTGATCGCAATCTTTAAATGCGTTAGCCATAATTTCTACTGTTTTAGCATCAATAGTAACAGAAGTAATAGAAGAACCTTCAAAGGCTGCTTCACCAATTCCATTAACCGTCAATGTTGTACCATCGATAGTGATAGTAGCAGGAATATTAATGGCACCATTATAACCATCAGCAGCAGAATACGCTTTAGTTACATTCTCTGCCAATTTAGGAGAAACCACCATTGCCGATAAGTCATCGGTATTGATTTGATAATAAAGTTGAGAAAGTTCTTCATAGTGAACAGAACCATTAATCAACTTTGAAATGATTTTTTCTACTTTTTCACATGAAGTGAAAGTTGCCAAGCCCATACATAGACAGAAAAACAAGGCAAAAAATTTATTAGTTCTCATAATTTATAGATTTAAAAAATTATTACTCTTCATATAGTCAAGCATAAATCAAAGATAAAAAAAATATTTCAAAAAAAAAAACTATTTTTTAACATATTTTAATCTTTTTCTTTCCAAAAATAGAGAAACTAACCTATAAAATACAAACAAGACACTAATTTTTTTATAAATATTCAGACCAATAAAAACAATCGAGAAATTTTGTTTTCAGATCTACTTTTTCATTAAAAATACCATAAACTGATGCACCAGAACCAGACATAGAAGCATAAAGGGCTCCATATTCATATAATCTATCTTTTATCCTTTCAATTTCAGGATAATGATAAAAAACACTTTCCTCAAAATCATTTTTAATAAAATCCTTCCACTTTTCGATAGGCAATTTAACAGATTCTTTTAAATCAAAAGTTGGTGATTTAGGTCTGATTAACGAAAAAGCTTTTGCTGTAGGTACATTTACCTCTGGTTTAACCACGACCAAGAAATACCCATTTAAATTCACCTCAACAGAAGAAAAAACATTACCAATTCCCGTAGCGAAGGTTGGTTTATTTTTAATAAAAACGGCACAATCGGCACCCAATTTAGCGGCCAATTCTTCCAATTTTTCATTCGTCATACCCACAGCATACTTTTCGTTAAGCATACGCAACATATACGAAGCATCGGCAGACCCCCCACCCAATCCAGCACCCATTGGTACAGTTTTAGACAAATGAATAGTTTGAGGAGGAAACTCAGCATATTCACGCATTAATTTTAGAGCTTTGACTACCAAATTATGGTTTACGTCGCCTGCTATTTCGAACCCATAAGTACACAAACTATCCTGTTGAGACTCAACTATTTCCAAACTATCGCACAAACTAATAGGATAAAAAATAGTTTCAAGGTTATGATAACCATCTTGTCGTTTAGATACTACATTGAGTCCGATATTTATTTTAGAATTAGGGAAAGCAATCATACTTAAATATTTTTCACAAATATAAGTAAAACTAAAAATATTTACATGTAAAAAAATCGATACAACATAAAAATAAAAAAGGTTCAGAATTTTTCCGAACCTTTTTCATTTAGCGATTATTTCTACTATTTAATTATTTTTTGAGAATAAATTTCTTTACCATTATTAGCTACTACAACATAAATACCCTTAGGGAGACTACTGATATTAATAGAAGCTTCACCCACTACATTTTCCATTATGATAGGTTGACCCGACAAAGAATAAACCACGATGTCCCATTGAGACATATCAGCAGTTTTGACGATCAAATCATTTTCCATTGCTACAATTTGAAGATTTTCTTTTGAACTTTCTTCAATAGAAACAGGATCATCATCGTCATTGCCAGAATCTTCTTTTTCTACCTTTTGATATACACGAACGTAATCAATTTTAAATTCTTGAGGCCAAATACTTTCATCAACACCTTGAGCGCCACCCCAATCGCCTCCTACAGCATTATTTAAAATCACATAAAAAGCTTGATCAAATGGCCATTGATCGGAATTAACGAAACCATTTTCATACGTATGGAAAGGAGTTTTACTATTATCGTGATACCATTTGATATAACCAGGTTCCCAATCGATACGAATCACATGCCATTCGCCTGTTTTACCCGAAATACTTTTACTTGAGCCAGCACCATTGCTACCAGAGCCAGCCCCTCTATGAACAGTACCATAAATAAGATTAGGTTCGTACCCTACATATTCCATGATATCAATTTCGCCACTTCTTGGCCATCCACCATAAACGCTATTTTGAGGCATCATCCAAATAGCAGGCCAAGTTCCTTTAGTTTGTCTATTAGGTTGATCTTCAGAATAAATAGGCAAACGATAACGAGCTTCAACTCTACCATATTTAACGCCTTTCAAGCCACTGGTATATAATTTACCTGAAGTATAGTCATAACCATTTACAGGAGTTGTTTCTTTAATTGCTTTTAATACCAAAGCTCCATCTTCTATAAAGATATTTCTATCCGTATTAGCATAATATTGTAATTCGTGGTTACCAGATTCATTACCGCCCATATATTGAGGTTTCCAAATAGTTTTATCATAAGATGTACCATCAAATTCATCGGCCCAAATCAATTCATACGTACCAGGCAATTCGATTACTCTATCAGAAGAAGAATCTCCCGAATTTGGGTCTGGTTTCATAATTACGTCATCCATATAGATAACGATATCTTCTGTGATTTCGCTCTGATCGGGCATAACGAAGAAATCATCATATTCCTTACCAGCAGCACCACCCAAATCGAATTTAAGTTCTTGCCAACTACCATTAGGTGTATAACCTACCGTTTTTGAACTAGAACCAGCGTCACCATTTTTTTCTAACTTAAAAGTCACGTTACCATTAGTAGTTTTAAAAATTTTTACATGACCATAACGATATTGACCATCAAGTCCACCAAACTTTAAATTATATTTATTACGTAAAATCACACCTGCCCAATTAGCATGACCCGTGTAACGAGTAATTTTTAAGACTTTATCACTTGAGTTAACAGCATCTTTATGTGGATTATCTACAATTTCAAAATCCACCCAACCAGGATCTACAGCAGACCAACCTTTAGCTCCAGCTTCAAAATCATCGATGACCACATCTGGAGCGATTGCCATAGCTGACAACACAGTCATAGACGAAAAAATAAACAAAAAGATTTTTTTCATGTTATATGATATTAGAATAAGCGAAACAATCTTCGTGCAAGATACGAAAAAAAATAATAATAAAAAAAAGCATTTGTGAAAATGACCCAAATGCTTTCCTTTTGTGGACCCAACAGGGCTTGAACCTGTGACTCCCTGATTATGAGTCAGGTGCTCTAACCAACTGAGCTATGGGTCCGTTTTCAAAAAAATAGTATTTTTGTAAAACGATTGCAAAGGTAATCAAAAAATTATTTTAACAAAATTATTTTAAAAGAAAAATAATGAACATTCATCATTACAATGCCCTCATCTTTGATTTTGGAGGCGTATTAGTCAACTTAGACATAGAAAAATGTTTTCAAAATTTTGAAAACATTGGTGTAAAAAACATCCGTAATCTTTTAAATGAATACATACAAATTGAGTTCGTTGCCGACTATGAGAAGGGGCTCATCGACACGCAAAAATTCTTTAATAAAATTAGGGAATTTGCGCACAAAGAAGACCTCAAAGATGAAGATTTAAAAAAAGCTTGGTTAAGTTTTTTAGTAGACGTTCCCGATGAAAAATTAAAAATGCTATTAGACTTACGAAAAAATAAAAAGATTTACCTATTAAGCAATACCAATCCTTTGCACATTTCGATGGCGAAAGCCACCTATTTTAGTCGTGGAGGACATACCATTGACGATTATTTTGATCAATGTTTTTTATCCTACGAGATGAAACTAGCCAAACCGAGTGTTGAGATTTTCAATAAAGTTATAGAAACGATTGGAGAGAAGCCCGAAAAATGTCTATTTATCGACGACAGTAAAAAAAACATTGAAGCGGCAAAAAAAATCGGCATTGGAACATACTTAGTAGAAAATGGCATTCTTGAATTTGAGTATTAAGATTATTAATTATCTTTGATAGCGAAAAAAAACGTATAAAAAATGAATTGGGAAAAATTACTTTCTGCCAAACGATACGGACCGAGTTTTCATTCAGATAGACCAGAATACAGAGCTGAATTTCAACGCGATTACGACCGATTAATCTTTTCGGCACCCTTTCGTCGTTTACAAAATAAAACACAAGTCTTTCCATTACCAGGAAGTGTATTTGTTCATAACCGACTAACTCACAGTTTGGAAGTTTCGAGTGTTGGTCGTTCACTATCCACCATTGTAAGTCGTGAATTAGTAAAAAGGCACCCTAATTGTCAAGCACTCAACGAAATCGATTCCATTGTTGCGGCAGGCTGTTTGGCACACGATATGGGTAATCCACCCTTTGGTCACTCAGGAGAGACAGCCATTGCTCTATTTTTTCAAGATGGCAACGGGAAACAATACAAAGATATCATTGGCGACAGATGGAGCGACTTCTGTTACTTTGAAGGGAATGCCAACACCTTTCGACTCTTATCGCATCAATTTAAAGGGAAAAGACAAGGCGGATTTTGTCTAACCTACTCCACTTTAGCTTCTATTGTAAAATATCCGTACGAATCGAAAGCAATTAAAAATGGTAAAAACAAATTCGGATTTTTCCAACCAGAAAAAGTTTCCTATTTAGAAATTGCCGAAGAACTTGGCATCATTAAAGATCCTAACGATAACGATAAATTTGTTCGTCATCCACTAGTCTATTTAGTTGAAGCAGCCGATGATATTTGCTACCAAATAATGGATATAGAAGATGCCCACAAATTAAAAATTTTGACTGATGAAGAGACGAAAGAATTGCTTTTACAATATTTTTCAGGAGAAGCATTAGAGCACAAGAAAAAGATCTTAGAAAAAGTAGAAGACGTTAATGAACAAATTAGTTATTTACGTTCAGTAGTTATTGGATTACTAGTAAATGCATGTGCCCAAACATTCATCGACAATGAAGAAAGTATTCTTAATGGTACATTCAAAGGATCATTAATTGATAATACAGATGAAAACATAAAAAACTGCTATAAAACTTGTTCCAAACTTTCGGTCAAGAAAATTTATCAATCAACAGAAGTATTAGACATTGAAGTAGCGGGTTACAAAATCATTTTAACCCTATTAGACGAATTAACCAAAGCCGTTCTTAATCCAGACAAACCATTTTCTCATACGTTACTATCGCGTATTCCAGAACAATACGACATACATGCAGAAAAAGACGTTGATAAAATTATGGCTATTGTGGATTATGTATCTGGTATGACCGATGTGTTTGCACTTGATTTATATCAAAAAATAACGGGAATGAGTCTCCCTTCACTATAACTATGTGGCAAGAAAGAACACAATTATTAATAAAAGAAGAAGGCATACAGCGATTAAGTAACGCCTCAGTATTAATTGCTGGAGTTGGCGGTGTAGGAGGCTATGCCGTTGAGATGCTTGTTCGTGCAGGCATAGGACATATCACCATCATAGACAACGATGATGTACACGACAGTAACATCAATCGACAAATCATTGCGACCCAAGGGAATATAGGGAAATCGAAAGTAGATCTTTTTGAGAAACGATTAACCTCCATAAATCCCGAATTAGACATTACCTGTCACAAAACCTTCATCGATGAGGAAAACATACCCACCTTTTTTGAAGAACAGAAATATGATTTTGTAATAGATGCCATTGATACCATAGCCCCAAAAATGGCCTTGATACGATATTGTCTTGATAATAAGATATCGATTATTTCTTCAATGGGAGCTGGAGGTAGAATAGATCCCAGTAAAATTCAGCTAAGCGACATCAACAAAACCCATCATTGTGCCCTAGCCAAGACCGTTAGAACACAATTATCGAAGACCCATAAAGGTAAGAAATTAAAAGTTGTGTTTTCGGAAGAGGAAATTGACAAAAAATCTATACTTTTGATAAACGAAAAAAATAAGAAATCGACACTTGGCACCATATCCTACATTCCAGCGGTATTTGGTTGTTATATAGCGTCGTATGTCATTCAAAAAATTGCAAATTTATGATTCACGGAAAAGGTATCTATAAAAGTTTCGGTCAAGTAGAAGTATTAAAAGGCATTGATATAGACATTGCGAAAGGCGAAATGGTATCAATAATGGGTCAAAGTGGTGCTGGCAAGACCACACTTCTTCAAATTCTTGGTACGTTAGACACGCCCAATCAAGGACTTGTAGAAATAGACGGCGTAGATGTCAGCAAACTCAACGAGCGCAAGCTTTCGGAATTTCGCAATTTGCACATTGGATTTGTCTTTCAGTTTCATCAACTTTTACCTGAGTTTACGGCACTTGAAAACGTTATGATACCCGCTTTAATAGCCAAACGAAGTAAATCGGAAGCCGAGAAATCAGCCAAAGAAATATTAGAGCAACTTGGTTTAAGCGACCGTATTGACCACAAGCCCAATCAGCTTTCGGGAGGAGAAAAGCAACGTGTAGCCGTAGCCCGTTCGATCATCAACAAGCCATCGGTTGTTTTTGCCGATGAGCCATCAGGAAGTTTGGACACCAAAAACAAAGAAGAGCTACACCAATTATTCATCAAATTACGCGATGATTTCAATCAAACATTAGTCATCGTAACCCACGATTCAGACCTATCCCATATAGCCAATCGTACATTAATGATGAAAGACGGGAAATTTGTAGAAAATTTATAATAAAAAGATTTTTTCATATTTCATAAAATTTATTTTTTGAAGGTCATTCGTAGAACATGAAAACTGTCAACTAATTTTCCACTTTTCCACTTTTTTTATTAAATTTGCGGAAATTAGATAAACTGCAGTAAAATGAACATATTTGAACATGTGGGTCGTTACTCAATACTAATGAGACGAACACTTACGAAACCTGACAAATGGAAGATATTCTTCCGACAATACAGATTAGAATTAGAAAAACTCGGTGTAGATTCGATAGGCATTGTCGCCATTATTTCGGTATTTATTGGAGCAGTAATTGTCACCCAAACCATTTTAAATACTGAGAATCCTATACTACCCAAATACACACCAGGATTGGTAGCCCGAGATACCATATTATTGGAATTTTCATCATCCATTATAGCCTTAATTCTTTCGGGGAAGATAGGATCAAGTATAGCGTCTGAAATTGGTACAATGCGCATTACAGAGCAAATAGATGCCCTTGATATTATGGGTGTAAATTCGGCCAATTACCTCATTTTACCTAAGATAGCAGCAATGGTAACGATGATTCCTTGTTTAGTAACCATCAGTATGTTTGTTGGTGTAGGTGGAGGATATTTAGTGGCAATTGGAGGACTTATCAGTGCCAATCAGTACACATTAGGAATTCAGTATGCATTTGTTCCTTTCTACGTAGTTTATTCGTATGTAAAATCATTTTTCTTTGCATTCATCATAGTTTCGGTAGCCTCATATTACGGTTATTATGCCTATGGAGGTACCCTTGAAGTGGGTAAAGCTAGTACCAATGCGGTAGTTAAAAGTTGTGCCGTTGTGTTGTTTGCCAATGTAATTCTAACTCAAATAATGTTAGTATGATTAAAGTTGAAAATGTTTGCAAAAGTTTTGACGGAGTACAGGTGCTGAAAAATGTATCAGCCGAGTTTATTCCAGGGAAAGTCAATTTAATAATTGGACAAAGTGGTTCAGGAAAAACGGTACTAATGAAAAGTATGATTCGTTTGCACACCGTTGATTCGGGAGTAATCTCATACGATGGCATTGACATTGCCAAGATGAAATTTAAGGAATTATATGATGTGCGTAAAAATTTAGGAATGTTGTTTCAAGGATCAGCCCTATTCGACTATATGACGGTAGAAGAAAATGTCATTTTCCCATTAGAAATGTTTTCGAATTTGTCGCACGAAGAACAAGTTAAGCGTGTAGAATTTTGTTTAGACCACGTAGGGATAGCCAAAAATGCCTATAAACGATACCCATCTGAATTGAGTGGTGGTATGCAAAAGCGTGTAGGAATTGCTCGTGCTATAGCCCTTAATCCTAAATATTTGTTTTGTGACGAGCCCAACTCAGGTATTGATCCAATAATGGCGTTAAAATTGGACAAACTAATTTTAGATTTAACCAAAGAATTCAACATTACTACCGTTGTCAATACTCACGATATGAACTCCGTAATGGAAATTGGCGAAAACATTGTTTTTATCAACAAAGGGGAAGTATCGTGGAAAGGTACCAAAGAAGAAATTTTCCATGTTGACAATGAAGCATTAAACAATTTCGTATTTGCATCAGAATTTTATCGTGATGCTAAAAAAGCCATGATACAAACATCAATTCGTTAATCATGAAGATTATATCATACAATTTAAACGGCATACGTTCGGCAATTGGCAAAGGACTTTTTGAATGGCTAAAGACAGAAAGTCCTGATATTTTTTGCATACAAGAATCCAAAGCGCAACCCGATCAAATAGATCAAATTTCATTTGCTGAATTAGGTTATAACCATATTCAAATTCATTCAGCACAAAAAAAAGGATACAGCGGAGTAGCCATTTTCTCGAAAGAGAAACCCAACTATGTAGAAGTTGGAATGAACAATCCCATTTTTGATGCAGAAGGTCGTGTGCTCCGTGCCGACTTTGGGGATATAACCGTAGTTTGTGTTTATGTGCCATCGGGGACAACAGGCGATGTACGACAAGATTTCAAAATGGAATTTTTAGAAGCCTTTCTACCATTTTTGAATAAATTAAAAGAAAGCAGACCAAACATTATTGTTTGTGGTGACTTCAACATTTGTCATAAACCAATAGACATCAATCATCCAGAGCGACAAAAAGGAGTTTCAGGTTTTTTACCAGAAGAACGAGAATGGATAGATCGTCTTTTAGAAAATGGGTTTATTGATTCGTTTCGTGAATTTGATCAAAGTGCAGAAAAATACAGTTGGTGGAGTTATCGTTTTGGAGCTCGCGAACGCAATGCTGGTTGGCGTATAGACTATCATTTTGTAACCGAACCATTAAAAAACAGATTACAAAATGCACAAATTTTATCATCAGTAGTACATTCCGACCATTGTCCTGTAACCCTAGAAATTCAATAAAACACAATAAATATGATATTTTTCAATAATCGAAAACCACGAAGTTTCAACTATCAGCCAAGGTATTACAATGAAATTACCGAGAAACGTAAACAAATGGAAGCCAAATACAACGGAACTTCCGATACAAATTACGAAAGTCGGATTAGAGGCGAGTTTAGACGATCTTTAACAGAAGACCGCGAATATCGTCAAAAATTGGAGAGAAAAAGTAATCTACGCCTATTTGTTATTATAGGGATCGTACTACTTGTAGCATACATATATATGAAATTCTTTTTGTACATAGATTTTGGCAAATAATATGACAGATATAATAGAACTATTACCCGATTCGGTAGCCAATCAAATAGCGGCAGGAGAAGTTGTACAACGACCATCATCGGTTGTAAAAGAATTGGTAGAAAATTCTATTGATGCTGGTGCTACTACCATTAAAATCATCATTAAAGATGCAGGACGCACCTTAATACAAGTGATTGACAATGGGAAAGGCATGTCAGAACATGATGCACGCAAATCGTTTGAACGTCATGCTACATCTAAAATCAAATCTGCCGATGATTTATTTAGTCTTTCTACTATGGGATTTAGAGGAGAAGCACTTGCTTCTATTGCAGCTGTTGCACAAGTAGAATTAAAAACCCGTCGCGAAGAAGACGAAATTGGAACACACATCATCATTGCAGGTTCAAAAATTGAGTCACAAGAACCAATAAGTACTGTTGTAGGAACAAACTTTATGGTTAAGAATCTTTTTTTCAATGTTCCAGCCCGAAGAAAATTTTTGAAAAAAGATCAAGTTGAGATGAACCATATTTTGGAAGATTTTCGCCGTATAGCCCTCATTTATGAAAATATCAATTTCGTATTGATTCATAATGATGGAGAACTCTACAATTTAAAATCATCCAATAGTATGCAGCGAATTGTAGATATTTTTGGTAAAAAATACCAACAAATGCTCTACCCCATTAATGTAACAACAGAAATAATAAAGATAAAAGGATATATTGCCAAACCAGAGACGGCCACCAAAGGCAATACAACGCAATATTTCTTTATAAATGGTCGATACATGCAGCATCCTTATTTTCATAAAGCTGTAATGACTGCATACGACCGTCTGCTTCATCCAGAAACGAGACCATCGTACTTTATAAGATTTGAAGCATCGCCACAAACCATTGATGTGAATATTCATCCTACTAAAACAGAAATTAAATTTGAGAATGAGCAAATCATTTGGCCTATTTTATCCACAGCAGTTAAAGAAGCTTTGGGCAAATTTATACAAGCTCCTGTTTTAGATTTTGAGCAAGAAGATTTGAATATTCCGACGTTGACATCCGACACCAAAATCAAAGCCCCTACCACCCATATCAACACTAGTTACAATCCATTTCACTCAAGTGGAGGAGCTAGTTCGTACAAAAGAACAACGCCTATGGAATGGGAAGTTTTGTATAAAAATTTCAACAAATCGGAAGAAAGAGAAGATGTTTCGCAAACCGAAATATACGACTCCGAAGAAAATTCTATCGATATAGAATCACCAATTTTTGAAAACAAATGTTTAAACACCTGTGTTCAATATAAAAACAAGTATATCATAACGACCATTGATGGAGAATTGGTTTATATCAATCAGCATCGTGCGCACGAACGCATTTTGTTTGAACAATATCTATCACAAGAAAAAGAAAAACGGAAAGTATCGCAACAACTTCTTTTTCCTGAAATGATAGAACTACACGAAGAAGAAGTCATGATTATGGACTCCCTTATGGAAGACCTATCATATATCGGATATGACATTGGTGAATTTGGGAAAAATACTTATGTAATAAATGGTATTCCCGATAATATGGAACAAAGTTTGGCAATGAAAGTGATTCAAGAAATCATCAATATTGCTAAAACAGAAGAAAAAAATATCAAAACTGAAGTCGATGAGTTTTTAGCCGAAACGATGGCACGATCAACCGCCATACCTTACGGTAAAACACTCAGCGAAAAAGAAATGCAAGATATTGTAAATCAACTTTTTAAATGTAAAAATCAGAATTATTCTCCGAAAGGGAAAACCATCATTATTAAAGTTGATGAAGACGAAATAGAGAAGAAATTTAAGTAACAAAATAAAAATATAAAAAAATGTCTAGAAAAGTACGTGTACGCTTTGCACCAAGTCCTACAGGACCACTGCATATTGGAGGTGTAAGAACAGCTCTTTACAACTACCTTTTTGCCAAAAAGAACAACGGAGACCTTATCTTAAGAATTGAGGATACCGACTCTCAACGATTTGTTCCTGGAGCAGAAGAATACATCATTGAATCGTTCAAATGGTTGGGGATTAAATTTGACGAAGGAGTTTCTTTAGGAGGCAATTACGGACCTTATCGACAATCAGAAAGAAAAGATATTTATCGTAAATATGTTGATTTTCTATTAGAAAACGGAACCGCATACATTGCCTTTGATACTAAAGAAGAGTTGGATACTAAACGTAACGAAATTCCTAATTTTCAATACGATGCCTCTACCCGACTACAAATGCGCAACTCTTTGACTTTAAGTAAAGAGGAAGTTGATAAACTTATTTCAGAAGGCAATCAATATGTCGTTAGAGCTAAAATTGAGCCCAACGAAAATATTACTGTCCACGATTTAATCCGTGGAGATGTCGTGATTAATTCTTCCGTTCTTGATGACAAAGTATTGTACAAATCAGCCGACAATTTACCAACCTATCATTTAGCCAACATTGTAGATGACCATTTGATGGAGGTTACTCATGTAATTCGTGGAGAAGAATGGTTACCTTCTGCCCCATTACATGTATTACTTTATCGTTTCTTAGGATGGAGCGACACTATGCCTCAATTTGCCCACCTACCATTATTATTAAAACCCGAAGGCAATGGTAAATTGAGTAAACGTGATGGAGACCGACTAGGATTTCCTGTATTTCCTCTAGATTGGTACGATCCTAAAACAGGAGACAAGAGCAGTGGTTACAGAGAATCGGGCTACTTACCAGAAGCCGTTGTAAACTTTCTTGCCCTCTTGGGATGGAATTCAGGTACCGATCAAGAAATCTTCTCATTAGAAGAATTAGTTGACGCTTTCTCACTTGACAAAGTAAGTAAGAGTGGTGCTAAATTTGATTATGAAAAAGGCAAATGGTTCAATCACCAATATCTACAAAATAAAAGTGACGAAGAAATAGCCGACCTATATATGCCTGAATTAGAAGCCAAAGGAATTAAGGTAGACAAAGCAACTTTAGCCAAAATTGTGGGTATGGTAAAAGGACGTATTCAATTTGTGAAAGACCTTTGGGGACAAACTTCGTTCTTCTTTGAGGCACCAACATCATACGAAGAAAAAGCTGTAAAAAAACGTTGGAAAGAAGAAACTCCTGCTCAACTTACCGAACTTATCGATGTGCTTTCGTCGGTGAAAGATTTTCGTTCTGAACCTATGGAAGAAGAAGTTAAGGCTTGGATTGAAGCCAAAGGATATGGATTGGGGGCTGTAATGAATGCTTTCCGCATCACGGTTGTGGGAGATGCTAAGGGTCCGCACATGTTTGATATTGTTGAGGTTCTTGGATTAGAAGAGACTATTAAACGAATCAAACGTGGTATCGAAACGATTAAATAAGATTGGGTGATCCATAACAGTAAGAAATGGGTGGAAATTTTCCACCTATTTTTGTATAAAAGAGAGACATCTTTGCGAATAAAAGTTGTTTTTATTTCTTTTTATTTTTTTCTGCAGCGAAAAAAACGAAACAATTTTGCGATTAAGCGAGCGATAAATCAAACTTGTTTTTTCTCTTTTCATTTTTTTTTCTACAGCGAAAAAAAAACGAAACAATTTTGCGAATAAGCGAGTGATAAATTAAGCTTGCTTAAATTTACCCGAGCGAAAGCAAAATCAGCGAAGCTAAAAAAACGCTGCCGCTATATTTCTGAGCTTTACGGAAAATTTATCGTTCTGAAAACTAAAATTCAGAAACTCGCTTCGCTCAAACAGTCTGAATTTTTTAACGTTTTCCTCACGATATTTTCCTACTCAGAAATAAGGCGGAGGATAAATAATAAAGTGTTTTGTGCTGAGGTTTGGATAATGTTTATGCTATGTTTTTAATGCAAATTTCCATCTTTTTCCTAAAACGAAAAAAAACGAAACTACAAGACCATATTTACCAACATCGCGAAATGTGCTATTTCAACATAATAAGTTTAGCGAACGCATAAAAAAATACCTATTTTTTCGCAAAATATCTTGCTTTTTTTATAATTTTGCAAAACTTATAGAAAAAGTGTATGATAAAAAATAAACTAACAGGTATGGGAGTCGCGCTCATTACGCCATTTACGCAAGATGAGAGCATTGATTTCACAGCTTTAGGAAAAATTGTAGACCACCTTATTAAAAATGAGGCCGATTATATTGTTGTTTTAGGAACCACTGCAGAAACTCCAGCTTTAACTGAAGAAGAGCAACATCAAGTTCTTGAATTTGTTAAAGAAAGAGTAAATGGAAAAATTCCATTAGTTTTAGGATTTGGAGGTAATTGTACACGTGCCATCATCAACAGAATGAAAAATTTTGATTTCTCAGGTATTGATGCTATTTTGACCGTTACGCCCTACTACAACAAGCCATCGCAAGAAGGAATCTACCAACACTATAAAGCCATTGCACAAGTTTCACCTGTTCCGATTATTCTTTACAACGTGCCTGGACGTACGGGAGTGAATATGGCACCAGAAACTACTTTGCGATTGGCCAATGAATTTGAAAATATCGTTGCCATTAAAGAAGCATCGGGTAATATTTCTCAAATCAACACTTTGATTAAAAACAAACCAGAAAGTTTCTCGGTTATTTCAGGAGACGATGGTATTGCTTACCCTCTTATGACTTTAGGGGCTATTGGTGTTATTTCTGTAATTGGAAATGCATTTCCTAAAGAATTTAGTCGTATGATTCGTTTGGCATTGAATGGTGATTACAAGAGTGCTGGAGAAATTCATCAATCGTTCTTTGAGCTATTCAGTTTGTTGTTTGTAGATGGTAATCCTGCTGGTGTAAAATGTATGCTTAATGCTATGGGATTCTGCGAAAACAAACTTCGTTTACCTTTGGTTCCTACCAAAATCACCACATACGAAAAGATTCGTAATGTTTTGAACGATTTGAATATTAAATGCTAAGAGTAAATTAAATTAAATATAAAAGACGAGAAAAATATTCTCGTCTTTTTTTATGTCAAGAAATGAAAAGTCCTTCCTTCATATAAATGTTTATCTAAAGAAATTATTAAAGAATAACATTGGCATTGAGGCAATCTTGTTTTTCTTTGAATTTATAATAGACGAAAAATAATAATTTTATGAGAAACGGAGGAAGGTAAATGATGAATTCGGAGATTTCGAACGGACTCACAGCGTGAGAAAACAAGAATATAAACCAAATCTCCACACAAGAAAAGACAATCATCCACAAAAAAAAGTAAACAAACCTCTTAATTGCAACGTTGGAGACAGTCTTTATAAAAAAAATGAATACGGCATAAATAACAAACACCTCCAGATATCCAGACAAAATCAGGAAAAACAAAAAGCCAAACAACCATGAAACATCAAGGTCGGCATTGCCATGAAAACAACCATAACCAATGGTCATAACATAGACATACAACAAAGAAACCAACAAGGATGTAAACAGTGCAAAAGTCAATTGCTTAATATTTATTTTTTCATTCCTATTTGCAATAATAAAGATTTGCGTCTTTTGTCAATCTTATGTAATTCTCTTTTCGTTCACTCTATTCATCAAGCGTTCATCTACATCGTTGTTAACGGCATTATATCTTGCCCACATATCTCCATCATAAAGACCATTAGAACCATAGTACTCATCGAGGACTTCATCCGTTAAACCAAACATTTTCGCAGTGGCTCTGCCGATCGGTTTGCCAATCATTTATTTATCTGTTCGAGGTAACTCATTAAAATATCAAACGATTTACCAATATTTTGATATTCACCTTTCGTATCGAGAAGAAAATCGTAATATTCCACATATTTAGTCTTAACACCTACATTCATTTTACAGTTACTAATGCCTGCCAAATACTCAAATGTAGTATTATCTTTACACGACAAATTCATTAAAACATCGTAATTATGACTATGAAAACGATTAGTAATGCTTGTTCGTAAACCATGGAAATAACGCACATGCGATTTTTTTAATTCATAAATATGATCAGGGAAATCTTCGGTAGAAACATTCTTGGTATTGTATAAAACAACCTTAACAACCATATGTTTATTCAATAATGTAGAGATAATATGACGCAAATCATCCACTAAATTCTGACTATCGTCACGATAAACCAGAATCAGCATAGAATGGATATCACGAATGTTGAGAAATTGTTTTTCACGTGGATTTTTCTTCTGATAATTCTTAATCCTAAAACGAAGAATTACACGTCTGATTTTTCTAAAAATATTCATATTATTCTTTTCCTATCATAGTTAAAAATTCATCTTCGGAAATAATCTTAATACCCAGTTTTTGAGCCTTTTCTAATTTAGCTGGTCCCATATTTTCTCCCGCCAAAACATAACTCGTTTTAGCTGAAATTGAACCAACATTCTTTCCGCCGTTCATTTCAATCATATTCTTCAATTCATCACGCGAATATTTAGCAAAAACGCCACTAATCACAATTGACAAACCACTTAAAGCATCCCCTTTAGCCTCAAAAATCGATTCATCTACTGCCATTTGCACCCCTTTTTCTGTCAAACGACGAATAATTTCTTGGTGTTCTGGTTTAGCAAAATAGTCGATTATACTTTGAGCAATACGTTCCCCTATTTCATCCACTGCCAACAAAGTATCCTTATCGGCAGACATAAGAGTCTGAATATTTTTCAATGCAAAAGCTAATTTTTTAGCTACAGTGGCTCCCACGTAACGGATACCCAAAGCAAACAACACACGTTCAAATGGAACATTTTTAGATTCCTCTATAGCACGAATCAAATTCTTAGCCGATTTTGCTCCTAAGCGTTCTAGTTGCGACAATTCCAAGGCACGTAAATCGTACACATCTGCTATATTCTTAATAAGATTTTTATCATATAATAATTGAACCGTTTCTTCTCCAAGTCCTTCTATATTCATAGCCTTACGACTAGCGAAATGCTCTATTTTTCCTGTAATTTGAGGAGGACAATAATCCTCATTAGGACAATAATGGGCAGCTTCGCCTTCAAAACGAACCAAA
>Ga0247610_10002050_pt1 | contig 23925 bp, 16 predicted proteins | sample 174DNAGHGhighgp2_FD_193483 | JGI IMG/M metagenome (GOLD analysis project Ga0247610, IMG submission 193483) | Sheep rumen microbial communities from Palmerston North, Manawatu-Wanganui, New Zealand - 1742 DNA GHGhigh gp2 | ecosystem: Host-associated > Mammals > Digestive system > Stomach > Rumen...
CGTCCAAGCTGTAGTTCCACACCATTCCAATGCTTCCTGGGCACCAGCCACTACGGGGATACGTCCAGGTGCCGTATTGGTCGTTGCAGCCAGCAGGATTGGGGTTGCAAGTGCGCCATAGGTGCTGGGTGTAGACCGTGGCACCATTAATATTAATGTTGTGCGTGGCTTCGTAAAACTCGGCGGCATTGCCCGTGTTCCATGCATTGTAGTTGGCAAGGTCGCTCCAGTTGTGGCCTGTGGTGACGATGCGCAAGTTGGCTTTTTCGACGCAAGGGTCAAACTCAACGGTGCGCATCGGGATGGGGCAAAGGTTAGCATAGTCTCCGAAGGCATAGCCACCAAACCACAACTCTTGCATGTCGATATAGGGATAGTCGGGGGTGCCTTTGGTGTATTCAAACACAGCAGTGGGGCTAAATCCGTTGCCGGCCCAAACGTCGAAATGAAGCTCAAACTCAACGAGGCCTTGCAGCAGCGTGGTGAAGTCGGTCACGTCAAGATCGTCTTCGCATTGCATTCCGAAGGGGCTGATGTAGCGGAACAGCTCAACCCATTCGCCACGGTAGTTCTTCACGCGGCAGTAGCCCATACGGTCATACGGGTCGCAGTTGCCGTTCACGCAGTTGTGGTAATAGTGCATGTTGATGGCATTGAAAGCGTTGACGTGGGTAGGGAAGACATATTCGCCGTAGCTGGTTTGCGCACCGGAAGTCACCACCAAATCGCCATCGAAGGCGGTCAAGGCCATGTCGCTATAGTCGGTGGTCACTTCGAAGGTGTTGGAGGCCGTGGTCACTATACCGCCCGTTTGCGTGATACTCACCGTCATGTTGTAATTGCCTTCGCCCGAAGGAGTCCAGGTAGTGTACCAATAGCCGTTGTCAGCATCTTCAGGATGGTCGGTCTTGAGGGTCAGCGTTTGTCCGTCGACTTCGCATTTCACTTCTTCGAACTTGAGCACGTCAGGGTGCTCGATGTAGGCGCTCAGCACAACCATCACGGGGTTGTCGAAGTTAGGCATGTAGACCTTGGTGCCTTCGTAGGGACGACGGATGGTGATTTCGGGAGCGTAGTTTTCGGGGTTGACGACGTAGAACGTGCGGCTCAGAGCGGGGGCGGCCATCCACTCAACGCCGTCGCCGGGTTGAATGGCGCGCACTTTCACTTCGCCTTCTTCGCCAGTGAGGGTGAGGATGTTGCCGTCCAAAGTGGCAGGACCATACACCACCTCAAAGCTCACGGGCAGACCCGATGTGGCGGTAGCGTTCAGGGTGATAGGGGCAGCCGTAATCAGTTGGTCAGAAATGGGATCGAAGTTGATGAACTGTTGGGTCAGGCCACCAGGGAAGTGGCGGACGGTGAAGTTGTCGAAGCAACCCCAGCCGCTGTTCAGCATGAAGATCTTGTTCCACATGGCAGGGTCAAACTTGTCGCCGCTTCCAGGCGTGAGGCCAATCGGCAGACCTTGACATTCGGGGACAGGCTCAAACTCGCCATGCAACACGTCGCGTTTCATGTAGAGCGTGACGGCGCCAGCACCGTCGTTGGCATCGAGGTCGATGGAGATTCTCCAACGATACCATTGGTGCGAAGGCTCGAAGTTGACGTTGGCCGACAGTTTGTTGTTGGGCAGCACGACGCCGCTGGTGAAACGCGGGTCGGTGCCAGGCACGTTGGTGGTCAGCATGTAGATGCCGCCGTCGGGCGAATTGCTGGTTGAGTCGGGGATGATAGGCTCGTAGTTGCCTTTGATGGCAGGCAGCACGAAGCCGTCGCCGTTGCCGTCGTAGCCGATGCCAAAAAGGTCGCCCCAGTGTTCGCGCCACATGTCACATTCCACTTCGATGATGCCGCCCGTGCTGAAGTCGAAGCCGTATTCGGCAATGCTGTGGGTGGCGATGTCGCCATAGCTGGTGCCGGAGCAGGTGGAGAACACACCGATGGACTCGTCGGGCGTAGGTTGCCAAGGCGTGTTGTTGAAGAAGTAGGCGAAATAGCCTGTGTACAAGTACCTGCCGCCATTGCCGGCGCTATGCGGTCTGGTGATCCAGCCGTCTTGGCCGTTGAGCGGAGGACGATTGTTTTCGTCTCCAGTATCCGCATAGTTGTTGAAGTCGAAAGTGACTTCGGTTTGGGCCGTCAGCCCCATGGCAAAAGCCATCAAACAAAGGAGTATACCAACTTTTTTCATGTACTAACAATTTTGAAATGATAGGGCAAAAGTAGGGACTTTGATTGAAATATGCAATTTTTTGGTACTTTTGCAGCCAAATTGTCTATTTTTCATCATGAGAAAACTCGTATTCATCATAGCTACGGCCTTGCTTTTGGCCTCATGTGGCGACAAGAAACCCTCAGGGCAACCTACCCAAAAAAACGAAAACAAAACTACCGTCAGCGTGCCGCAATTCAATGCCGACTCGGCCTATCAGTTTGTGGCCAAGCAAACCAGTTTTGGCCCGCGTGTGCCCGAAACAGAGGCCCATGCCGCCTGTGCCGAATGGCTCACGACCAAGTTGTCCGAATTTGCCGACACCGTCATCGTGCAGAAATTCCGGACGAAACTCTTCAACGGAAAAGGCATCGACGGAAAGAATATCATCGCCGTTTTTCATCCCGAGGCCAAGAAACGTATCGTGCTTTGCTCCCATTGGGACTCGCGCCCCTTTGCCGACCACGACCCCGATGCCGCCAATACCCACAAGCCTATCGACGGCGCCAACGACGGTGCCAGCGGCGTGGGCGTGTTGCTGGAATGTGCCCGCCTGTTCCATAACACTCCCCTACCCGAGCGCATGGGCGTCGACATTGTGCTCTTCGACCTTGAAGACTATGGCCCCCACCAAGACCAAGCCATGGAATATTATGAGGAAAACGCCAACTATTGGGCACTTGGATCGCAATATTGGGCCAAAAACCCGCATGTGTATGGCTACAAGGCTTTCTACGGCATCCTTTTGGACATGGTAGGCGGCCCGAATCCCAATTTCCAGAAAGAATACTACTCGCAGGCCTACGCCGTGTGGGTCAGCAACAGGGTGTGGCGCAAAGCTTATGACCTGGGCTATCGGCCTTATTTCAACAATGAATTGGGCACGATGATTAGCGACGACCACATCCCGATGAACGAAATCGCGGGCATTCCCACCATCGACATCATCGACTTGCAACCCGAGAGCATCAACGGATGCTTCCCTGACGTTTGGCACACCGTCAACGACAACCTTGAGCACATCGACAAGAACACGCTCGGCATGGTCGGCGATGTCGTTGTCCATGTGGCCTACGAAGAATAAGTCTCAATTACGGCTCCCGCAAAGGCAAATCAAGCCAAAGCGTATCCACCTTGTGTCCTCCCACGATGCCATAGCCACCGTTCACATTGGAAAAGGTCTGGATAGGCTCGGCCCAAATCTGGAAGCCCACCTCGCCTTGGTCGCACGTGTTCAGGTAGTTGTAGTATTCCTTGCTAAGATGCTCCACCGTGAAGGCGATACGGAAGAAGTCGGGGTTGGCATCATTGTATTTTGAAATGGAAACGGAGAAAGGAATCTTCAATTGGTATGACTTTCCATCGAAAAGCATGTCGGTGAACACGCCTTGGGGAGCCAAATTCAGGTCGCTGAAGTCGACAAACTCATTATCGATCGAGGTCAACGAAGTGAAAACCGGGTCGTTGTACTCCGGAAAGTAGGAGGCATAATTCAAGCCATCATCGTCATAATGGCTTCCCCTATCGGCGCGGATTCGGAAAAAATCCGTCTTCCCTGGGTTCGGGTCGGTGATTTCGAGGGTCACCTCCAACTGATAACCGGCACGAAAGATGCTATCTTCTTCATATTCACTACCCAAAGAATCCCAATTGGAGACTTGGCTGCCAATGATCGTGCAGTTCACAGCATTGGGCAACGGGCTTGTCGTGGCTTCCACGTCATCGAAGCCGAGGGCTGTAGCCTCGATTTTGACCACATCATCCTCTACTGGACAATAATCGTGTGTATATACCTTTATGATGCGACCCATATTGGGATTGTTAGGATCCCAATTGTCGTAACTGACGACGGTATCATAATGTGGAGTCATCTCTCCGATACGGTCGCCATTGACGTATAAAGTGGCGACGAGGTCGTCGGGAACTTGTGTCTCCGCATTGTTATCAAGGAAGAAATAGCTCTTGCTGATGTTGGCCTTGACAGGTTTTCCTGGCTCCACAAGGCAATTGACGACCAATTTCGGGTCGGTTTGCTCGCCGTTGAACTCGATTTCCTTCTCACAGGAAACCAACACTATTAAACTTAATAATAAAACAAATACTTTTTTCATTTTCCAACTTCTTTTTTATCACAAAACTAACAAAACCGCCAAAACGTTTTCTTTAGGCTGGGGAAAGCAGTCAACTGGCCTGCTTTCCAGCGGCAACCCGGTTGGGTGCCGCCACACGCTTCTCTTTGGACTTATTCATTGTTTTGTGAGTTTTGCAGGTTTTGTTTCACTAAAACTAACTTAGAACTTATAACTATAACTCACCGAAGGTATTATCGGGAACAAGCTGGCTTGCATCAGGGTTTTCTTTTCCGTTTGCGTGGCCTCGTCCCATTTGTAGGCGGTATAGACAACGAAGGGATTTTTGTGGTTGTACACGTTGTAGACGCTGATGTTCCACGTGCGGATGCCATGTTTCTTCTGTTTGTGGAAGTTCACACTGAGGTCGAGGCGATGGTAGTTGGGCATACGGTAGTTGTTGCGTTCGATGGCATTGATGGCGGGAAGGTGGCCCCAGTCATCAACCAGTCCCTCGTAGATTTGCGTGCCAAGTGTGCCGCAATTGCCGCTGCTAAAGACCCAAGTGCCGCTCAAGTCAAAACGGTCACTGAACTTGTGCTGCACGGTAATGCTGATGTCGTGGCGCCGGTCGTATTTGGCGGGAAACACATTGCCGTTGTTGATCATCATGCCTTCGCGGTCGAACTGCCGCTTGGCGTGTGCCCAGGTGTAGCCCACCCAGCCCGTCGTCTTGCCGAACGAGCGTTGCACAAGCAGTTCCACGCCGTAGGCCCAACCTTTGCCCATGCAGACCTTGTTCTCCCAAGTGTCGCTGGAGCCGAAGAACGAGGCACCATCCTTGTATTCCAAGAGGTTGTCCATGGTCTTGTAGTAGCCTTCAACGGAGATGTCGAACAAGCGCGGCAACTCGTAGAACGCGCCGAGCGAAACTTGGTGGGCGTTCATCGGGACAATGTTTTTGGTGACGGGCACCCAAAGGTCGGTGGGCAGGCTGAGGCTGCTATTCGAGAGCAGGTGGACATATTGCGTCATGTAGGCATAGCCCGCCTTGAGCGAAAGGTTGGAGGCGAGCATCACGCTGGCGCTGAGGCGTGGCTGCACCGATTGGTAGGTCTTGCCATCGACGGTGAAGGTCGAGTAATGCAGGCCCGCGTTGACGCGGAAAATGTCGCCAAAGGTCATGTTGTCTTCGGCATAAAGCGCGGTCTCGTGGGCGTAGACGTTGGACGCGCTCATCGTCGTGTCGATGGCCGTTTGGTTGCCTTCCACCATTTTTGCCGACTGCACCTCGGGGCGGAACATGTGGTAGGTGTAGTTGCCGCCAAAGCGAATCTCATGGTTCGGCAAAGGCGTGTAGTCGAAGTCGACTTTGGCGGTCAGGTCGTTGATGCCCGACTTGTAGGCCATATTGAACTCGTCCTTGATGGTTTGGTTGTATTGCTCGTAGAAGCGTTCGTCGCTCATGTCCATGGTGAGGCGATGGCGGTATTGCGTGTAGTTGACCGAGGCATCCATGAAAAGCTTTTGCGACATCACGTGGTTCCAGCGCAGCGAGGCCACTTTGTTGCCCCAACGCCAGCCAAGGCCCATGTTGTTGGTGTATTGAACGCCATCGTTTTCATAATCCTTGTAGCGGACACCGAAATTGATGGCATCGTCGCCAGTGTAGAAACTCAAGTAAAGACGGTCCTTGTCAGAGATTTTCCAGTTAAGCTTGGCGTTGAGGTCGTAGAAGTTGTAGCCGGTATTCAGCCTGCTCATTTCAGGATTCAAGGCACTGGCTATCCACAAGGCGGGCTTGATGAGCAGGTCGCCGTAGGTGCGGCGGAACGAAACGTTGAACGACAGTTTGTCTTTCACAATCGGGCCTTCTACGTTGACCTTCGACGAAATCAGACCCACGCTGACGTTGCCGTGGTATTTCTGCATGTCGCCTTCTTTCATGCGGATGTCGACCACCGACGAAAGACGGCCTCCGAAATGCGCCGGGAAGCTCCCTTTGTATAAGGTGACATTCTTCAAGGCATCGGGATTGAAGACCGAGAAGAAGCCGAGGGCATGGTTGACGTTATAGACAGGAACGCCGTCGAGCAATAGCAGGTTCTCGTCGGGGCCACCGCCACGCACGTACATGCCTGCCGAGCCTTCCGAGCCGTTCTGCACCCCAGGCAATAGTTGGATGGCTTTCAAGACATCGGCTTCGCCAAACAAGGTCGGGATGCTCTTGATTTGCTGCACAGGCAGCTCCACCACGCTCATCTGCGGGCTGCGTGCACTGACCGTGGCCCGTGTCGACTCCACCACCACCTCGTCCAACATCGTGTTGGTTTCAAGGGCGAAATTGAGGTTGAGGTTGTCTTTCAGGTCAAGGGTGTGGTTTTGTTGCACATAACCCACATACGAAACTTGCAGGTCGACCTGACCTTGGTTCAATGTCAAAGTATAGAATCCATAACTATTGGTGGAACAGCCTTTTCCAGAGTTCTTATCGAAGACTGTCGCCCCGATGAGGGTTTCCTTGCTGGCGCCATCCATCACATAGCCGCTGATGGTTCGCCGCTGGGCAAAGGTGGGCAACACGGCCAGCATCAAGCCGATGGCAACAAACCATCGGCGAAAAAAATGGTGTTTCATTTCAATTCAAAGGGTTTCAAACTTTCGTTTTAACGCAAGTTTCTCACTTTTATTATTACCTATTTATACGTTTTGCGTCACTGCGAGGCACGAAGCAGTCCAGAAAGAAAATTTTTCGCTCTAGATTGCTTCCACAGCACTCTGCTCGTGGCAGGCTTTTTCCTCCTCGCAAAGACGCGAAGCGCGTGTTTTTATGCTAGAAAAATTATTTTATCAACATAATTCCAATAAAATAACTATCTTTGCCGCCTGAAAAGAGAATTACCATGGCTTCAAAACAGAGAAATCCCTTCGTCATCATGGGAAAAATCCCAGCGGAACTCTTCTGCGACCGCGAGAAAGAATCAGACAAACTCATTCATTATCTGACAAATGGTAACCATGTAGTGTTGATTTCACCCCGTAGGATGGGCAAAACGGGACTGATTCACCATTGCTACGATGATGCACGTATCAGCGATGAGTATTTCACCTTTTTTGTCGACATTTTGCACACCTCAAACCTACGAGAATTCACCTTTAATTTGAGTAGAAGCATCTATAAAGAGCTTGTTCCACGAGGAAAAAGGCTTGCAAAAGGTTTCATTCAGGCCCTGAAATCGCTGAGTGGCACCATTAGTATCGACACTTTGAACGGTGGCCCCAAGTTTGGCGTGGAATTGGGCGACATTGCCAATGCCGAACTCACTTTGGAGGAGATTTTCGACTACCTCGACCGTGCCAACAAGCCTTGCATCGTGGCCATCGATGAGTTCCAGCAAATCACCCATTACCCTGAAAAGAATGTAGAGGCGCTGTTGCGCGGCCATATCCAGCAGATGCAAAACTGCAACTTTGTGTTTGCGGGCAGCGAGCGGAGCATTATGACTCAAATGTTTAGTTCATCAGCGCGTCCGTTCTACCAAAGCGCCGATACATTAGAACTGAACGAGATTCCGTTTGATATTTATTCTGACTTTGCCCACAGGTTGTTCCTCGAAGCACGGAAAAGCGTTGACGACGAGAGTCTTCGCTACGTCTACGATTTGTTCCAAGGCCACACTTTCTACATGCAAAAGGTGTTCAACGAAGCGTTTGCGCTCACAGGCAAGGGTGGAAACTGTAAGCTCGACACCGTTTTGGAAGCCATCGACCGTATCTTGAGCGACAAGGAGACCACCTACATGGAAATCCTTTCCGCCCTTTCGGAAAAACAAAAGCCTTTACTCTATGCCATCGCTGCCGAAGGCATGGCCTCACGGGTAACCTCAATGGCTTTCGCCAAAAAACACCATTTGGAATCGGCCAGTGCGATACAGTCGGCCATCAAGCAACTGCTCAACCAAAACCTCATCACCGAAATCCACAAGGAATACTCTGTCACCGACAAATTCTTTGCCCTTTGGATCAATCGGATTTATAATGAAAAGGTCTTGACTTTATGTTAAACAGTAACTTACAATGAAATGAGACATCCTCAACATATAAATCACTTTTTTGCGGCAGTGTTGACCACGATGCTTTCGCTCATCGCCATGGTTGCCCATGCCCAAAGCACCATGGGGTCCGACTTTTGGACCTCTTTCATGCCCAACTCGTCGAGCGAAGCCGATGAACTCAACCTCATCGCTACTGGAGCAAGGGCCTGCACTGGCACAGTGACCAATCCCAACACCAACTGGTCGACCAACTTCACGGTCACGCCCGGAAACGTCACCACCATCAACATTCCCAAGACACAAGGCTACAGCCACTACTCTTCCGAATCACCCATCAACATCGGCCTCCGCATCACCACCACCGATTCCATCTCGCTCTACGCCTCCAACTTTCACACTGCGAGCTTCGACGTGACCGGCATCTTGCCCACCCCCTCGTTAGGCGACGAATACCTCATCCAAGCCTTCCCCTACTCTTCTACCGATCGTTGCGCCGAGTTAAGCATCATTGCTGTTGAGAACAACACCGTCGTCGATATCAACCTGAGTTGTAGCAGCATTGGTGGACACACGGCCAACTCCCCTTTCTCGGTGACCTTGAATGCCGGACAATGCTACCAGATACTGACCAATGTCAACCAAGAGTTGAGCGGCACCCACATACAAGCCCAAGGACGCAAGAAAATCGCGGTGTTGGCAGGCGCACGAAGCGCCAACATACCCACAGGTTCCTATTCCTACGCCGACCACATCGTCGAGCAGATGATGCCCGTCACTACATGGGGCAACCACTTTGTGGTGACGCAGTCGATGTTGCGCGACAACGACGTGATCCGCGTCACCTCGCTCAGCGACAATTGCCAAATCCGCAAAAACGGTACCGTCATTGCCAACATTAATGCGGGACAGACCCACCAATTTGAAATCACCTCAGCCGAAACGTCGTGCTACCTCGAAACCAATCAGCCTGCCGCCGTTTTCCTTTACCTCACTTCCCAAAGCTACGGCGGCACCAACGGCGACCCTTCCATGGTCATCATCAACCCCATTGAGCAGCAAATCGAAGAAATCACCTTCAGCACTTTCAACTCGGGCAACTCGAGCTATCACTTCGTCAACATCGTGACTGACACCGACAAGGTGAGCGGTATGACCTTGGACGGGGCCAACATCGCCTCGCAATTCACTCCCGTGGCAGGCAACGCCGACTACTCCTTTGCCCGCATCGAAATCCAACATGGCTCACACCACATCGCCAACAACAACGGCGCTTTCGTGGCCCATGTCTACGGCTTGGGAATCAGACAAAGCTATGCCTATTCGGTGGGCAGCATGGCCATCAACCTGACCTCGCAAATGACCATCGAGAACATCCCTGCATCACAGCTACCTAACGGCTACAGCATCTGCCAAGACGAAACCGTACGCTTCGGCCTGCAACTCAATTACACCCCATCGATGGCCAATTGGAACTTCGGCGACGGCACCACTGGCTCGGGAAGCACGGTCAACCACACCTACAACACGCCAGGGCATTATCCGGTGAGCTGCGACATCTATCAGCTTGAGCAAGGCCAGAACACTTTGGTTGCCACCCTCACCAGCGCCATCAATGTCTCACCAAACGTAGTGCATGATATTTACCAAGAGGTCTGCAACAACTACACTTGGTTTGGGCAAACCTATGATGAAACAGGCACATACGAACACCTATTACAATCATCCGAAGGCTGCGATAGCCTGCTCGTTCTGCACCTCACCATAGGGCAAGGCTTCACCGCCGAGGAAAATGTGGACGCCTGCAACAGCTACACTTGGCATGGCAACACCTATACCCAAAGTGGCACCTACACGGACCAGATTGTCAGCCCCGAAGGCTGCGACAGCACCTTCGTGCTCAACCTCAACCGGAGCTATGACATCGTGACCGATACCGTGGCCAACGTCTGCCAAGAGTACACTTGGTACGGACAAACCTATTACGAATCGGGAAAATACGAACATCACCTGCAAACCGTCGTGGGCTGCGACAGCTTGGTCATCCTCAAATTGAACCTCGGCGACGTGGCGACCATGGAAGAGAACGTAACCACATGCAACAGCTACACTTGGCGTGGCCACACCTACACCGAAAGCGGCTATTATAGCGAAACCGTGGAAAACCCCGAGGGTTGCGACACCATCTATTCGCTCAACCTGCTGATAGGACACGATGCCTCTGGCGACACCATCGCCATGACATGCTATCCCTTCACCTGGTATGGACAGACTTATACCGAATCGGGCGACTACACCCACCTATTGCTTACCCCCTTGGGCTGCGACAGCCTCGTTACCCTGCATTTCACCATCGGCAACGTGGCGACGTATGAAATCGAGGATTCCGTGTGCGACCAATATCCTTGGCCGTGGGCACCTGACGGATTCCTGACCGAAAGCGGTGAATACTCCCAAACCCTGCAAGACGACAACGGCTGCGACAGCATCATCAGCCTGAGTCTTATCGTGAACCATGCACCTCAGATGAACGTCGCCGGGCCATCCCATGTGGCCGCCGCCACCAACATAATAGCCGGCATCTATGTCTACCACGTCACCGACACCCTCAACATCGAGCCAAACAGCTTGGAATGGGTCTGCACCAATCCCGACTGGATTGTCACGCCTTTGGGCAATGGCTATAGTTGTCGCCTTACCGTGACCACCAAAGGCCAAGGCACCTTGAAAGCCATCTCGCACAACAGTACGGGCTGCGACTCAACGGGAGCCATCGAAATCAGCTCCACTTATTTCGACATCGACGAAAATGAGGTGCAAAACGTCAGGCTGTTCCCCAACCCGGCCCAAACCAAGGTAACCATCGAAGCCACCGACCTCACCCAAATCCTGCTGATCGATGCCCTCGGGCAGGTGGTGATGAGCAAAGAATACGAATCACCCGAAAGCGCGACGCTCAACATTGGGCATTTGCCTTCGGGTGTGTATTTCGTGAAGATTGCCACAAAAACGGGTACAGCTGTCCGCCGTTTGGTGGTGGCTCGTTAAGCCTTATTCCATAATCCAGTCGGCAGCGGTCTCAATGACGTTGTCGATGCCTTGTGCCGTGCAGGCGGGGTCAAGGATGACGCGCACCTCGGGCGGCACACCGTTCTCGTAGTTGTGGCCTTCCATGTCGAGGGTGCGGGTGATGCTGAAACGATAGGTCCAGCCGTTGGGCAGCACTCCTCCATTAGGCAAGCCCAGTCCGCCGCCCGTGTAGTCGCCAAACAAGCGAATGTTGGGATAAGCCATCGTGCAAAGGGCAAAGAATGATGTCGCACTGTAGGAACTACGGTCGATGAGCACGGCCACAGGCTTGGTGTAAGGCGCTTCGGTGAAAGGATCGCCGTAATCCATATCTTCGGCATAGACAGTGGTCAACTCGCTGAAATCATCATGACCCGGCCCCGACTTGATTTGGGTTTGATAAAGCGGTTGCTTGTGATTGTCGAAAATGCTCAGCATCTTCTTGATGTTGTCGACAGCACCGCCGCCGTTTTGACGCAAGTCGATGATCAGGCCTTTGCAGTTTTGGTAACGGTCGAGGAGATAAGAAAGGTTGTCCGACGAGATGGCATCCGAGAACGAACTATAGCGGATATAGGCCACCTGGCCATCGCGGATGGCGTTGTGGGCAAAGCCTCCCGTGGTGTGGTAGTTGACGGTCAGGTAGTTAAGTGCCACCACCTCGGTGTTAATGTTTCTGTCGGCATACATACGATAATACACCGAGTCGTTGCGCGACACGTCGAATTTGCTGACCAAATTAGTGTGGCCGTCTTGCAAGGTGTTGAGCATGTCAGCACAAACTTTGAAGAGGCTGTCTGTATGCATGTCGCCGTCGTTCACTTTTGGACGGTACACTTGGTAAACCGAGTCCCAATCGATGCCTTTCACGTCGAAGAAGGCATATTGCTGGTCGACTTTGTTCCAAAGGTAGTCGAACACGCTGACGGGGTCGTTAGGCACATCGGGTTCCATGAAAGCGCGTTCGCAGGAAGCAAAACAGCAGGCCAAAAGGCCAAGGAGAAAGATATTTAAGCTTTTCATCGTTATACGGTATTTGTGGAGTTTGTGAAGTAACTGTTCGGAATTATACTACATGTTTTTTACCATGACCATTGACCATGACGGCTTTTACTAAATTTTGGGCTTGACGGCTTTGGTTTTTGACGATTGGTCTATCCACATAAAGCCGTTAAGCTTAACCACAATTGGCCAGTTGTCATGGTCTTGGTCATCTGTCTTAGTCAGAAAAAATCTCGTGCCTCAATTGATATTAAACATAAAGGAAAGATAGACTGAATGGATGGCATTGTCGTAGCGGTAGATGCCCTTATGGCGCGTCGTGAGGTAGTCCCAACGGTAGTTGAGGCCAATGCGGTTGCCGTTGAGCAGGTTGAAATACAAGCCTACATCGGTACTGACACCAGGAAAGAACTTGCCGAAGGACTCATAATCCTGTAGAAGCGTGTTGATCATGTTGATGTCCTGCGTGTAGTTGTCCATATAGGCATAGCCGGGGCGCACCACCAGGCCCCCTAAGGGAAGGCTCAGCTTGCCGTATACCGTCAACAGGTTGTGGGAATGGTTGCGGATGAAAGCGAAATCGTATTGCACCATGCCTTCGACACAGAGGTTGAAGAACATCGTGACACCCGTCGAGGCATTCATCAGCGCCGAGAGGGACTTGACATCGTAGAACGACTGCACGGCACCGCCAGCCCAGAAATGCCAACGGTTGCGCCTGCTGTCATGGAAGCGATAGAGGAACTCGGTGCGGCTGTCGATGTCGATTGCCGTGCCGTTGAGATTACCGAAAGCGCCATAGAGCAGCATGGACTCGGTCTGCACATGGCAGCGTCGCCATTCGATGGTGGCACCCAAACGGAGATTGGCGCCAAGGCCACGGTAGCTGAAAGGCACTGTGCCGTTGTCGTAGCAATTGGACACATTCAGGCCTGCATTCAAGTTGAGCCAAATCGGCACTTTGCTTTTGTAGACTTGCCTATAAAGCTTGTCGGCTTCGTTGTCCGGGTTTTGGCCGAAAACGTGTGTCGCCATCATGAAAGCGACGGTGAGGAAGATAAGTTTGAATTTCATTTTATTGGGTTGAGTGTTGATTTCAGGCGGCAAAGATAGGCTTTTTTTCATCACATCACGGCATTGTTGCGATTCGCATTGGTTACCAAAAGTTGAAAAAACAACAAACTGTTTGGACGGCCTCAGAAAGCATAGATTCCCTGCATCGCACTACCCAAGGCAGGAATGACATGCTTTCTGAAGCCTGCTTATTGATACTGCGGGAATAACATGCCTGCTGAGGTCGGCTTTTTGTTTCTTTTGTGTTTTTCGAGGTTCCATTAACAAGGGCATTGTTGTTTTTTTGTAAAGCCAGCCGACTGCATTTCAACAATATTCCGTATTTTTGCACCCGTTTTTAAGAGACGCGAGACTATGGGACGCGAGACACGAGACCTGTTCGTCCGTTGTCCTAGGTCCTAAGTCCCACGTCAAAACAATAAAGTTTAATACATTTGTAATTTTACTGCACTATGGAATCAACGACTCATCCCTCCGTCCCTGAAAAAGGATTTAAGCGTTACACAGTAACCACAGCACTTCCCTATGCTAACGGCCCCGTCCATATCGGGCATCTTGCCGGCGTCTACATCCCTGCCGACACCTACGTGCGCTACCTGCGAATGTGCGGTGCTGAGGTGTTGTTTGTTGGTGGTTCCGATGAGCATGGCGTGCCGATCACCATCAAGGCCGAAAAAGAAGGTGTGACACCTCAGGACATCGTAGACCGCTACCATGCCATCATCAAGAAGTCGTTTGAGGAACTGGGCATCAGCTACGACATCTACTCGCGCACCTCGTCGAAGATGCACCGCGCCACGGCTCAGGAATTCTTCAAGAAACTCTACGACGAAGGTAAGTTCATCGAAAAAGAGACTGAGCAATACTTCGACCCCGAAAGGCAGAAGTTCCTCTCTGACAGATACATTGTCGGCACCTGCCCGAAATGCGGTGCCGAAGGTGCCTACGGCGACCAATGCGAGAAATGCGGCAGTTCACTCAGCCCCGACGAACTCATTAATCCTCACTCGCAACTCAGCGGTGCGGCTTTGGTGAAAAAACCGACCAAGCACTGGTATCTGCCCCTCGACCAATACGAATCGTGGCTCCGCGAGTGGATTCTCGAAGGCCACAAGGAATGGAAACCCAATGTGTACGGCCAAGTGAAGAGCTGGCTCGACGGTGGCTTGCAGCCCCGCGCCGTCACCCGCGACTTGGACTGGGGCGTTCCCGTCCCAATCGAAGGTGCCGACGGCAAGGTGCTCTACGTGTGGTTTGATGCCCCCATTGGTTACATCAGCAACACCAAGGAGATATGCGAAGCCCGTGGCGAAGACTGGGAGAAATGGTGGAAAGACCCTGAGACCAAGCTGGTGCACTTCATCGGCAAGGACAACATCGTGTTCCACTGCATCATCTTCCCCTGCATGTTGAAAGCCTATGGCGACTATATCGTCCCCGACAACGTGCCCGCCAACGAGTTTCTCAACCTCGAAAACGACAAGATCTCGACCTCGCGCAACTGGGCCGTGTGGCTCCACGAATACCTTGAGGAGTTCCCGGGCAAACAAGACGTGCTGCGTTATGTCTTGACTGCCAACGCACCCGAGACCAAGGACAACAACTTCACTTGGAAGGACTACCAAGACCGCAACAATAACGAGCTGTTGGCCATTTTCGGCAATTTCGTCAACCGCACCCTTGTGCTGACGCATAAATTCTACAACGGCGTGGTGCCTGCCGTCAACAACCTCAACGAAACCGACAATACCACCATTGCCGAGATGAACAAATACCCCGAAAAAATCGGCCACCTCATTCAGAACTACAAATTCCGCGAGGGTTTGTCGGAACTGATGAACCTGGCCCGCCTCGGCAACAAATACCTCACCGACAACGAGCCTTGGAAACTCATCAAGACCGACCCCGAGCGCGTCAAGGCCGTGATGGCCGTCTCGTTGCAGATTGTGGCGCACTTGGCCATCCTGAGCGAGCCTTTCCTGCCCTTCAGTGCCAAGAAACTCCAAAAGATGATTGGCTTGAAGTTCAAAAGGTGGAACGATGCCGAAAACACCGTTCTACTGCCCGAAGGCCATGTCATCGGTCAGCCGGAGCTGCTGTTTGAGAAGGTCGAAGACAGCGTGGTGGAAGCCCAACTGAAGAAGCTGGAAGAAACCAAGAAAGCCAACCAACTCAACGCTTGGAAGCCTGCCGAGGTGAAGCCCAACGTCAGCTTTGACGACTTCATGAAGGTCGACATCCGCGTAGGCACCATCCTCGAATGTCAGAAAGTGCCGAAGGCCGACAAACTGTTGCAGTTCCTCATCGACGACGGTATGCAGAAACGCACCATCGTCAGCGGCATCGCCAAGTATTACACCGAGCCTGAGAAGCTTGTCGGCAAGCAGGTGTGCTTCATCGCCAACTTTGAGCCGCGCAAGCTGAAGGGCGTGGTCAGCGAAGGCATGATCCTTTCTGCCGAGGACAAGGACGGCCGCCTTGTGTTGCTCACCCCCAGCGACTTGGTCGCTCCCGGATGTAATGTAGGATAATCCGAAAGGGTTGCTTTGGGGTAAACAAGGCCCAAAAGCATTTCTGAAAAAATGACCGCCTATAGATCCCTATCGCATGGGACGACATAGGCGGTCTTTTTATTTCTCGTAAATCGACGTGATGCCAAAACGACTGACATCGAACAAGCCTTTGTCGCTGAGTTTCAGCTCGGGGATGACGAGCAAAGCCATGAAAGCCAGCGTCATAAACGGCGCATAAAGCGTTGAACCTAAGCGCTTAGCCAAAGCATCAGCATTTTGGTAGCCTTGTGCCACTTCGTAACCGTCTTCGTTGCTCATCAGTCCGGCCACGGGCAACGGCACCGCCACCATCTCCGTGTTGCAATAGGCCGTCACGCCCCCGGTATGCTCAATGAGCAGGTTGACGGCATGAAGGATGTCCTTGTCGTTGGCTCCCACGGCCACAATGTTGTGGCTGTCGTGTGCCACACTCGACGCCAAAGCGCCGCGTTTCAAGCCAAAGCCATTGATGAAAGCCACCGCTATGGGAGCAGGATGGTAACGGTTGACGACAACCATCTTTAAAATGTCGTTCTCCACATCGCTCACGATGTTGCCATTCTCCACCTTGGGCGTGGTCACGAAACTCTTAGTGATGAGTTGGCCATCAAAACATTTGATTACCTTGATTTTCTGGCCTGTATCGGGGACAAAAAGGTCTTTTGCATAAATAAAATCGGCGTGGAACTTATTCGGGGTATGGGTCTCCTTGTAATGGATGTTCGACACACCCTTTTCGGCCACTAATTCACCTTTAATATAAGTTTGCCTAGCAAAGGGTTGGTGCAAATCATCGACAACAATGAAATCGGCATCATCGCCGATTTGCAACATGCCGACATTGAGATTGTAGTGCCTCACCGCGTTAAGCGAGGCAGCTTTCAGCACATCCATGACATCGAAGCCCATTTCCATAGCCCTTCTCACCAGCACATCAATATGGCCATCGTCCAGCTCGTTAGGATGCTTGTCGTCGGAACAAAACATCAATTTGTCGGGGCGGGTGGCCATCAGCGGGATGAGGGCTTCGAAGTTCTTTGCCGCGCTGCCTTCGCGGATGAGGATTTTCATCCCACGTTGGATTTTCTCCAAGGCGCCCGCCAGTTGAAAACACTCGTGGTCGGTGGTGATGCCTGCCTCTGCATATTTCTGCAACATGGAACCTCTTACTGCCGGAGCGTGCCCGTCGATGGGTTTGTTGTATTTCTTGGCAGCTGCGATTTTCCGCATCAATTCCGGGTCACCATTGATAACACCAGGATAGTTCATCACCTCCGAGAGGTAATAGATGTCGTCGGAAGCCATCAGTTCCTCCACGTCATCAGCAGTAAGAGTAGCACCCGAAGTCTCAAACGAGGTGGCTGGCACACAACTCGGCGCACCGAAGAAAAACTTGAACGGCACCTTTTTACCGTTCTCAATCATATACCTAACACCCTCTTTTCCAAGCACATTGGCGATTTCATGAGGGTCGCTGACCGTGGCTACCGTGCCATGACATACTGCCAGACGGGCAAACTCAGAAGGCACAAGCATGGAACTTTCGATGTGTACATGCGCATCGACGAAGCCCGGCATGATGTATTGGGGGTTATCGACAGGTTTTTCCTCAATCTTGCTGATTTTGCCGTTTTCGACGACAACGACGCCCGAAAAAATCCTTGAGTTGACCAGGTCGACAATTTGACCTTCAATGGTGAAAGCGTTTTCCATAAAAGCTATATTTTCCGATGCAAAAGTAAAAAATACTTCCATTATTTCCCTATCTATTCTTATGAATTGGCAATGGTTTTTTGATAGTTTTTTTCGGTAGGAGTAAAGATTTTGTAATCTCGTTGATAAGCTTCGTCCCTTTTGATGACTGCGAACATGCGGCTTACGAGTTTGGCTCGGATGACGTTGAGGACACACATGGGATGTTTCCCTTCTTCGGTTTTTCTTTTGTAATAGTCCTTGTATTCTCCTGATTTCATGTGTGTTGCGACAGAAACGGCTGCAAGGTGGAGGAGTGACTTAATCTGCTTGTTGGCCCGCTGGGACACCTTCGATTTGGAATATATGCTTTTCCCCGAGGTGTATCGGAACGGAGCGAGTCCAGCATAACAGTTGAACTGCCTCGGGGTCTCGAAGCGCGTGAAGGCCATGGTTACTACAACCATCCGTACAGCGATTCTGTCGCCGACACCGTCAACCGTTTTGAGCAGCTCGGTCTGGTGCTTTATCTTCTCATCGGACTCCACCAGCCTTTGGATTTCGTCGTCAATGAGGGCTATCTGCTTGTCGAGCGTCTTGACCACAGCCGACCACGAGCGCTTCTTTCGCCTGTAATCTTCAGCGTCCATATATCCCTTCTGGTCACGGAGCTGCGTCTCGTACTTTTTCCTGTCGTTGGCCAGCGTGTCACGGTCTGTGAGCAGGTTCTTCAATGAGACGAGTGTCTTGTCGGGCATCTTGTACGCCACGGCCTTGTCGGAGAAGCGGAAGGCATACTCCGCGATGCGGCGGGCGTCCACCCGGTCATCCTTCCCCCTGGTGACGCCGAAGGAGTTCTTAATCCGTGTCGGATCCTCCATCCACAAGAACAGTCCCATCTCGTCGCAGGCACAGACCAGCGGATAGATGTATCTTCCCGTGAACTCAGCGCACACCAGCAGGTCGTCATTGGTCACGCCGCTCTCTTTCTCGATTCTCTTCACGCATTTTTTGATGGCCGCCACGGTGTTCTTGATTTCCTCCTCACGGACGGTATGCGTGCCTTTTCTCAGGCAGATGTTCAACTTTTCCTTGCTGATGTCGATGCCCATTTGATAATTCTTCATAGTTTTGCATTCTCTTTTGTGGACTTTGGGACCGTCGGCCTTCGCCTACAAACCTTATCGGTTCGGAACGCATATTCTTATCCAGGCCTCGTGGCCAACGGAAGTCGGGCGGTGCAAAAAAGATAGTTGGGTCTTACCCATTTGCCTCAGTTGTTAACCGCCCGATCCCATTGTCCTGGTTACACATTATTTTTTTATAGACTTTCTATCAGTATTTCGCGCAAATTTACTATTTTTGCTCTTGCATTCCTAGTTCGCAGACAACCACGCTGCAAATCTAAGGTTTGCCCCGTAAAAAATAACGTAACCATGAGAGTAAAATGTGAATTCTGCGGTGCGATGATTGAAGAGGCAAACGATAATTGCCCCAATTGCGGTGCCCCGCTTTCCGTAGCCAATCGTACGGCCAACGAACAACCCAAGACCATCGAAGAACTTAAGGAATGGTACATTGCTCACCATCTGCCGCCAGAGGAAATAACCCGATTTTTCATCGGCAAGAACATCACCGAACCAAAGGCTTTCGGCATCTATAAGGACGGCAACGGCAACTTTGTGGTCTACAAAAACAAAGCCAACGGCGAACGCGCCATCCGCTATCAAGGTTCCGACGAGCAGTATGCCGTCAACGAACTTTACCAACGCTTAAAGGCTGAAATCGCCGACCAAAAAGGTAACAGCCAGCCCAGGACGACTCAACAACCTGTGGCCGACAAAAAGAAATCAAAGAAAAAAGGCTGCCTAATTGTCATTATCGTCATGTTCATCATGGGCATCTTGATGGCCATCTTCGACAACTCCGCTCCCAACGGCTACTACAATTACAACGGCACAGAATACTACCACCAAGGCTCGTCATGGTATTATTACGACCAAGATTCCGACGACTGGTACAAGTCGAATAACGAAATAGACATTACAGACAAAAATGCCGACGACTATCGCACCTATCATCAATCCGGGAAGAGTTTCGAGGAAACCTCATGGTATGATTCAGGCAGCCATAGTGACGACTCCAACTGGGATAGCGACTCCGACTGGGACAGCGGTAACGACTCGTGGGACAGCGGCGGCACCGATTGGGATTCTGACTGGTAAGTTGATAATGATATCTTAGGCAAGAAACGCACAAAAAACTATCCCGTCACCATAAAGACGCGCGAGTCCTTCCATTTGCTATGGCGAAGCATCTCGTTGGTGAAATGGGTACGACTGCCTATTTGGTCGAGCAGTTCCTTGGCTTTGTCGAACTGCCTCAGCTCGCGGTAAATCTCAGGCACTTCAAGGTCGATTTGCTCTTCGGGGTGTTTTTCCAACAAAGCCAAAAGGCGCGTCAGGTTGTCGTTGAATCCTTTTAAGTTCTTGATAAACAGTCGCTCGCCTTCAATAATCATGTGGCGGTTGCAGCGCCAAACGCCATAGCTCATGAAGCCATTAAGCAGGTATTTGAGGCGCACATGCTGGTGGTTGCGGTGCAAGTCGTTGTAGGCCCACCAAAGCAAACGCCGCAAGTAGATTTCGTTTTTAGCCTCGTAGTGGCTTTTCTTCAAAAACGTCTTGTAGTGGTTGATGAGGGCGAGTTTGCCCTTATTGTCGGAAAAACGGATGCCAAAAAAACGCCAGATGTTCCAGGAATACACATCGGCATCGGGCTTGTCGTAGGTGATGAACGGCTCGTCGGGATGCTCGACCCAAAACGCATGGGCGCACGAAGGACAGAGTATCATCTTCTGCGGCGTGGTAATCAGGTTGTCGTTAAGCACCTTACCATCAGAATACAAGATGGCCTCGTTGACCATCTCAGCCTTCAGGTTACGCCCTTCGAGCCATGCCTTGCAGTGAGGACATTGGAAATAATATGAATCGTATTTCAGCATCGCCTTTCATCGCGTTTGAGGCGGTAAAAATAGGAAAAAACTATATGTCGGTAATAAAATTCATCTAAAAGTCCATCATTTCCTCCCGAAATCAGCGGGAATTTCGCCCCAGATTTCGGTCTTCCACTTCAAAACCTGCACCTCGACCGGGTTTTCGTTGAGCCATTTTTCGGCGCGCTCGATGAGCTGAAACAGGTAGTCGTTTTTCGCGTTGCGCTGCAGTTTGGTCTTGCATTTCTTCTGCCGAATCCAAATCTGCGCGTTGACGGAATCACTATAGATGGGATAATGCCAACCTTGTTGCTTCTGCAAGGCGAGAGCGTGAACGATGGCCAGAAACTCACCGATGTTGTTGGTACCATTCTCGAAGACTTGACTCTTGAATAACTGTTTCGTGGAAGCGGGCTGCGTGCCAAAATCCACATAAACACCTTGGTATTCCATCTTGCCTGGATTGCCCGAACAGGCCGCATCGACGGCGATAACCTGACTGACGGGCTGCTCTTTTGCCGCCGAAAGGTCAATCACGGGAGCCACATCCTTGCCCCAATACTTGTCGGGGCCTTCGCGGAAGGCGGTCTCGGCACTCAAGCGGTCGGGAAAGCCTTTGTATTTGGCTCCCTTGCAGCCGTCAATCTCCTTTTTACAGGCTTCCCAGCTGTCGTAAATGCCAGGGTGGCGACCTAGCCAAACCACATAAAATTTCTTTTTTGCCATGGTGCAAAGGTAATGAAAAAAATCAATTCGGGTTCGATGAAGCCTCGTCAGCCGCCTTGAATTTGTAGTATTCGTTGACTAAGCTTTTATATCCCAACGATTTCAGCTTCTCATAATCGACCTTATAGTTGGCCTTGCTGTGTTTTCCCGTACGCAAAAAACGGATGTTTTGTTGCAGGTAATGGTCTATTTCCTTCAGTCCGTTTGTTTGGGTGATGACGTGATTCATATATTTGCCCCATCCACTTTGCGTCACGCGATGCCAGGTAGTCATTGACCGTAATCAAATGCGCGCCCTTGCCATACAACGCCTTGAGATACAGTGCCAATGTTGCGACCAATGTTTTACCTTCACCGGTTTTCATTTCGGCAATTTGGCCATTATTAAGCACCATACCGCCAATCATCTGCACATTAAAGTGCCGCAACCCAATGGTACGAATTGACGCCTCGCGCACAAGTGCAAACGCATCAGGCAATATATTCTTTTCTTTTTCACCCGCCTGCAACCGATTACGCAACACATCCGTCTGCGCACGCAACTCTTCATCAGACATCGCGTGATACTTGGGTTCCAGATCGTTTATAATTGAAACAGTTTTGTCATAAGACCTTACCAATCGGTCGTTTGCCGACCCTAATATTTTTTGAATAATATTCATAGCCATCACTTTTCCTTGTTTGTCTGTATAGGTATAGCAAATTTTGTACCTTGCGGTCAAGATACTTTATGATATAATATAACAAAAATAATAAACAAGGTGCAGCGATGATTTTATATCAAAATTGCACAGAACCGGGGGAGGAGTTCCATCATGAAAGAACAGATAAAACAATTACAAACCACCAATATAACCAGCGACGTTTTCATAATATCACCGGCACAATTGGAATATATTGCCAGTGTGTTTAGCAAAAATTTTGCAGATTCTATGAATATGCGTACATTTTCCGGCCGCATATGCGAAATTGCCCGGGAATCTCTACGAACTGCATTAAAAGAAGCCAAAAAAATGGGCGAACGTCGTTAAATAACACATTGACATAACGCGTTTTATAAAAAGAACGACGCGAACACGCGCCATTTTTTATATTAGCCCGCACCGTTAATGTGACCGTCCGGCCCGCAACACCCGATTACCATCATAGCGTGGCGGTTGTTGCGGCTTCTTGGCACTTTTGCCACCAATAATTGGCATTACGATATAATGTTTAGATTCATACCAATCTCTATCACTCTGTATCATACCTTTTACACCAATATTAGTACTATCGGCATCCGGTAATATTTGATAGGGAATTACCCACCATCCACCATATACCTTTGGTGAAATATTAAAACGTTTGTTTAAACTGTCACGCGCAGAATGGAATCCCCCAGGTGTCCAATAATTCTGAGTTACTACACGCCACCTAATATAAATCGTGTCATATTCTGGATCATTCGCATATTTACGTATGGAATCCAATGGTGGCAATTCCACCCCCCCCTTCATAATAAAAATTAACAACCTTGCCACCGGTTGGTGGGGTTATTGTATCGCCCGGGACCACCGGTGTAATTGTGTCACCTGGCGTTACTGGGGTTATTGTATCGCCCGGATTCACCGGTGTAATTGTATCCGTTGGTGTGTTTGGTGTGGGCGTCGGCGAAGGTTGCGGGTCTTTTTTGCAGGATGTCGGCCCTACCAGCAGCATTAGCCCCAACAGGAAGACAGCGGCGCATTGCATAGCCTTGCGCAGCCAGCCGCGCTGCGGAGGCGGCTCAGCATCGTTGGCTTGCAGCATGGCGCATCCTGCTGTGTCGACATACCACATGCCCGAATCCGGGCAGCCCATCTCAACGACCATCGCCTCAAGCAGTTCGTCGTCACTTGCTGTCATCGTTTTTAGCGACACTAGTGCCATTTTTATGGTGCCGCCATATTTGTTGTGCCTGTTGTAAGGCCGCACTTTTGGGTGATGACCTTTAGAATCTAAATGTGCTGTTGATGCCATAATGTTATCATTTTACGATTTATCGACACAAAAATACGCATTTTTTCTAAAAAACAAGGAGTTTTGTAAAAAACACGAAATTTCCGTTCCAGCGGATTTGTAATTCGCTGGTGTCGAGTATGGGGATTTGCAATCCCAAAAATATGCAATATGTCTTCCCATAACATACTTCTTTTGCGGACAAAAATAACAAAAAAACCCCGCCACGGCAACCGCAGCGGGGAAAAAATGCAATACTTATGAAAAAATACTCTTGTTTTATTCTTCTTCCTTCTGGCTCTCTTCGTACTCCTTGAGGAGACGGTTCTGCACATCGGTAGGCACTTGCTGGTATTCAGCATACTTCATGGTAAAGGTGCCACGGCCCGAAGTCAGCGAGCTGAGTGAGGTGGAATAGCGGTCCATCTCGGCCAACGGAACCTTGGCGTGGATGGTCTGGTAGTTGTGGTCGCTGTCCATACCCATGACGATGGCGCGACGG
>Ga0247610_10002052_pt1 | contig 23903 bp, 25 predicted proteins | sample 174DNAGHGhighgp2_FD_193483 | JGI IMG/M metagenome (GOLD analysis project Ga0247610, IMG submission 193483) | Sheep rumen microbial communities from Palmerston North, Manawatu-Wanganui, New Zealand - 1742 DNA GHGhigh gp2 | ecosystem: Host-associated > Mammals > Digestive system > Stomach > Rumen...
TCGTTCGGGCACATATCCTCCCCCCTCGTTCGGGCACATATCCTCCCCCTCGTTCGGGCACATATCCTCCCCCCTCGTTCGGGCATATATCCCCTCCAATCTCAGTTGAGTATGTCGCTGTATCACAGCGACCCCCCTATAAACCAATTTTATTCACCTATAAACACTAAAAACTATGACTAAAGCTTTTGAAAATTTAGAACTTTGGTGGGTGACTGGTGCACAGTTGCTCTATGGTGGCGACGCAGTCGTCGCAGTTGACGCTCACTCCAAGGAAATGGTCGCTGGCCTGAACGACAGCGGCAACATCCCCGTCAAGATTGTCTATAAAGGCACGGCCAACAGCTCCAAGGAAGTAGAGGCCATCATGCTCGCGGCCAACAACGACGAGAAGTGCGCAGGCATCATCACATGGATGCACACCTTCTCGCCCGCCAAGATGTGGATCAAGGGCCTCCAGCAGCTCCAGAAGCCACTCCTTCACTTCCACACACAATACAACGCCGAAATCCCCTGGGGCGAGATCGACATGGACTTCATGAACCTCAACCAGAGCGCCCACGGCGACATCGAGTTCGGACACATCTGCACCCGCATGCGCGTCGCTCGCAAGGTCGTCTGCGGCTATTGGAAGGACGAGAAGGCACAGAAGCAGATTGCCGTATGGGCACGTGTGGCTGCAGGCGTAGCCGATGCCCACAACGTGCGCTGCCTCATGTTCGGCATGAACATGAACAACGTTGCCGTCACCGATGGCGACCGCGTAGAGTTCGAGCAGCGACTGGGCTACCACGTTGACTACTACCCCGTCAGCAGCCTCATGGACTACTACAAGAAGGTCACCGACGCCGAAGCCGATGAGCTCGTTGAGGAGTACAAGAAGCTCTATGAGATCAAGATCGACGAGAGTGGCGAGAAAGTCTATTGGGAGAAGGTTCACAACGCAGCCAAGGCCGAGATAGCCCTCCGACGCGTGCTCAAGGATGAGGGCGCAACAGCCTTCACCACCAACTTCGACGACCTCGGCGATGCCGACATCGACGATCCCAACTTCTGCGGCTTCGACCAGATCCCCGGCCTCGCCAGTCAGCGCCTGATGGCTGAGGGCTATGGCTTCGGCGCAGAGGGCGACTGGAAGACCGCCTGCCTCTATCGCACCCTCTGGGTCATCTCGCAGGGCCTGCCCACCGGCTGCTCCTTCCTCGAGGACTACACCCTCAACTTCGCCGGCGACCGCAGCTCATGCCTCCAGAGCCACATGCTCGAGGTATGTCCCCTCATCGCCGTCGAGGACAAGCCCAAGCTCGAGGTACACTTCCTCGGCATCGGCATCCGCAAGCAGCAGACAGCACGCCTCGTCTTCACCTCCAAGACAGGCCCTGGCATCAAGGCTACCGTCGTGGACCTCGGCAACCGCTTCCGCCTAATATCACAGGAGGTGGAGTGTATCGAGCCCAAGCCTATGCCCAAGCTCCCCGTCGCCAGCGCACTCTGGGTTCCGCAGCCCACATTCGAGATTGGTGCCGGCGCATGGATCCTTGCCGGCGGCACACACCACAGCGCCTTCTCCTACGACATCACCGAGGAGTACTGGGAGGACTTCGCTGAGATGACAGGCATCGAGTATGTGAAGATCAACAAGCAGACCAACATTGCCGACTTCAAGCAGCAACTCCGCAACAACGAGGTCTATTTCATGCTCAACAAGGCACTGAAGTAACAGCTTGACATCATTATCATCTAGACCTCATTCCCTACATGCTCCCTAAGTCCGTCATCCACAGGACTTAGGGAGCTTTTTTATTTATAGGTCACATGTTTAATGATTATCGCATGATGTCCGCATGAAGATGTCCGCCAGATAATTTCCCTCAAATGATGTCTGCCAGATGATGTCCGCCAATGATGACAGCATATCCGCAGAGTTTCCACTGGAGGCATTATCTTCTTCCCCTTGGAGATACACACATCTCGCCTAGGGGGAATGCTTGTCCCACGTTCGTGGGCTCATTGTCCCGCGTTCGTGGGCTCATTATCCCACGTTCGTGGGCTCATTGTCCCGCGTTCGTGGGCTCATTGTCCCACGTTCGTGGGATAAGCTTATCCCCTTGGCGATGTACATCACTCCCCTTGGCGATGTACCATAATCCTATATCTCAGACTGTGAACGAACCACCATAAAACAATAGAAATCTAAATTTCTTTCAGCATGTAGCACGTCTTACAACAATCTTTTGCTAACTTTGTGCCCGACAAACGACTTACCCGATGAAATCCTACAACCTACTCCGCCAATATGCTTGGCTCTTGGACACCATCCTCAAGAACGGCCCCATCAGTTTAGAAGACATTAACAAACGCTGGATCCGAACGGCAATGAGCGGTGGCGTGGACTTGAATCGACACACATTCATCCGCTATAAAAACGCCATTGAAGAGACCTTCGGTATCATCATTGATTGTGACCGCAAGACCAACCGATACAACATCAGCAACCCGCGATCCCTGAACGACAACTCTGTGCAACGCTGGATGCTGGCAACCCTCACCGTAAGCAACATTATCAGCGAAAGCCTCTCGCTTCAAGACAGCATCCTTCTCGAAAACATACCCATCGAAGGACAGCATCTTGCCATCATCGTTGATGCCATGAAGCAAAGGCGACGCATCTCATTCCTCTACCAGAAATATTCTGATGACGCAGCCACAGAACGCCTTGTCACACCTTGCTGCATCAAACTCTTCCATCAGCGATGGTATGTCATAGACTTTGACCCGCAACGTACTGAGCGACCATTCAAGGCTTTTGCTTTCGACCGCATCAGCAAGCTTAAGCTCACGGATCAGACTTTCGACATGCCAGCAGACTTCGATGCCCAGGACATCTTTGCCGACGCCTTCGGCATCTTTATCGGCGACGGCGCAACGGCACAACCTATCGTCATACGTGCCTTCGGCAACGAGCGCTTCTACATGCGTGACCTACCGCTCCACCATTCACAGGAGGTCCTCAAAAAAGGTCCGGACTACACCGACTACAAGTTCTTCGTCCGTCCCTCCACCGACTTCATTGCCGAGCTCCTCTCCAAAGGCGACCGCATAGAAGTCCTTGAACCGGAGGATTTCAGAGAAAAGATAAGAGAAGAACACAGGAATGCAGCCAAAAGATACGAAAAATAACAGAGATTGAAAAAATCTTTCTACTTGTAACAGTTTTTGCAACATATATTTGCTATCTTTGTGCCCAGAAAACCCAATATAATGGAAGAATTGTTTGCTCATATCATCACACCGGACTATTTGCATCCAGCGTTAGAGGGGCTATCGTTGGTTTCACATAGCGAAGGAGTTGCCCAGCTCTCTTCTGCTTTTTCTTCCATGTTCGGCTTTGAGGACATTGGAAGGATCATGGGCTTGCTCCACGATAAGGGTAAGGAGCAGACGGAGTGGCAAGAGTATTTGCAAGGAGTCATAGGATTTAATAAGGAATACGCGCATGTGAAAAGCGGCCCCAATCATTCATACGTGGGGGCTGTCATCGCACAGAAGCTGTACCCACAGATTGCGCCATTAATAGCACAACCGATTGTAGGACACCATCGTGTATTATATGATTATTGCGAATATATTGAAGACTTTGAGATTGTGACACCACTGGTGGCACATTTCGCAAAAACTGATGTTGAACAACATGGGAATATACGATAATATATGGATTACAATAAAGAATATACAAGAAAAGAGAAAGAGGTTGTTATATCCCATGTGAGGCAATTTGACATGGAGATTCAATCGAATGCAGAACATCAGCAGGGAGTAGCGGAAAAAGCGAAAGACTTTGCTGCAGAGTTTGGCATGGGGGAATGGGGACGCGTGCTTGGCCTGCTGCATGATAAAGGAAAAGAAAAAAAGGCTTTCCAGCAGCATATTATGAAAGATAGCGGGAAAGACCCGTCTGTTCGAGTTGAAGGTGACTACAGCCATGCATACGTAGGAGCATTATTAGCTCGCAATCAATATCCGACTGTGGCTTCTTTATTGGCCTATCCTATTGTGGGGCATCATGCTGGTTTGTATGACTATTCTGACTATGATGATGTGATGGAGAAGAAATCAATTCCATCAGAAATAGATACCACAGAACTGAACATTTCTCTTTCTTCATCGAAACTGAAATCCATAAAGCCGTTTGAATGTAATCACCTTATTCGAATGCTTTTCTCTTGCTTGGTAGATGCAGACCGACTTGATACAGAAGAATTCATGAAACCAGAACAGGCTGAGTTGCGTGGCGGAAAGAAAACTCTTCAAGAACTCGCTCCTTTGTTAGAAAAGGACTTATCAGACAAGCGAAGCGAGACAATGAAGAAGAACAAAGATAAAACCATTGTTAATATTGTTCGCAATCAAGTACAAGAAGAATGTCGGAAGAAAGCGGAGTGTGAGTCCGGATTTTATAGTCTTACCGTACCAACAGGAGGAGGCAAGACACTTTCGTCTCTTCTTTGGGCAATGAAACATGCAATTTACAACGGTAAGCGTCGCATTATTATTGCCATTCCTTATACCAGCATTATTGTCCAAACGGCACAAATTCTACGAGATATCTTTGGTCCAGAGAATGTTTTGGAACATCACTCAAACGTATCGTATGAGGCACTTTGTGACAGAGAAGATGATGGCGAGGACAAATTGGCTCTGCAAATGAAACTTGCAACTGAAAACTGGGATTATCCAATTATTGTGACCACTAACGTTCAGTTGTTTGAGTCGATGTACTCTAATAAACCCACACCTTGCAGGAAGTTACATAATCTTTGCAACAGTGTCTTGATTCTTGATGAAGTGCAGGCATTACCAACCCAATATCTGCAACCCATTGTAAACGCTCTAAAGACTTACCAGCGGCTATTTGGAATGTCTGTCTTATTCACTACAGCAAGCCAACCAGTATTAGAAGGAAGACATCAAGGGACGATTCCACGAATCACATTCGATGGTATAGACAAAATTACAGAAATAATTCCCGATGGATTTGACCTCCACAATAAACTTCGCCGCGTGAATCTAATTTTTGACGAGAATAAGAGTTCATACGATGAGATAGCTGATAGAATGGCACAATACGACCGGGTACTATGTATTGTAAACACTCGGAAAACAGCTTTGGAGATATACAATAGACTGCCTAAAAACGCGCAATCACTCACGTTCCATCTATCAAGGATGATGTGTCAACTTCATATCCGAGAGACCATTGACTGTATAAAGGTTGCATTGAATAATGACCAATGCAAAGTAATACGAGTTGTATCCACGCAACTTATAGAAGCAGGTGTAGATATTGACTTTCCTATCGTATTCCGTGAAGAAGCCGGTCTTGATTCTATTATCCAGTCGGCAGGAAGGTGTAACAGAGAGGGAGCGCCTGAAAAGGGGAGTACTTTTGTCTTTATGCTTAAAGAAACAAGATTGAGAGGAACGCTAAATCTTATGAACGAAGCTCGGAAAGACATGATGGATATTGTGGATGACAAATTGTCTCCTATAGCAATATCTAAATATTTTTATAAGATGTACCATTCTACGCCTACATTTGACAAGCCAAACGGTGAAGGGTACAACATGTATGAAATGCTGGAGGAAGTTATGGATTACAGCCCCAATGCAGAAGGAGTAATGCCATCTATAGACTACCGATTCAAAATGGCAGCCAGCAGTTTCCATCTAATAGACGATGATTCTATTGGAGTGGTTGTTCACTATGTGACCGATGACGAGAAGAAAAAAGAATGTAAACCACACATTGAGAGTTTAATAGAGGAACTTAAGAACAACGGCCTTTCTTATAGTTTGATGAGAGAACTTGGTCATTACATGATAAATATAAAAAAAAACGACTATAATAAATTGAATGGTTTTCTAAGAGAATATTATGACGTGAACGTTCTTGATCACTGTTATAAAAGTATGTATAGTCCAGAGGTTGGACTGACATTGCCAATTGATGAGATACTAATTTTATGATAATTTTATGGAATACTACGACAAAGAATTCTGTTTGGAGGTGTGGGGCCCAATGGCCTGTTTCACACGACCAGAGTTGAAGGTGGAGCGAGTGAGCTACGATGTTATCACACCATCGGCAGCGCGTGCTATCTTTGAGGCCATCTTCTGGAAACCTGCTATCCATTGGCAGGTGACAAAGATTGAGGTGCTAAATCCTATCAAGTGGACTTCTATAAGGAGAAACGAAGTAGGAGTTTTGGCATCGAAGAAGCCAATCTACATTGATGAAGTTGATAATAGTGGAAGACTAAAAAATCGTCAACAGAAGAATACCCTCATGTTACAGGATGTGCACTATCGATTATGGGCTAAATTGGAGTTCATTCCCATGAGGAAACGTAATGAAATGAATAGTAAATATGAGAAATGGTTTGACTCCGAACAAGGGATATATAAGGAAAGTAAAAACCCTTTGATTGATAATGAAGAAGAAGTCCTTATCAGAAAAGATGAGAACCCAGGAAAATACAACGCAATGTTTATGCGTCGTGCTTCTAAGGGTCAATGCTTTAACCAGCCATATCTCGGCACAAGGGAATGTGTGGCCTCGTTCCGACTCATTGACCCAGAGAAGGATGAGTTGAAGCCACCAATAGCGGAGGGGCGAGACCTAGGCATCATGCTCTATGACATGGACTTTGAAGGTAATGCTGAGAATCCTAATGTAATGTTCTATCGTGCAAAGATGGAAAACGGCGTTATTATTGTTCCACCAAAAGATAGTGAGGAGGTTTTAAGATGATACTGAAAGCTTTGTATGATTTCTATCAGCGAGACAAAGATTCCGTTCCTGAAGGATGGATGAAATGTGAATTGTCTTATCTTATTGTCATAGATAGGTATGGCGCGTTTCAGAGAATACGACGCTTAGATGGCGAGGAAAAGACGACAATGGTACCAGCAGGAGGACATACTAATAGTATTACTCCCCAACTTATGTGGGATAACGTAATGTATGCTCTTGACTACACAAGCGAGGAACAGAAAGAGAAAAATAGTAAAGCACACGAAAAACACCTTGCTTTTGTAGACCGGTGTGAGGAAACGGCCAAACGCCTGAATAATCCATATACTGATGCCGTGGTGTTATTCTATAGAAAAAGGGAATTGAGTAAAGTATATGAACATGAGCTTTGGGATGAGGTAAAGAAAAGCAAAGGCTATATATCATTTCAAGTGAACATTGGAGAGAGTAGTGTAATTGTAGCAACATTATCTGAACTTGTTCAACCATATATAGATGAAAATGCTGTATTAGGCCGATGTCTTGTAACTGGTGAGGTTGGCGAACTTGTCAGAGTTGGTACAAACACCCCAATACTTGGATGTAAGCACTCGGCAAAATTGGTTTCTTTTCAGAAGGACTCTGGGTTTGACTCATACGGTAAAGAACAAGGCTATAATTCTCCGATTTCAAAAAAAGCAGAATTCGCATTTTCATCAGCTTTTAAGAAACTGACAGAAAAGGGCTCTAAACACAATGTCGTATTTGTGTTTGGCAATAAGAAAAAGAGAGACTTCTCAAAGAACCGCACTTATATCTTTTGGGCTTCAGCGACTAATTCTGAGATTGCAGCCGCAGTTGAGGAAAGCGTTGGGTTGGTGATAAACCCAAAGCGAAGGGTTGATTTGGTACAAAATGTGTTTCAAGGTATATGGGCAGATAAGAATCTACACATTGACAGGAGTGACCGTTTTTACATTGCAGGACTTGCCGGTGTTTCTGGCCGCATCTCGGTAGTATATTGGAATGAATGTGGATTAGAGGAACTCTCCCATAATATTCTGACGCATTATTCCGACATGCTTATCGGTAATGACGAATTGGACTTCTCCAAGCCCTATCGTGGATTGTACCAGATATTGGCTGACGTTGCCATAGATAGTAATATAGAAAATTGTCCGCAGAATCTATCAGAGGCAACACTCAGAAGTATAATTGAAGGTAAGCCGTACCCAGAAGCACTCTACCAAGCATGTATTAGACGCCTTCTCTCTGAAACTGATAACAAAGAAAAGCGAAAACAAAAAGTTACCAAAACCCGAATCAGCATATTGAAAGCATTTTTGAACAGAAATATAAACAACAAAAGTTATAATAAAAAGATTGAAGCAATGTTAGACAAAGACAACACCAATCCCGGCTATCTCTGTGGCCGATTGTTTGCAGTTATTGACCGCATCCAGGAAATTGTGAATAAGCAGAATACCATTCGTAACCGTTATATGAATGCTGCAAGCTCTACTCCTGTGACAGTGTTCCCAACGATTATAAATCTTTCCAACCATCATGCAGAAAAGCTGGAAGTTAGTAAGAAGTTCTTTGATGACTTGAAGGGAGAAATCATCAATAAGTTTGAGGCGGAAGGTTTCCCCACTCAACTTGATTTACAAGATCAAGGACGTTTCTTCATTGGCTACTACCACCAAAGGCAGGAGTTAATTACTAATAAGTGAAACAATACAGAAACAAATAACTCTTAAAAAATACAACTATGTCAGAATTAAAGAACAGAATCGATTTCATTTACATCTTTGATGTACAAGATGGTAACCCTAATGGAGACCCCGATGCAGGCAACCTTCCCCGTGTGGACGCTCAGACAGGCAAAGGTCTTGTGACTGATGTATGCCTAAAGCGTAAAGTTCGCAACTATGTACAGTTAGCCTCGAGTGATGAAAATGGTAATTGCCAAAAAGGGTATGATATATACATCAGGGAAAAAGCAGTTTTAGGAAAAAGCCATGTCGATGCTTTCAAAGCTTTGGGATATGAATTGGGAGAAGAGACAAAAGAAGAGATTAAAAAGCCCGAGATTGCTGAAGTATTAAAAGAAACATCTTTGTGTGAAGGTCTTTCTTTTACTGAGGAAGAAGAGAAGGGCTATCTAATTGTTGAAGCTGTGGCAGATAAGAATAGCATTACGGAGTGGCTTAAAGATGCAGAATTAGATAAAGACACAGCAAGCTTCATTAAAGGGGTGCTTAAAAAATCAAAGCCGAAGAAGCCAACAGCAGAAGAGACTGCAGGAGGACGAAGGTGGATGTGCGAAAAATTTTATGATGTGAGGACTTTTGGTGCCGTTATGTCCCTAAAATCAGCCCCTAATTGTGGTCAAGTCAGAGGCCCAATCCAGTTGACATTCGCCCGCTCTGTTGATCCTGTTGCGGCGATGGAACACTCCATCACCCGCATGGCTGTGGCTACCGAGGAAGAGGCGAAGAAGCAGAAAGGTGACAATCGCACCATGGGCCGTAAAGCCACCGTTCCCTATGGCCTCTATGTATGCCACGGATTCATCTCGGCCAACCTCGCCCAGCAGACAGGTTTCTCAGAAGAAGACCTCGCACTTTTCTGGGATGCGCTGAAGAATATGTTCGACGTGGACCGTTCGGCAGCACGTGGACTGATGAGTGCTCAGAAACTCATCGTGTTCAAACACGACTCCGTGTTGGGCAACGCCCCCGCCAACAAACTCTTCGACCTCGTGAAAGTGGAGAAGAAATGTGATGGTGCCCCTCGTAAATTTGAGGACTACAACGTTACGATTAGCAAAGACTGTCTTCCCACTGGCGTGACCATCGAAGAATTGATTTAATTGATTATGGCTCAAAGGCATGAGATAAGAAACAGCACTGCCGAGTTCCTTATTTTCCAACTGGAGAATAAGGAACAAGGCATTGAGGTGATGTACGCCGATGAGACGATTTGGTGTACACAGAAAGCGATGGCAGCACTCTTCGACGTGGGAGTGCCAGCCATCAGTAAGCACCTTGCTAATATCTTTGAGACAGGAGAACTGAATGAAGACGCAACTATTTCCAAAATGGAAACAGTTCAACAGGAAGGGAATCGTGAAGTGAAACGATCTGTGGTGATGTATAGCCTCGATGCCGTTATCGCCGTCGGCTACCGCGTCAACTCTATCCGTGCCACACAGTTCCGGCAATGGGCAACGAGCGTGCTTCGTCAATACGCTATCCGTGGCTATGTGCTCGACAAGAAGCGGATGGAGAATGGAACCTTCCTTGGCGAAGACTACTTCGAACACTTGCTGGCTGAGATTCGCGAGATACGGCTGTCAGAACGGCGGTTCTACCAGAAACTGACAGACATCTACGCCACGTCCATAGACTACAACCGCGATGCCCCCACCACAAGGCTGTTCTTCAAGATGGTGCAGAACAAGATGCACTTTGCCGTTCAAGGGCGAACAGCGGCGGAGCTGATTATGGAGCGGGCTGATGCTGACAAAGAGCACATGGGGCTGACCACCTGGGAAAATGCCCCGGACGGAAAGATTGTCAAGACCGACGTCGCTATTGCCAAGAACTATCTGAAGCAGGTGGAACTGGAAGATATGGGACGGATAGTGACCGCCGTCCTTGAGTTTGCAGAAAGCCGTGCCAAGAGACATATCCCGATGACGATGGAGGACTGGGCCAAACGCATCGATGCCTATCTGAGCAGTGACGAACGCCCTCTGTTGGCTGATGCCGGAAGCGTAAGCCATGAACAAACCGTATTGCATGCCGAGACGGAATTTGAGCGCTACCGTATCGTGCAGGATCGCCTGTTCCAGAGTGACTTCGACAGATTTCTTGGAGCATTGCCATTAGAAGATGAAGATCCTAATCCGCAGAATGACTGAATGAAAGCATACGACGACGACCAAATGCTCATGTTGTCGGGGATTCAGCACTTTATGTACTGTCCCCGGCAGTGGGCTTTGATTCATATCGAGCAACAATGGAATGACAATCGGTTGACGGCAGAGGGACAAATACTGCACAAAAATGTAGATAATCCCGCGTATCGCCAAAAGAATGGCGGCACCATCACTTTACGTTCGGTACACATCGCCTCACATACATTAGGCCTATATGGTATCAGCGACGCCATAGAATTATTGCCATCTGATACCGCCACAGATGCCATCACACATCCCCGTTATCCTGGTTACTGGAAACCATACCCCATCGAATACAAGCGAGGCCACCGAAAACCAGACGAACGGGACGAGGTACAGCTCTGTGCTCAGGTCATCTGTCTAGAAGAAATGTACAACATTCATATCCCGGAGGCTGCTCTCTTCTACCATGAAACGAGACATCGTGAAGTCGTGGTGATGAACCAGCCGCTTCGTCAGCTGACAAAGGAACTCAGTGAAGCCATGCATCAGACATTCGAAAGCGGAATAACGCCCAAGGCTGAAGCAAGGACTGGATGCAGGAGCTGTTCGCTCATAGACATCTGTGCGCCAGAACTGACGAAGAAGACAACTGTATCCCACTACTTAAAAATGATGTTAGATGAGGAAACTGCTTAATACCCTGTATGTCACTACGCCCGATGCCTACTTGGCTAAAGACGGATTAAATGTCGTCGTGTCTGTAGATAAGGAGGAACGCTTCCGCATGCCTATAATGAATGTGGAGAGCATAGTGACCTTCGGCTACATGGGTGCCAGCCCCGGTGTGATGAAACTCTGCATGGACAACAACGTTTCGCTCGTATTTATGTCGCCGCAAGGACGATTCATCGGGCGTGTGCAAGGAGCCACCAAAGGCAACGTGCTTTTACGCAAGAAACAATACGCTCTTTCCGAAGATGAGAACGTGGCACTGCATTTGGCCAAACTCTTCATCACAGGCAAAGTGTTCAACACACGCAGCATCCTTCAACGCTTTCTTCGAGACAACGGAGCGGACGAAGAGGTTGAATATGCCGTAAAACAGTTGGACTGGCGGAAGAAATGCATCCAACAGGCAGAGACCATGGACATCCTTCGCGGCGAAGAGGGGAGAGCCGCAAATACCTATTTTGATGTGTTTAACCACCTCATCCTGCACCAGAAGGAAGACTTTTGCTTCAATGGACGCAGCCGCCGGCCGCCCAAAGACGAGGTGAACGCCATGCTCTCATTCGTCTATACACTAATAGCCAACGATGTGGCTGCTGCTTTAGAGTCAGTGGGGTTAGACCCTTACGTAGGGTTCATGCATACGCTACGTCCAGGCCGAACCTCCTTAGCTTTGGATATGATGGAAGAATTACGTGCCTATCTCGGCGATCGCCTTGTACTATCCATGATTAACCGCAAACAAATCACAAAGAGAGATTTCATACGCCAAAACGATGAGAGCTTCATCATGACTGACGATTGTCGGAAAGAGCTGCTTACTACTTGGCAGAAACGGAAAAAAGAGATGATAGAACACCCCTATCTAAAAGAAAAGATTCCCATTGGCTTGCTGCCCTACGAACAGGCCATGCTACTGGCACGGTTCCTCCGTGATGATTTAGACGATTACCCTGTATTCTTAATGAGATAACCTATGTTAATCCTTATCACATACGATGTAGATACGACCACCAAGGCCGGAGAAAAACGGCTCAGGAAGGTTGCCAAGGAATGTGTCAACTATGGTCAGCGTGTGCAGAATTCCGTCTTTGAATGTCTCTTGACCGAAGCACAGTTTGTCAGCCTAAAAAACACGTTAACATCTATCATCAATGACACTTCTGACAGCATCCGATTCTATTTTCTCGGAAACAACTGGCAAAGGAAGATCGAGCAAGTCGGACGGAAGACCTCCTACGACCCTACAGAGACCTTAATTATTTAAGCGAACCTTAAGCAATGCAATAAAATGCTTCTTTTCGCGTTATCTAATTACCAATCGATTACTATTGATAAGGTTAATAGCGAAGGCTATCATCGTTGTTTAGCCAAAACTTTCGCGAAATATTATTTCGAGAGCATTTGTAATCAATAGAATACGAATTGGCAGTCGCCCCCCCTGCGGGGGCGTGGATTGAAACAAGAACCCCATCCTGCTGTTGCAGTCCGGCTGTGTCGCCCCCCCTGCGGGGGCGTGGATTGAAACATTGCCGACGGCACCCGCCAGCAGTACACAGGCAGTCGCCCCCCCTGCGGGGGCGTGGATTGAAACGAGATGCCGCAGTTCGAGGCCGACCCCGTGCCCAGTCGCCCCCCCTGCGGGGGCGTGGATTGAAACATATTAAAGTCATATAATAAATACAAGACAAGCGTCGCCCCCCCTGCGGGGGCGTGGATTGAAACCCATATTAGGGCACCATAATTACATTTGGCAGATGTCGCCCCCCCTGCGGGGGCGTGGATTGAAACCCGCAGTACCGTTGGGCCACGTCGTTTGGTGAAGGTCGCCCCCCCTGCGGGGGCGTGGATTGAAACGCGTCGAGCCTGACTACGCTCGGCCGCTCGGCTGTCGCCCCCCCTGCGGGGGCGTGGATTGAAACTGCTTATCTCGCGGCAGTTAGAGATGCAGCTGAGTCGCCCCCCCTGCGGGGGCGTGGATTGAAACTCCTGCGGAATGTCGGCATACTCGCGGGCTTTCTTCGTCGCCCCCCCTGCGGGGGCGTGGATTGAAACACGGAGAGCCTGGAGACCTTCGGCCGCATCATGACGTCGCCCCCCCTGCGGGGGCGTGGATTGAAACATTACTGGCTTCACCACCCATGCCCGTTTGGTTGGTCGCCCCCCCTGCGGGGGCGTGGATTGAAACAAATGCTGCTCTCAGCACTCCTTCTGCATGATCAGTCGCCCCCCCTGCGGGGGCGTGGATTGAAACTGATAATTCTTGTAATGTTTTAGTCCATCCTTGATGTCGCCCCCCCTGCGGGGGCGTGGATTGAAACTCGATACATGACGTCCGCACAGTGCCTACTCCCGGTCGCCCCCCCTGCGGGGGCGTGGATTGAAACATATTTGATTTAATTATATTTGCTCTTTATTGTAGTCGCCCCCCCTGCGGGGGCGTGGATTGAAACACGGAGAGCTTGGAGACCTTCGGCCGCATCATGACGTCGCCCCCCCTGCGGGGGCGTGGATTGAAACACGGAGAGCCTGGAGACCTTCGGTCGCATCATGAGTCGCCCCCCCTGCGGGGGCGTGGATTGAAACGACAACACTTGCAACGTAATGGGGCACGAGTCAGGTGTCGCCCCCCCTGCGGGGGCGTGGATTGAAACCACAGAGTGCCCGAAAACCCCGACTTTCGCCACAAGGTCGCCCCCCCTGCGGGGGCGTGGATTGAAACAGAAGAAGGTGGCTGACCTGCAGGCCGAGGTGAAGTCGCCCCCCCTGCGGGGGCGTGGATTGAAACGCGACGAGCAGGACAAGCAAGAGCTCGTCGATAGTCGCCCCCCCTGCGGGGGCGTGGATTGAAACCAGTCAGTCTCTGTTCTGATAAATATGAACTCCTGTCGCCCCCCCTGCGGGGGCGTGGATTGAAACGGCAAACGAATTACAACCGCCACGGATGATGTACCGTCGCCCCCCCCTGCGGGGGCGTGGATTGAAACAAGTTGGAAAAATGAAAAAAGATTTGAGTGATGGAGTCGCCCCCCCTGCGGGGGCGTGGATTGAAACTGTGATTTGGAATATCATCGAGCAAGTGTGCGAGGTCGCCCCCCCTGCGGGGGCGTGGATTGAAACTCGACTGTCAGCACTGCCGTAAAGGTGGCGGGTGAGTCGCCCCCCCTGCGGGGGCGTGGATTGAAACGTGGTATATGATAACGAAGGCATAGAAATCGGCACGCGTCGCCCCCCCTGCGGGGGCGTGGATTGAAACACAAGCAGAGTTTGAACAGACAAAACAAAGCATCGTCGCCCCCCCTGCGGGGGCGTGGATTGAAACAAAGTAGTTGTCCGAATTGTTGTTGAAGCCTTCGAGTCGCCCCCCCTGCGGGGGCGTGGATTGAAACTTGTCGAGCAGCACGGAGCGTCCTGCGCCATGCTGTCGCCCCCCCCTGCGGGGGCGTGGATTGAAACTTATTACTTACCAGCGAGCACACTATACGCTGAGTCGCCCCCCCTGCGGGGGCGTGGATTGAAACAGGACATGGCCAAGGGTGGCCGCTACAAGGTGCTGGTCGCCCCCCCTGCGGGGGCGTGGATTGAAACGTCGATATGTCCGTAAATTGGAGCGAAGAAATTGCGTCGCCCCCCCTGCGGGGGCGTGGATTGAAACAGCGACGGCAACGTCATTGCACACTTTTCGGTAGTCGCCCCCCCTGCGGGGGCGTGGATTGAAACCCCTTCTGGAGTGCCGACCTATGGGACTACGACTGTCGCCCCCCCTGCGGGGGCGTGGATTGAAACTCCATCGGCACCGTCTTGACCACCGGCACACCAGGTCGCCCCCCCTGCGGGGGCGTGGATTGAAACAAGGTGGACGTGCCGATGGAGCGCACCTACTACGAGTCGCCCCCCCTGCGGGGGCGTGGATTGAAACCCACCCTGCTTGCCGACCGCCAGCCCGTACACGTGTCGCCCCCCCTGCGGGGGCGTGGATTGAAACTTCGATATGCATGTCCTCGTCAGCAAGAATCTCATGTCGCCCCCCCTGCGGGGGCGTGGATTGAAACGTCCCTGCATACCGCTCCAGGTGCTCATAAGCATGTCGCCCCCCCTGCGGGGGCGTGGATTGAAACACCAAGGCATCTAAAGAACTATCATAATATGTCAGTCGCCCCCCCTGCGGGGGCGTGGATTGAAACCCGAAGATTACGAGACCAGCATATTCGGCGACTTGTCGCCCCCCCTGCGGGGGCGTGGATTGAAACATGCCTTGCAACAGGTACTTGATGCGACGGAAGATGTCGCCCCCCCTGCGGGGGCGTGGATTGAAACGCCCTTTTCCCCATGTGCGCCCGCGTCGCTACGCTGTCGCCCCCCCCTGCGGGGGCGTGGATTGAAACGTGTTCGAGTTCGATGAAGCGTTATTCGTGTTCGGTCGCCCCCCCTGCGGGGGCGTGGATTGAAACCAAAGACCATTCCCATGGACATCATGGATGAGCGAGTCGCCCCCCCTGCGGGGGCGTGGATTGAAACGAGGGGAAGATATCGCCCAGCAGCAGTTCCAGTGTGTCGCCCCCCCTGCGGGGGCGTGGATTGAAACCTCTGGGTAGAGATTACCGATGCTTACACTATAGTCGCCCCCTTATGGGGGCGTGGATTGAATACTGTGGTACGATACGTTGATATATAACATAATCTGCGTATTTCAACGGAATCAATCATCCTTTTCTGGTGATATACGTTCACTCTGTTGGTGATTTACACTATTTGTGGCCATGATAAAAGAGCTCCATTTTAAGAGAACTTATGAAATCTCGAAGTCAAACGTTAGTATGCACACAGCTGGTATACTGAGAGACAAAGAGTTGAAAAAAGATACAGTTGTTCAGAATTACTTAACAACTGCCGCCGACGAAAAAAACATACGATTGAGCAACGGCGTTGCATACTATAATCCTACTTATATAGAATTGAGATAGAAACCTAATTGCAGCGAGTGTGCGGTCGATAGGCTATAATCGTACTTAGTTATATGGGGTGGGGGAGGGCATTTCTCTTATGATTTGCTGCCAATGAGAATGGTCGTGGCAATAGCCAGTGGCATCGTAGGGTTCCGAAGCCATAACGAGGCATACGGCATCATCGCTGAAATCATGAAGAACGCACCATGCTCCAGCAGGAACAACTACACCTTCACCGTTACACGTTATGACGAAGGTCTGTACGCCGTTGCCATCATCGATGTCAACGGTAAATCGTCCGGCAACTGCAAACAACGCTTCATGGCAATGCCAGTGGGCATGACCACCGCGTCGCTGACCGGCGGGGACGGAAGTTATCCAAAAAACACGTGCAATGGGGAAAGGTATATGCGTTTCGCTCTCAGCAATAGTGAGAATCCCTCTACTGTCAACATTCTTAGGTAGTTGCAAACGACGTATGGGAAGGCTGGTGAAATGGTGTTTTGTATTCATCTTGAAAAATTTGCTGCAAAGATATATTTTTTTTACCAAATTGCTTGCAAGAATCAGAAAAAACATCTACCTTTGCACCGCAATTCCGAGGGGAACGCCCTTGAACATGCCAAAATAAAGGCAAAACAGTAAGAGGGTGGGGCAGAAGAGCCAAAATGTTTACCTCTTGAAAGTCGATCTTTATCAAGCTAAATCGATATTACGGAAGTTTGGGTGAGTGGCTGAAACCACCAGTTTGCTAAACTGACGTACGGGTTTACCGTACCGGGGGTTCGAATCCCCCAGCTTCCGCACTCATTGAGGATTTTTATTTATTCACACTCCTCAAAAGGCGCTTTCGTCTAGCGGCTAGGACACATGCCTCTCACGCATGGAACACGGGTTCGATTCCCGTAGGCGCTACTAAGGGACTTTTCTTTAGGAAGGTCCCTTTTTCAATCTAATGGCTTCCGGCGCGTTCGTCTAGCGGCTAGGACACATGCCTCTCACGCATGGAACACGGGTTCGATTCCCGTAGGCGCTACGAAGTTAAACGATTGATTACATGAAATAGGCCGATATGTCTCAAAGATTGTTCGCGTCCGTGATTGGTGTGCGGACATATTTTCATTTTCGAGACATTATAGATCCATCCCGCACGCTCTCGACGTTTCCGTGTCGGCCTCCTTTTCAGCCTCCTTGATGGCCGCATCATAGCCCGTCAAAGCCGCAAAAGGAGCAAACTGTGCCGCCCGTTGCATCATTGACATTTGTGGATGTGTCTTTGACATGTGATGCGGCATGTTGATGATGTCACTATAGTCTTCCATATTCATTTTACATCATAAATTTTACATTCGCGTTAAGCACGATGTCCTCCTATCTGTGCGTTTCTGTCTTTGGCTGTAGCCCCTTCGATGTAGCTCATGCCGCGCAGGATGGCATTCTTTCCGAACCGTTCCTTGATGGCCAGCTGCGCCTCTTGCAGCCGTCGTTCCTTGGCTAGCGCCTCCTCTTCCTCCTTTCGCTTTTGCTCCATGGCTTCATAGTCCGTGAACAAATCTAATTGTACGGGAGATGTCTTCGGTTTCACCTGATCCTCCTGCACCACATGGTTCGTCACCAACGTAATGCGACGTACCAGCAGTCTGTGGTCGGTGATGCGGTCATACAAGCGCAGCAGCGCCTCCCCGATCATCGAAGATGACGACGTGTGCCGCGTCAGGTTCTCTGTCCCATGCGCATGCTTCGGTACCATGCGGCCATAGTAGTCTGTCGTCACCGGCCCCATATATTGCGCCCGTCGTACTGGATCCGTCAGGTTCTCCGTATCATAGTTTATGGTCAGCACCAGCTGGTCTGTCACCAACCGCTTGGCAAAGAGATCCAGCGCCATGGCATCCGCCATCTCGTGCACCACCACGCGCGCCTTCTCCCATGTGTAGGCCTCCTTCAGCACCTGTCCGCTGCTGAAGGAGTTAACCTCCGGGCGGTACGCCTTCACGAAGTCGATGGTGCACGGCTCCCATCCCCATGCATGATCAATGAGCAGCTCAGCGTTCACGCCGAATAGGTGGTAGAACAACTCCTCGTTCTGCAGCGACTTACGCGCCACCTGCCCCATGGTCGTGATGCCATACTCAGCCAGTTTCTGCGCGATGCCACGTCCCACGCGCCAGAATGCCGTCAGCGGTCGGTGGTTCCACAGTTTCTGCCTGTACGACATTTCATCCAACTCTGCGATGCGCACGCCGTCCTTGTCTGCCGGCACATGCTTCGCCACGATGTCCATGGCCACCTTGGCCAGGTACATATTCGTGCCGATGCCTGCCGTGGCCGTGATGCCCGTCGTGGCCAGCACATCGCGAATCATCCGCATGGCCAGCTCATGGGCCGTCACCTTATATATATATAGGTACTGTGTCACATCCATGAACACCTCGTCGATGCTATAGACATGAATGTCCTCGGCCGACACATACTTCAGGTACGTCTGATACACCTTCGTGCTCACCTCGATATAGTGAGCCATTCGCGGCGGGGCAGCGATATAGTCCAGCTCCCAGTCCGGATGCGCCTTCAGCTCCGTGTCGTTCACCGATTTGCCGGTGAAACTCCATCCTGCCGCCTTCCGACGTTCGTAGTTCACCTCCCGCACCCGCTGCACCACCTCGAAGAGGCGTGCCCTGCCGCCGATGCCGTATGCCTTAAGCGACGGCGACACCGCAAGGCAGATTGTCTTCTCCGTCCGGCTGCGGTCGGCCACCACGAGGTGCGTGGACAGCGGATCCAGTCCCCTGTCCACACACTCCACGGAGGCGTAGAACGACTTCAGGTCAATGGCGATGTAAGTGCGTTCATGCATACCTCAACATTGACCGTAAAGCCATGGCCACTATCAGAGAGAAATCGGTTATCACAGGTTGTTTATAAGCGCTTCAACCTTCTGCTTCGTTTCCTCGGTCTTCTGTTCGTCAATCTTTGCCGTGACGACCCCGGCATCCTCGGCCTTCCAGAATCCGCACAGATACTTGAACTGCTGCAAGGCAGCATCATATACACCCGGCGAATAGGAGGACATGAGCAGCACCATCTTCTTCAGCTTGGCAGGTGTCATGATGCTGTAGCAGCGGTGGATGGCAGCCTGCATCTGAGAGTTGAACGTGAAGTAGTAGATAGGCGTGGCCAGCACGATCACCTCTGCCTCCTGCAGCAGCGGGTACAGCTCCTGCATGTCATCCTTCTGCACGCAGGCGCCTTCACCCTTGCCGTGGCAATACTCACAGGCCAGACAGCCCGCGATTTTCTTCTTGGCCACATTCACCAGCGTTACATCATGGCCTGCTGCTTCAGCTGCGTTTTTATACACTTCTGCCATCCAGGCAGTGTTTCCCTTCGCACGTGGCGAGGATTGTAGAATCAGAATCTTCATAATTGTTTTTTTCTTTTTATGAGTTAAACAATAATAGGGTTAATAGTATTCAATTTTCAATTCGTCACTCACGATGAAGTCCTCATGGTCATCATCGTAGCTATACACGATACGCAGTGCGCGATACGCCTCCGGCACCTTCAGCGTTTCAAGAAGATGCCATCGCGGACGGCCGAAGTCATACGATGCACGGTCAAGCAACAGACGATTACTTGTCCAGTCAAACTGGTAGTACCCGCCACCGATGCACTGGTCATTGCCTTTCAGTAAATCCTTATGCTGATTGACTATGCCCAAGCGCAGGTAACCATCCATGGTGATAATGAATTTCGGGAGTGCCATAAAAACAATATGATATTTGAAATGAACCTTTATTTGTTGTAAAACTTTTCAAATAACTCTTTCATTCGACCTTCATCTTCCATCATGTCTCTCAGCTCCTCCAGTCGTGCCGCATTCGGTGAATCATCAAACCACAGCTTCAGATAGCCGTTGCGTCCGTACTTCTCATGCAGATGCTGAAGCATTCTGCCATAGTGCTCTTCGCGGTTCATCTCGGGATAATGCTCCATGCCGAACTGCACCGTTCGGCGTACGATGGCTTCCGGGTCAATGAACCTGTCAGCCTCTGCCACGATGCGCCCATAGACAGAACGAGGCGGATGCCCAGACGAAGCACGGTGGTCTTCAGCTGCCTGTGCCATCGTCTCTGTCTGCTCCTCCGCGAACCATTGTCTGAGCGCTGCATCCTCTCTGATGATGCGGCCCGCCACGATATGATGCATTTCGCGCCCTTCACAAAGCCCAGTGTCGTGATAGGCTGCGATGGCGTAGGCCATATCAACGTCAACGCCCAACTTCTCAGCCAGCTCTAAGCTCTGGTCGATGACCATCATCACATGCTCACGCTGATGGGCTTGGTCGAAGCCGTCATACCGTGGAATGATATACTTCTCCACATAGGCTTGCAAAGACGGTGTTACCGAGTGTTTCTTTTCCATATTTTTACAAATGGTTATCACTTATTTCGATACTATTATATTGCTCCAGCGAGTGGTTGGGTTCCTGCTCTCGTCAGGTAAGCGTCCCTTTGGGTCGAGCGGGCAAAAACGTAAACCCTTTCCTCGCATGTTGCAATTCCAGTTTGGAGTCAAACACACCGCGTATGATATTAATCATGCCCATCATCTGATAATGTTTCTGAATTTGCTGGCAAAGGTACGACAAATATTCGAGATTCCGTAAAAAGGGTTGATATTTCCTTAATTCGTGTGGTGCAGTAACTGCTATTTGCACGCTACCGGCGGGCGAAAGTGACGAAAACAACGCACTTTCGCCCGTCGTTCGTCACTTTTAACGCACAAATGGCTCATGTTTTGCAAACCTTTTGTACCTTTACACCCATTATTTCCCTCACGGGCGGACGGCTCTATGTTTCGTTGCTCAGCATTGCACAGCTCATATATGTCTAGTTTCCCCATGCCCCACCATAAAGTGTTAAAAATGTCAAAACATCATTCGGGCATTATTGTTATTGGGAATAAAAGTGTATTTTTGCATCATAGAACAGGGAGAAACGCAAGTTTCACTCACTCACAAACAGGAAACAAATATGGCTAGGGTAGGTTATATCTTTCTGGTAGAGGCATACGAATCCGTCGAGTCTGATAAGGCTTGGACGAAAAAATCGGCTGCGTGAAAATTGTCGAAGAGAGTGCCGAAGATGAGAAGTTGCGTCCAGAGTGGAAAGCTCTTCTCATGGGTCTTAAACGAGGTGACATGGCATGATTCGTTTCGACATAGAGTATCTTACGGGAAAAGAGGCTATAGAACTGGTTAAGCTTAAGAACAATTCTGATCATTCTACCTACATGGGCAATTTATAAATTCACAAAAGAAAAATAAAGGACAATGACAATACAAGAATTTCGTGATTATATGGCATCGGGAAAGCCCGTCGTTGGCGGTGGTGATGTCCACATGATGTTTCATCAGTTGTCGCAGGAGGCACTGAAGATTACAGCTGAGATCAACGGCAAGTATCATACACCGGAGCAGTTGCACGATTTGCTGGAACAGCTTTGGGGGCGCAAGGTACCCAATACGGTGGGCATGTTCCCTCCGTTCCACACCGACTGCGGAAAGAACACCGTCGTCGGTGAACGGGTCTTCATCAATATGGGCTGCAAGTTTCAGGATCAGGGAGGCATCACCATCGATGAAGGTGCACTCATTGGTCACAATGTCGTACTGGCAACCATCAATCATGACCTTGACCCAGCTAAGCGTCAGAGTATGAGCTATGCACCTATCCACATTGGCAAGAACGTCTGGATTGGAGCTAATGCCACTGTGCTTGCTGGAGTAACAATCGGCGATGGAGCCGTAGTAGCTGCTGGAGCAGTAGTGACCAAAGACGTAGAGCCCAATACGATTGTTGGAGGTGTGCCTGCCAAAATCATCAAAAAGATAGAGGTGTAAGCAGAGTACTGCCACCAATGGGCGTACGCAGTTTCAAGATAGACAAAAACGTTCAGACGGCTTTGAAATCAGCTCGTGTATGGACTACATTCAAGTCCTTTCCATCTCTCTACCAACGTATTCGTGCCTACAATGTGGCATTCTATAAGACCAGAGACAAGGGCATGTATGAACAGACCCTGTTGCACTTTATCACAGAGACCAAAGCCGGACGCATGTTTGGCGAATGGAACGACTACGGCAGGTTGCTGGACTACTAAATTCCAATTTTAACAAATCACATGAACATAGAAGATTATCGTGAGTATTGCCTATCGTTGGGCGAAGACGTGGAGGAGAAGCTTCCTTTCACGGCTTTTCATCATGCCAGTGGTGTATTGGTTTTCTATGTTACGGGCCACATGTTTTCGTTCTTCGATTGTGATAATTACAGCGTGATCACGCTAAAATGTCAGCCTGAACGAATTGAAGAACTGAAAGTACAGTATGACTGTATCGGCAATCCGTACAACGAATCGCCCAAGCATTGGATAGGTATCAACCCAACGACTGCCCCTGATGACTTGCTGAAAGAACTGACCCGAAACTCTTTCGAGATTGTAAAGACTAAATATGCGAGTAAGCGAGGGCAGAAACAAACTCGTTTGGATTCTGCCGAGCGTGAGCATATTCGACCAAAGGTCAAATATACGAAAACGAAGAAGGGGGATTAGCCGAGAGGGAGAAACGAGAGAAGTATTACTCTAATGTCATAAGATATGATACTACATGAAGCCATAGAAGCCCGCCATAGTGTAAGGGCTTACAAAGACCAGCCATTGAGCGAGGACGTCGTCAAAGTGCTGGAGGATGAAGTCGCAATCATCAATAAGGAGGGGAACTTGCATATCCAGTTGATTCTGAATGAGCCAAAGGCCTTTCAAGGGACGTTGGCCAAATATGGCAAGTTCCGAAACGTAAAAAACTATCTGGTCATGGCCGGAAAGCAGGTCGAGGACCTCGACGAGCGTGTAGGCTACTACGGAGAGCGTCTTGTCTTACTCGCCCAAACACTGGGCTTGAATACCTGTTGGGTAGGACTCAGCTACTCGAAGGTGCCAGGAACGTATGCGCTTGGCGAAGACGAGAAGATTGCTTGTTACATATCCATCGGTTATGGCGAGACACAAGGCGTCAGCCATAAAATCAAAACTGTCGAGCAAGTGAGCCGCTCGGCCGTAAGGACGCTTGGCTCGTCCAAGAATGCCAGTGACATCACTCCGTCATGGTTCAAGAAAGGCGTTGAAGCAGCATTGCTTGCGCCTACTGCCGTAAACCAACAGAAGTTCTCGTTTGAGTATGTCGGCATGGAGGATGGCCGTCATCAGGTACGCGCCAAGAAAGGCTTCTCGCTGATTGGTTATACGCAGATAGACTTGGGCATCGCCAAGTACCACTTCGAGATTGGAGCAGGAGATGTCGATTTTGATTGGGTATAAAAGAATGACTAAGCTGATAAATCGGAATTTATGAGTAAGATAAATGCGTTTAATCAACAAACAATAGAGTCTTTAGCATATTATGTTTATGCTTTAATAGATCCGAGAGATAATAGGATTTTCTATATAGGAAAAGGGAAAG